>Ga0181524_10001799_pt1 | contig 23635 bp, 13 predicted proteins | sample PEATcosm2014_Bin_34_FD_119761 | JGI IMG/M metagenome (GOLD analysis project Ga0181524, IMG submission 119761) | Peatland microbial communities from MTU Mesocosm Facility, Houghton, MI, USA - PEATcosm2014_Bin05_60_metaG | ecosystem: Environmental > Terrestrial > Soil > Wetlands > Peat | place... | reverse complement strand
CCAAGATCACCTCGCAGGTCAAGACCGAGTTCGACAAGGACCAGCGCGAGTTCGTCCTGCGCCGGCAGCTCAAGGCGATCCAGGAAGAGCTCGGCGAGACGGACGAAGGCGCCGCGGAATGGGCCGAACTCCGCAGACGCATCAAGAAACTTCGCCTGCCCGAAGAGGCGAACAAGGAGGCGCAGCGCGAGCTCGACCGGCTCAAGAAAATGCCCCCGCAGGCGAGCGAATACCATGTCGCGCGCACGTACCTCGACTGGATCATCTCGCTCCCGTGGCGCCGCTCCACCACCGACCGGCTGGACATCGCCCGGGCCGAGGCGATCCTGAACAAGGACCACTACGACCTCGATCGGGTCAAGCAGCGCATCCTGGAATACCTGGCCGTGCGCAAGCTGAAGAAGGATACGCGCGGGCCGATCCTCTGCTTCGTCGGGCCGCCCGGCACCGGCAAGACCTCCCTCGGGCGCTCCATCGCGCGCGCCCTCGGCCGGAAATTCGTCCGCATCTCCCTCGGCGGCGTCCGCGACGAGGCCGAGATCCGCGGCCATCGCCGCACCTACGTCGGCGCGCTCCCCGGACGCATCATCCAGGGAATCCGCAAGGCCGAATCCAACAACCCGGTCTTCATGCTCGACGAGATTGACAAGCTCGGCATGGACTTCCGCGGCGACCCCAGCGCCGCCCTGCTCGAAGTCCTCGACCCGGAGCAGAACTTCTCCTTCAGCGACCATTATCTCGACGTGCCGTTCGACCTCTCGCGCGTCATGTTCATCACCACCGCCAACGTCCTCGACACCGTCCCGCCGCCCCTGCGCGACCGCATGGAAGTGCTCGAACTGCCCGGCTACACCCTCGAGGAAAAAATCGCCATCGCCAACAAGTACCTCATCCCGCGGCAGCAGGAGCAGAACGGCCTGAAAAAAGGCGACCTCAAGTTCTCCGACCCGATCATCAGCCGGCTCATCGTCAGCTACACGCGCGAGGCCGGCCTGCGCAACCTGGAGCGCGAAATCGCCTCGCTCTGCCGCAAGCAGGCCGCCGCGATCGCCCGCGGAAAGAGGCGCAGAAAACTGGCGCGCGTCCTGACCGAGAAGGACGTGGCCAAGTGGCTCGGCCCGCCGAAGCACATCCCCGAAATCGCCGAACGCACCGCCGAACCGGGCGTCGCCACCGGGCTCGCCTGGACGCCGGAGGGCGGCGACATCCTCTTCATCGAATCCACGCGCTATCCGGGCAACGGCAAACTGGCGCTCACCGGGCAGTTGGGCGAGGTGATGAAAGAATCCGCGCAGGCGGCGCTTTCGTACATCCGCGCGCGGTCGCACATGCTGCACATCCCGGACAAGCAATTCAGCCAGTACGACGTGCACGTCCACGTCCCCGCCGGCGCGATCCCGAAAGACGGCCCTTCCGCCGGCGTCACCCTGGCGATGTCCATGATCAGCCTCTTCACCGGCCGGCCGGTCAAGCCCGACGTGGCCATGACCGGCGAGATCACCCTGCGCGGACGCGTCCTGCCCGTGGGCGGCATCAAAGAGAAAGTCCTCGCAGCACACCGCGCCGGCATCCACACCCTCGTCCTGCCCAAGCAGAACGAGAAAGACCTCGCCGACGTGCCCGAGGCGGCCCAAAAAGGCATGCGGTTCGTCTTCGTCCAGACCGTGGACGAAATGCTCCCGGTCGTCTTCAACGGCCGTCCGGTCCCCGCGCGGGACCGCGCCCGGCGGCCACGCCGAAGGCGGCGCAATTCCCGGTGAGTGGACCTCGGCGGCCGTCGGGGTCGGTTTGAAGCCGGGAGCGCGTTGCCGTAGAATCATCCGAAACCGGGGCGTAGCGCAGCTTGGCTAGCGCGTCCCGCTCGGAGAGCGGGAAGGGCGGCTGATGGACAAATGCGAATGGCAAATCACGTATACATCATCCGGAGCGCCGCGGACGGCACGTATTACGTGGGGATGACGGGCGATCTCGCAAAACGCCTCGTCAAGCATAATTCCGGCGCCACAGTTTACACGCGGAGTTGCGGACCATGGGTCATGGTCTATACGGAAGAGCATCCTTCGAGGACGGCGGCGTTGCGGCGGGAGCGCCAGATCAAGAAGCGCAAATCCAGATATTACCTCGAAGAGCTCATCCGTTCGCGATCGGTTGACGCGACCGCGAGAGCGACATAGAATTGCGTTCATTTCGGGGTGTAGCGCAACTTGGCTAGCGCGCGTGGTTTGGGTCCACGAGGTTGCGGGTTCGAATCCCGCCACCCCGACTTTCCTTTCGGGTGTAGTCAACTTGGCTAGGCGTCCCGCTCGGAGAGCGGGAAGGTTGCGGTTCAAATCCGCCCGCCCCGACCATTTTGGAGAGGCACTTGCACTACGCAAGTGCCTTTTCTATTTGAGGTTGCGGCGGCAGCCCTTTTTCCGCAAAATCGACTTCCCCATTTCTTCCCCACTTTTATGGGGAAGTTTTGGGGAAGAATGCTCCCCATCTGAACGGAGTTCTAAGCTCGCAGAAACGGCACACGAGATGGCGGACTACAGGTTTATCCCCGCACACACAGCGGCTTGGACTCGGCCCCCCGGTCGGTGTATGATACTCGTGCCGGTGGGCTGGCGGATTCACCGGCAAGGTTCATAAGGGGATTACGTCATGCCGGCAGAGTTGAGGGACATGAGGAAATCGGCTAAAGACAGAAAGATAGCCGGAATATGCGGGGGATTGGGAGAGTACACGCCTCTTCCTGCGTGGTTATGGCGGGTTCTGTTTCTCACCTCGCTGTTTGTCGGCGGGGTTGGCCTGATTGCGTATCTCCTCCTATGGATATTTATGCCCGCTGCAAAGAGCAGTGAATAGATGACTGCCGAACTGCCATAGAGTTTCACTGACACTCTCTACGCCGACAAGGAACCCTCGATGACGTTGCCGGTGAAATGTGAGCGTTGCGGAGTATCGGTTCATCCTTTTGATGGCGGCATCTGCGGGAAATGTGGACGGATGCTGTGCAGGGAATGTTTGCCTGGATTTCCGCTTCTCCGGCGAAAGGAGCATCAATGCGTTGACTGCGGAGGCAAGCGGCCGTGGTGGCATATCTTCTCTTGGCCGCATCACATGATTCGTGGGGTAAAGCGCGTCCACGCGCGTCTGCGTCTCGATGTAGTCGCGCAGGTCCGCGAGGAGCATATAACGATCGCCTCTGTCAAGCAGCGCGTTGAGGATCGTGCGGAAGAAGCCCGGCTCTAGCATGCTGAAAGAATCCGCCTCGACCAGTTTGAGCGCGCGGCGGATCTCCTCGTCGCTGTTGTAGACGTCCCAGGGATGATAGTTGGGACGGCGCTGCTCGACCTGGTCCGCCGTCAGGCCGAAGATGAAGATGTTCTCCTCGCCGACCTCCTCGCGGATCTCGATGCCGGCGCCGTCGAGCGCGCCAATTGTCAGCGCTCCGTTGAGCTGGAGTTTCATGTTGCCGGCGCCGGAGGCCTCCGTGCCGGCGAAGGAAATCTTCTCGCTCAGGTCAGCGGCAGGGATGATCCGCTCGGCGAGCGATAGCCTGACCATCGTGAGGCGGGCGGCCATATGGTAAATCCCAGCTTCGAGGAGTTACTGCATACGCAGGATTTCTAGTCACGCCAACGGTGTCGATGGCCGTAACAAGTTCGTCCCGTTGATTCTGCGATCCTGTCAAAGGACCTTTCAAACGATCCTTGCAAAACTCTTGACGACATCCGCATGAGGCGTTATCATCGGCGCGGTATTCCATGCTCCAAACGGCTTGTCCGCCGCGTCTTGAGGCACCGCCATGGGAGAGCAGCGTTCGGAAGAGACCCTCGAACGCTTGCTCTATCCGATCGTAATCGTCAACCGGCAGGGAAACATCTGCTTCAAGAACGGCACCGCCCGGCACCTGCTCCCCGAAGGGCTCGACCGGCGGCTTGTGTCCCACGTCCGCAGCAATCCGGACATCAGGCCGATCACTCAAGTGCGCTTCAAGCTCCAAAATGGGCACGACCTGATCCTCCAGGTTCGACTCGGCGAGATCGAATGGCTTGGCGAAAGGGCGACCCAGGTCTCGGTCTGGAACGTGACGCCCTACCTGGCCATGATCCAGCGGTTGCAGAAAGAGCTGGGGACCCAAAAGCAGGCGCTGGAGGAACTGGGGACCCATCGGGCGCAAGCGGAGCAGGAACTGGCCGCGCGGGTCGAGATGCTCCAATCCGAACTCTCCGTCAGCACGGCTGAGCGCGCGGAATTGCGGCGCGAGATCGCCAAACGGGAATCGCTGGAGAAGGAAGTCGCCACGCTGCGGCAGGAGCTGGTCGCCGCAGAGGAGGCTCGGGCGGAGTGGACCGAGAAGTTCGAGATGCTGAAGGGCGAAGCCCGGAGCTATGCCGACGCGCTGGCCCACGCGCGCGAGGAAGCGGCCCAAGCCGCCGGGTTCGCGGAGACTCAGCAGGCCAAAGCCGCAGAGGCGGAGAAACACGCGGCTTCGACAGCGTGGCAACTGGAGCAGGTGCGCGGCGAATTGAGCCGCCGATTGGACGAAGCACAGGTCTCGGAAAAAGCCTGGGCGCAGGAGCGCGCCGAGTTTCAACATGGCGCGCAGGGAAGTCTGGACCAGGCGGCCGCGCAGACGGCTGAGAAGCTCCGGAACTTGCGCGTGAAACTCGCTGTGGGAGTCCACGCGCGCCGGGTCGCGCAGGAGAAGATCACGCAACTTCAGCGGGAGATGGCCGGCTACCGGCAGAACCCCCAGAATCCGGTCGCGCTGCGCGAGGCGGAAGAACAGCTTGCCGAGTGGGGCAGAGGATTGACCGTGGCGGAGGAGCAAGTTCGCAACCTCACCGAAGAGTTGCGCACCGCCGGTGCCGCGGACGTCCAGCAGGACGAGCGAGTGGACAACCTCCGCTGATTCGCGAGCGAAATGAAGAAGAAACGAGATGCCCTGGGAGCGAGCGTGAAGACGCACGCCCAGGAGTAGGATCTGCTCCAGATTAAGCGCCGCGAGGAGATGGTGAAGCGGGGGGGCGCCCGGAAGGCTATTGTAGAGTCACCAGCAGCGACATCATCGTTGTGGCCCAAGAGACGGGGGAAGTTGTGTTCCACGGATCGGCCGGTGACGAGGGGCAGCGGCGGCATACGCGCCTTCGAGACTGTCACCGTAGTCCAGGCGGCCGGAGCAGAGGTATTCTTTCGCCGCGCGAATTTTCCTTGACAAGCCGAATTGCGAGGGTCAGAATGCGACATGTGATGGCTGACCGTCATGTGGACAGCGGCCATCGAGGGAATTCCGGGGGCAGCGCTTGACCGAGGACCAGCGTAATTCGGCCGAAGAGGATTGGACGGCCGCCTGCGAGGATTCGGTCCTCCAGGACCTACTTGAGCGCGGCGAGCAACCCGACCTTGACCGCATCCTCGAAGTCTTTCCTCGCCCGATCGGGATGCCCGCTTTCGATGCCGACGTGATCGCGGGAAACATTCAACGGTTAAAGACGACTCCGCCGGTTCAAACCGGCCATCCCTATCTCGACCTTTCCGTCAAGACGGGCCTTGCCTTCATTGACGCGACCTTTCAGGGCGACCACCCGAAGTACGGAGTCAAGAGCTACGGCCTGAACGTGCACGACGGCTTCCCGCCCACCATCGTCTCCGCCGTGGACGCCCTGACCGCTTGGGGCCTTCATTGCAGGGCGGCGCAACTCTTCCGCTATTGGCTCCTCAATTTTGTGCGCGATGACGGCACGATTGATTACTACGGCACCGCCGTCTCGGAGCTTGGCCAGCTCCTTCACACCGCCTCACTTCTGGACGAACGCGCAGGTCCGGCCGGCTGGTGGGAGGACGGATTCGCTCCGCTCGAGCGCATTGCCCAATTGCTGCTCAGGCTTCGATCGGAAGCCGAAAAGGATGATGGCCTGCTGGTCGGAGGCCCGGAGGCGGATGAAAGGGAAAAGCGCGGGAGGTACTTCCACAACAATGCCTGGGCCGCGAAAGGTCTGGCCGAATGGGCTGATCTTTGCAGACGCCGCAGGGCCGCACCGTTGACGCCGGGCCTTTCCGTGCGTCGCACCGCTCGGGCGCTGGCCAGGGATACGCTCGCGGCCATTCGCAGAACCTGGCCTGCCGACCCGTCGGACTGGTGGCTGCCACCGCAAGTCGAGCCGTTGGCCCGGCCCGCATCGCTCACAGCCACCCGCGAGGCGTCCTACACCAACTATCGCTATTGGCCGGAACTGCTCTCGAGCGGGCTGCTGCCGCCGGATATGGCGAATCGGCTCGTCGAAGCCCGGCTCCGCGCCGGTGGGCAATTCTGCGGCATGACGCGCTTCATGGGATGGCTCGATGATTGGCCCTTGGCGGAGTACCTCTACGGACTTTGGTCGCTTGGCCGGAAGCGCGACTTTCGGTTAAGCCTCTACGGCCACGTAGCCTGCCACCAGGCCGGCGGGCACCTCACTGCTTACGAATCGGTCAGTTTCCCTCCCGGAGTCGAGAAATCCGCCTATTGCCTGCCCTGTCAACTGGTAGCCACGCGCGCCGCCCGGCTGCTCGTCAAAAAGCGCTGACCGCACTTCCACAGCGCCAAAAACGGCTTGACGGGGCTTACCTCAGTCGTCAGACCATGCATGCTCGCTGACCTTGCCGTATGAGCGGATGGAGAAGGAGTGACCGCGCATCCCGTCACCCGCCCGGACGTCCTAAGGATTGCCGAAGATTATCTGAAGGCGCACCCTTACCCGAACTGCGACGGCATCGAAAAAGTCTTCACCATCCAGAACTCGAGGAGTTCATGATCCGAAGGCCATGCGTTTACGGTCTGACTCCAGAAACGCTCCGGCGGTGCTGGATCGCCTACGCTGGGCGTCCGGCGAGCTACTGTATGGTCGCCAGCAGCGACATCATCGTTACGGCCCACGAGACGGGCGGAAGTCGTCTGCTCCGGGCTGGCAAACAACGAGGGGTGAGAGGGATCGGAGAAGAGGGTGGGAGCAATTGCAGCATATGCGTCCCCCAACCGCAGGAGCTTCAGGGGCCGAACGGACCGCGCAGATAGGGCTACGCTGCTGAGAAAATCCTTGACATGGGGAAGGAAATATGTGATAACTCCGCCGATGGGCGAAAGGGGAACGGGCAGCAATGGAGGGCGTGGAACTTCTTGCGGAACACTGTCACCTGCGCAGGTAACCCGACGGCGGAAGAGTGACCCTATCGGCAGAGATAAAGTAGCCTCGCCGTCGGGGGGGATTCCGCTCACAGCCGCCACGGAGGGCCGCGAGGTCTCGCTAATGCCTATCGCAGATTGCATCTGACGTTTGTCATACCTGCTCGAGAGGGAGGGATAGTCATGGCCGACAACGGATCGTCAGCACAGATTGATCTATTGCGCGTCAAGTACGGGTATAGGATCGTTATTTCCGGCCTTGTGCTAGTTGTTGTGGTGTTCGCCGTGGGTATCCTCAAGATGGACAAACCTTGCGCGGATGTGGCCACTCTTGTAACTTCAGTTACAGGTGTCATCGGCACGATTGTCGGCGCCTTCTTTGGCGTCCACGCTGGCTCTGCTGGGAAGGGGAAGGCAGACGATGATCGGAACAAAGCTGTAGACTTGGCATTGCACCTGGCGGCGGCTTGCCCGCACGATGTCGCTGCTGGGATTCTAGAGCAGTGGCGGACACGCTGCAAGTAGTACCGGAGAACGTATGGCTCCCCATGCCACTCGTTGACGCATCAGCGTGTCAGAACTTGATCAGAAGGTTTCGAGACGCCACGGTGGTCCATCCATAGCGAATCAATTCTCCTTTTAATAATAAGTATGGATTGTTCATCCTCAGTTTGGCGCATGTGCCAGGCGGTAGGGCGGGTGTTGCAGCCATCGCTAAATGGCCTGCTGCTTCCCGAGAGGGGGTTACCCCGTAGTGGGCCGCTTCCCCACAGGCTGCTAGAAAAGGAGGCACAATTCGAAAGCTACGATAAGCCATGCACCTGGAACGTGAAGTTCCGGAGGTAAGTATGGCGTCCCCGGAACTTCCTTGTAGCGGTATGTAGCATTTATCTCCCCACGGACGGCGGAGGCTCTTCTGAGTACAGAAAGGATCAGCAATGGCACCGATTAAGAAATACATGATTCTTGTTTTGGCTATAGGGCTCACCGGCTGCGCGGGGGTTAACGTCGTGCGTTTGACGGACGAAAACTACATTTCTGCTGAAGGTGTGCGATTCTATGCGTCGCAACCCTATCTTTTTGTGACTCAAGTGCCACCCTTGCCGCCCAAGGCGAGCGATCCAACCCCTCCGCCCACACTTGAGATGAAAATTATTTGGCTGCCGAAATTCGACGAGCAATACGCTGTCAGTATCCACGGGGGTTGTGGTAGCGTGGACGCAAACGTCCAATTGGAAGACGGTTGGGAGTTAAAGTCCTTAGCAGCGAAGACGGACTCCCAAATCCCGCAAATGATGAATGCGATTTCTGGTTTGATCACAGCTGCTGCAGGCGCTGCCAGGAGCCCAGGATTTGCCATCAGTCGTGAGGTCACCACGATTAAGCCAGGCTTGTACCGCATCGTAATCCAAAACGGCCAGGTGGTGAAGCTCAAATATGTAAACATAGAGGATGAGTAACGCCATGGGGCGATACAGCTATGTGCGTTACGCAGGCGCAATCGCCCAGGCAAGCACTGGACCCTAGCTCCTCTTGCGGTTCAACGCCAGCTGGACGCGATTTTGGGCCAAGGGCTCCGAACGGCGCGGGAATCGAGCGTGCAGATGGGCCAATACTACCGCTGAGAAAATCCTTGACACGGCGAGGGGGATGTGTGATACTTCCCCCGGCGGCAAAGGGGAATCGGGCAACGATGAATGATGAGCCGGCAAGGGATAGCCGGTCGGGATGACGAGTATCGCTCATAGTGGAGTGCTCAAACTACTCCGCTGGCCGTCCGTCCGCGGCTGCGAATGCTCAAAGCCCTTCATGTCTGCCAGGAAGCCGGGGTACCCGGCGGGGCTGCCTTCAGGCAAGGCCTTTCCATAGGAGGACATATCCCCCAAAGAGCGCTTCTCGCAATTGTCGTCGTGGCGGCAGGATTGTCAGTGTCAGCAGATTGTGCGGCAACGACAGAAAAGTCGAGCGCAGAAAAGGCACGACAGGCTTTTGTGTAATGAGAATTCTTGAACATGAAAGGGCGGACGATGGCGAAGGGAAAGAAAAGACGGAAGGGGTATGCGGGGGGAACGGTTTGGTACCAACTGCTCAGAACAGACTATGCCACAGACGACTGCTCAGGCGAGCCGATCTCTACTAATGTTTGTGGCTGCTACCCGCCCGACGCGGCGGCAGATTTAGTGAAGGCGGGCTGCGTGCCGGCCGGGGCCGGCTTACCGAGGAGTGCATCCTATGTGTATGGCCCCAACGGCGGCGGCCCGTATGCTACGGAGCAGCTGTGTGACCAGAAATGCGCTACATTGCGGAAGCATCGCCCGCAAACGCACAGAGCGCCAAAGCGCGGCGTGCGTAAATAAGCGGCGGCGGTCACTCGCGCCGGGCAGCTTGTTCTCCCGGCGCCCGGCACGCATGAGGCGGTTATGGGCCTCGCAGAGCAGCCGCGAGCGCAACGGTAGTCCCTTCAGGCGCGATCTCGGCGCGGGCGAACGCCAGCGCGGCGACGTAGTTGCACACTTCCTCGCCACCCGCCGGTCGTTCGGCCTTCGGCGTGGCCTGATGACGCCCATCTGAGGACGCAGTGCCAAGGTGGGCTATATTTTGATGCCCCGCTCACAGAGAGGCAAGTACGGTCTTCGGGTTGAGAAGGGCTGACAACCGCAGATATCCGGCAACGCCGCTCGTGAGGGCTTGCAGGCCATGGACGCAGAATTCCATCGCGAGTACCTGCTGCGTTTGCCGCTGCCTCTGGCGCAACTGTACAGCCGGGCGTACAACGCCAAGGACGCCCGGAGCCGACACGACAACTGCTATTACCTGTTCGAAGTGCTCATCAAGCTCTCCGCCTGCCCGTTGACGGCCTGTTACGCGCAGGGGATACGCCAAGGCGGCCCGCGCATCGCCAAGCTGGATCAACTTCTTCTGCAACTGGCGTTCCCGTCGCTGGGGCAGTGGATGGCCATCCTTCGGGAGACAGCGCGGCATTACGGGTCGCTGCCGGATGCGGCGTCGCATCCGCTGGGGCAGATGTGGGGCCAGTTGAACCGCCCGCACCGCGATCCCTCCGCCCTCGCCGCTCTGTACCGCCGGATCAAGAACGGGCCGGACGGCCAGCCCTCGGGCGACGAGAGTTGCACGATCCTTCAATTGTTCGAGGCGCTGGTGCAGTACCGCAATGGGGTGATCGGACACGGCGCCGGCCGGTTCGAGCCGCTTTACGCGAATGACATGGGACCGCTGCTCTTTCCGGCGGTGAACGAGATCCTGGCGGAGGGGGTGTTCTCGCCGCTGGGTCCGCCGGGAGCGCGTCTGGCATACCTGACGGAACTGCGGGCGGTGTCGGAGGACCGGTTCGAGCTGGGGATGCGGGAGCTGACCGGGGAGCAGGGAGAGCGGATCGCGCCGCTGTCGCTGGAGGCGGGCGAGGCGGCGGGGCTGGCGGCGAACCGCGTGGCGGTGCTGTGGCCGGGCCGGCGGGCCCCGCTGCGGCTGGATCCGCTGGTGATCTTTCGGGAGAGCGAGATCGCCGACGAAGTGCTGCTGCTCAACGTAGAGCGCAGCGGCCCGCAGGTGGAGTACCTGAGCTACACGACGGGGCGGACGGAGCGAACGAAGGACACAGCGAACGAACTGGCGGCCCTGCTCTCCATCCTGGCCGGGAGAGAAGTCACGGAGTCGAAGCTTCAGGAACTGGCGGAACAGACCCGGGCTGCGACGCCTTCGGTCGAGGCGCTGGCGGAGCCGGCCGGACCGGTGCGGCGCCAATTGGGGGACTACGAGATCCTGGCGGAAATCGGAAGAGGCGGAATGGGCGTGGTGTATCTCGCCCGCCAGTTGTCGCTGGGCCGCTTGGTCGCCTTGAAGATGCTCCCGGCCGATCTGACGGGAGACGAGGCGGCGCTGGCGCGCTTCCGGAGGGAGATGCGGGCGCTGGGGCGGTGCGATCACCGGAACATCGTCAAGCTCTTCGACAGCGACACATTGCCGGACGGTCAGGTGTATTACACGATGGAATACGTTTCCGGCTGCGACCTGGAGCAGGTGTGGAGCGAACTGTCGCGGCCGGGACTGCCGCCGGAGTCGTCGAGGCTGGGGGATACGACGTTTGCGCGCGCGGTGATCTCGGCGAGCGGGCGGCGGCGCAAGGAGGTCGAATCGCGTTGCGCCGCCTTCAGTGTGGGCGAAGCGAAGCCCGCCGCCGGCCAGGAGCCGCCTGCCGTGCCGAAGCTGCCGCCACTGCCGCCGTTGCCGGAGGCGGACGACGACTCCGGCGGGTATGTGCGCAAGGTGGTGGCGCTGATGCGGGATGCGGCGCTGGCGCTCCAGGCGGTGCACGATCAGGGGATCGTACACCGCGACATCAGCCCGCCGAACCTGATGCTGACGCCGGACGGGACGCGCGTGGTGCTGATGGACTTCGGGCTGGCGAAGGGGGAGAACCTGTCGCGCTCGCTGACGGAGAAGGGAGGCTTCGTCGGAAAACTGCGATACGCCGCCCCGGAGCAGTTGGCAACGTCCCTGCTGAAAGTGGGTCCGCAGGCGGACGTGCGCGGATTGGGCGTGACGCTTTGGGAGCTGCTGACTCGGCATCGGCTCTTCGAGAAAGCGCAGGGCGCGCTGCAACTGGCCGAGCTGGTGCGCAGGGAGGATGTCCCGCGCCTTCGGCAGGTGGATCCGAGCTTCGACGCGGACCTGGAAGCGATCGTGGCGCGAGCGACGGAGCGAAACGTCGCCGACCGCATTGAATCGGCCGGTCGGGTCGCGGAGTACCTGCAGCTTTACCTGGAGGGAAAGCCGCTTCCGATCCGCACGCCGACGTTGCGGGAGATCACCTGCCGCTGGGCGAGGGAGCACAAGGCCATTGCAGCCACAGCGGCGATCGTCCTGGGCACCATCATCGCTGCGCTCGTGGCGGTCAGCATTGAATGGAAGGCGGAACGGCAAGCCAAAGAAACGGCGGACGAAAAGAAACAGGAGGCGGACCTCCAGAAGCAGGCCGTACTCGTGAGGGAAAGGACGATCCGCAAGAACGCCGTTCAGTCCGATTTCCTTCTCGCCAGCGAAGAGGCCGAGCGAGGACGTCCAGAGCAGGCGCTGGCGTACCTGGGGCGGGCTCTGAAACTGGACCACGGCCACACGCCGTGTCAGGCGAGGATGTTCACCCTCGTGGCAGAACGGCATTGGCACGCCCTCCTTTGGTGCGCGGAACTTGAGGGCGACGTCCATTCCGCCCAGTTCAGTCGCGATGGACGGTGGGTGGTCATTTCGTCGAGCGACAATACCGCGCGCGTCTGGGAGGCGGCCACGGGCAAACCGGTGGGCGAGCCAATGCGGCATGAGGATACGGTCTGGGCCGCGCAGTTCAGTCCCGATGGGCGGTGGGTGCTCACGGCGTCGGCTGACAAGACCGCGCGCGTCTGGGAGGCGGCGACGGGCAAACCGGTGGGCGAGCCCATGCGGCATGGGGCGTCGGTCCAGTCTGCGCAATTCAGTCCTGATGGGCGTTGGGTGGTCACGGCGTCTCAGGATAGGACCGCGCGCGTCTGGGAGGCGGCGACGGGCAAACCGGTGGGCGAGCCGATGCGGCATGGAGACAAGGTTGTGTCTGCCCAGTTCAGTCCCGATGGGCGTTGGGTGGTCACGGCCTCGTATGACAAGACCGCGCGCGTCTGGGAGGCGGCGACGGGCAAACCGGTGGGCGAGCCCATGCGGCATGGGGGTTGGGTCCAGTCTGCGCAGTTCAGTCCTGATGGGCGTTGGGTGGTCACGGCGTCGTATGACAATACCGCGCGCGTCTGGGAGGCCGCGACGGGCAAACCGGTGGGCGAGCCCATGCGGCATGAGAGCGAGGTTGAGTGTGCACAGGTAAGTCCTGATGGACGCTGGGTCGTGACGGCGTCCAGGGACCATACCGCGCGCGTCTGGGAGACTGCCACGGGCAAACCGGTGGGCAAACCCATGCGGCATGAGGATATGGTCTGTTCTGCGCAGTTCAGTCCCGACGGGCGGTGGGTGGTCACGGCGGCGCGGGACGGGACTGCGCGCGTCTGGGAGGCGGCGACGGGCGAACCGGCGGGCGACCCCATGTGGCATGAGGCGGAGGTCGAGTCCGCGCAGTTCAGTCCCGACGGGCGGTGGGTGGTCACGGCGTCTCAGGACAAGACCGCGCGCCTGTGGGAGGCCGCTGCGGGCAAACCGGTGAGGGAGCCCATGCGGCATGAGGGGCGGGTCCGTTCTGCGCAGTTCAGTCCCGACGGGCGGTGGGTGGTCACGGCGTCTGGTGACAACACCGCGCGCATCTGGGAGGCCGCGACGGCCAAACCGGTAGGCGAGCCCATGCGGCATGAGGCGGACGTCTTTTCTGCGCAGTTCAGTCCCGACGGGCGGTGGGTAGTCACGGCGTCTCAGGACAAGACCGCGCGCGTCTGGGAGGCCGCAACGGGCAAACCGGTGGGCGAGCCCATGCGACATGAGAAAGGGGTCTTATCTGCCCAGTTCAGTCCCGATGGGCGGCGGGTAGTGACGGTGTCGAGTGACAATACGGCGCGTGTCTGGGAGGCGGCGACGGGCAAACCGGTGGGCGAGCCCATGCGGCATGAGAAAGGGGTCTTATCTGCCCAGTTCAGTCCCGATGGGCGGTGGGTGGTCACGGCGTCTCAGGACAGGACTGCGCGCGTCTGGGAGGCGGCGACGGGCAAACCGGTGGACGAGCCCATGCGGCATGAGGATATGCTCCGGTCTGCGCAGTTCAGTCCCGATGGGCGGTGGGTGGTGACGGCGGCTGAGGACAAGACCGCGCGCGTCTGGGAGGCTGCCACGGGCAAACCGGTGGGCGAGCCCATGCGGCATGGAGACAAGGTAGTGTCTGCCCAGTTCAGTCCCGATGGGCGGTGGGTAGTGACGGCGTCGGGTGACAATACGGCGCGTGTCTGGGAGGCGGCGACGGGCAAACCGGTGGGCGAGCCCATGCGGCATGAGGCGGGCGAGTCCATCGGGATTGAGATGGGCGTCGTGTCTGCCCAGTTCAGTCCCGATGGGCGGTGGGTGGTCACGGCGGCTGAGGACAACACCGCGCGCGTCTGGGAGGCCGGCACGGGCAACCCGGTGAGCGAGCCGATGCGGCATCGAGAGTGGGTACAGTCTGCGCAGTTCAGTCCGGATGGGCGGTGGGTGGTCACGGCGTCTGGTGACAACACCGCGCGCGTCTGGGAGGCCGCGACGGGCAAACCGGTGGGCGAGCCCATGCGGCATGAGGATACGGTCTGGTCTGCGCAGTTCAGTCCCGACGGGCGGTGGGTAGCCACGGCGTCGAGTGACTTGACCGCGCGCGTCTGGGAGACCGCGACGGGCAAACCGGTGGGCGAGCCCATGCGGCACGAGGATACAGTCTGGTCTGCGCAGTTCAGTCCCGATGGGCGGTGGGTGGTCACGGCGTCTCAGGACAAGACCGCGCGCGTTTGGGAGGCCGCGACGGGCAAACCGGTGGGCGAGCCCATGCGGCACGCGTGGGGCCTCAACTCCGCCCAGTTCAGTCCGGATGGGCGGTGGGTGGTCACGGCGTCTCAGGACAAGACCGCGCGCGTCTGGGAGGCCGCGACGGGCAAACCGGTGAGCGAGCCCATGCGGCATGAGAAAGGGGTCTTATCTGCCCAGTTCAGTCCGGATGGGCGGTGGGTGGTCACGGCGTCGGACGACAACAGCGCGCGCGTCTGGGAGGCCGCGACGGGCAAACCGGTGGGCGAGCCCATGCGGCATGAGAAGGCGATCTGGTCTGTGCAGTTCAGTCCTGATGGGCGGCGAGTGGTCACGGCGTCTCAGGACAACACTGCGCGCGTCTGGGAGGCCGCGACGGGCAAGCCGGTGGGCGAGCCCATGCGGCATGAGAAGGGGGTCTGGCGTGCGCAGTTCAGTCCCGATGGGCAGTCCGTGGTCACCGGGTCTGAGGACAATACTGCGCGCGTCTGGGAGGCCGCTACAGGTAAACCGGTGAGCGGGCCCATGCGGCATGAGGCGGGCAAGTCCATGGGGATTGAGGCAGAGGTCGTGTCTGCGCAGTTCAGTCCCGATGGGCGGTGGGTGGTCACGGCTTCGGCGAACAACACCGCGCGCGTCTGGGAGGCTGCCACGGGCAAACCGGTGAGCGAGCCCATGCGGCATGAGGAGTCCTTGTCTTCTGCCCAGTTCAGCCCTGATGGGCGGTGGGTGGTCACGGCGTCGCTGGACAAAACCGCGCGCGTGTGGCCCTTTGCCGAATACAGTCCATCGGCCGAGGTGACGGCTCTCATTGCCGTGGGGGAGTACTGTGGCGGCTTCACGCTCGACTCGGAAAGCGGCCTCATGCGTCAGCTCAGTGGTCGCGAACTTGTCGAACTGCGACGCCGCCTCATGGACATGCGCCAGGACCCGCTCTATGGAAACCTTGTGCGCTGGATCGTGGATCCGCCGGACCAGCGGCCCGCCAGCCCGTTGATGGACAAGGCGGCAGGCAATGTTCGCCAGCCTGCGAAATGAATGCTCCAGCGGCATCCAGCGTCGAACTCTCTAAACGACCGTCATGGTCCGGGTCAGGATTCCCACTTGATTGTGTCGCAGCGCAACAATGGGATTACCGGGTGTTATACTGTGTAGCGCTGGCGGGAGGGTTCCTGGGTGCAGATTCGATGAATTTTGGCGCCGGGCGGCGGTTTGTGAGACTGCCGACGACTGTGGGCAACGCGCTGACGCACGGCAACATTGAGGCTTACGACGTTCCAGCCGGGTGTGTTTGTTGGCCGCACGGTTGTCCGTGCGGCTACCCAACAGTCCCACCGTTAAACTCTGCTTGTGATACGCTTATGGCTACACTCGGCAACTGTCGTTGGAGGAAGGCGCTTTCTGGAAGTTGGTTCACACGTTAGTTGTGGATACGACGAATCGGATTCCCAACTTCCCCAAGATGTGGGAATTGCTGGGCTTTCTCGGTCCGACATGCACTACTGGCTTCCCGATGCAGCGGCGCGCGGCCATTCTCTCAACCACTCCTGCCTCCCCTGTTCGGATAGCTAACGAAAAATCGCCAAGGGGTCCCAGAGCCGACCCACAGGCCGACTCCAGGACCCGGTTGGAATCCGTAAGCCCTCATTCTTGATCCTTTGACGTTCTTGTCCGGGGGCTAAGTTCTGCCGCCAATCGGTTCCGATGGTCGCGCACGATCATCTTCGCCAGGGATTCCGCAAGCCGTCGCGAGCCTCTTCAAGCGACCAGGGCTTCCGCTCCAATTCGTCCGGCATAATCTCATCGCTCCGTGACGTGCGCTTTCTTGACATAGATGTAATCCCTCCGTTAAACGCGGAACTCCGCTCACGCAGGGTTCTGGGCAAGAAAAGATGGAATCGAACTGCGCTACCCTGTTTTTCGCGGGCGGCCCGAGTTCGTGCGACGCTCCGGCAAGGGCAGGCCGAGCACTTCGTAAGCCCGCCGGTAGGCCAGGCAAGCAGGGTCCTCCGCTGATTCTGAAACGCGACCAAGGGAGCAACCTGCGCGACGACGCCGTGCAGGCGGTACTGACGCTGCAAGACCTCGATAAACTGCTGCACCGCATCCTTCACGCTTTTCCATTGCTGGTCACTTATGTCGCCACGAGCGAAATAGGACGGGGCGCCTCCCAGTAGTTCATCTGGCCTTCAGGTCGTCTTGTCTATGGCTTTCAGTTCATAAGTTATCTTTCTTTGTTCGACGTTCGCATTAAACACACGCTGTGAGGCTTCCCCGACCATCTGGTTGGCAGTTGCCTGAGCAGGGACATCGCTACTGCTGCGCGCGTAGGTAACTCCAATAGCCGCTAGTTTGTCGCCGTCAAACTCGAAGCAGACGCCACAGGTGTCAGCTACGTAGACTAGGCGAAGGCCATCAAAAAGCGCGTTCATGGAACGCCTCGAGGGCTCACCGTACTTCGCAATCACGTCAGCTACCGATGCTCCTCCACGAATGCCTCGGTCAGTTCTTGCATCGGCGGCTTGACAGTGCTTATGCTGCCGCATGAATACCAAAAACGCCTCCAATGCTTCGCTCTCCTCGTTCACTGTCACAATCACGCCTTTGCGTTTGTAGCTGTACCTGAATATGGGCTGCGTCGCATTCAGTTGTTGTCTTTCTTCAGGGGAGCCAAAGCCTTTGAGAAATTCATTTTTGTCGCAACCCAGTGGGAGAAACGTGTTGCCACTCATCAACCCCGGTTTTCCTGTCGTCAGTAGAACTAACGCACTATCGGATGGGAGGCGAATGGTCTCTTGGGCGGGCACGACCTGTGGCAACGGCAGACTGACCACTTTGAGAACCACACCAGCGAGCTTGATTGCGTCGCCTTGCTTCAGGGGACTTTCCCTCGACTTCTGCCCGTTGATGATGACGCCACTCCGTCTGCCGAGGTCTTCGATGACCCAATCACCGTTCTCGAAAGTGAAGCAGCAGTGCCTTCGAAAGAGCGTGGGTTCATCGAGAGTTACGTCGCAGTCCGCACCACGCCCCAAGACTGCACCGCTGGCTGGAACGGTTATCTGTCGCCCCTTGTTCTTGCCCGTGAGAACTTCGAGAATCATGACTTCTGACACGCTGCGAGTCCCCTCCGTCTTTGCCCTTCAACGGAATTGGAGACATCAACCGCCATCGGTCAACTGGCGCGCTATTACAGCAATCGTCGTATATGCCATAACTCTATACCCTCTGTGCCCAGCGTATGTCAAGCCCGTTTCCCGCGAAAAATGCTCGGCTCCGGCCAGAACTTTCCGCGTCGTAGAAAACGCGGCCCCATTGAAGCGGGATAACCTCGCCGGTCGGAATGTTGTTACGAAGCAGATATTCGCGAACCTTGTGCTCCTGGTCGCCGCAGCCCTCCGGGCGCAGCATTTCGGAGCTGCCACGGCAGTAGATGATCGTAACCATGAACAGCCTCCTGAACCGGAAAAAGACTCTTTCCGGCAGGAAGGCACGGCGCGTCGGCACCCGAGGCTGTGATAACCGACTCAGGCGCCGGCAACGGCAAGGAACGTATCTCTATTGAAGCGAAGGGAATACGAGAAGAGGTTCCAGAGCAACTGCCGCGCGCCGAACTCGTTAGGAAAAATACGTCGCGGCCCCTGACGATCATAGGGCGAGCCGGCCCTGTTCGAGCAGGTACTCCATGCACTCGCGATAAATCTGCTCGGTTGTGTAGCGAGGCGAATAGCCCAGGAGACGCCGGCCTTTCTCGATGCTGGCGCACGGAGAGTGGCTCATGTGCTCCAGCGTCACCGCATAGTTTTCTTCTCCGACGGCCTGGCGGTATCGGTCCAGGGGCAGGAATTTCAGATTCGGCTTCCTGCCGAACAGCGCGGCCACGCAGTTGCAGCACCCCACGAGGGTCATGGCGCAGGGCGCCACGGCGCTGAAGCTCTGGCCGAGCGCCGCCTCGCGGCGGGTCATGGCCAGTTCGAAGATTTGCGCGACATCGTCTCCGTGAACGTGGTGGAGTCTTGCGAGGCCCATCTCGGGCAGGCAGACTTCCTGTCCCGTGGCAAGACGTTCGTACACCTTGACGCCGTCGCGAGTTCCCTGCGGGTCTATCGGCAGCCATTGGCGGCCGCAGATGTGTCCGGGATGGATGATGGTTGCCGGGAATCCTTCTTCACGGCACTTGCGCAGGAGAAACTCTTCGATCTTCGCCTTGTCCACGCCGTACTGTGTGATCGGTTTGCGCGCGAAATGCTCTTCGTAGGGGACTGTCTCGGGAGGCCCGTAGGCCCAGATCGTGCCGCAGTGGATGAAATGCCGGGTTCTGCCCTTGAAGGCTTCGTACATTTGCTGATTCTGTCCGGGCGAAAAGCAGATCAGATCCATGACGACATCGGCGTTGATCTTCGCCAGTCGCTGCCGCCATGTGCCGTCGGACTCTTCGGCGTCTCGGTCGGCCACGACCCATTCCACCTCTGACCACCCGAGCCGCGCGTCGGCGTACTGGGGCCGCGGATGCCGCGCGACGCCCACCACAGTGTGACCTCGCTGGACAAGCCGCGGCACCAGGTAGCTTCCAATGTGCCCGGTTGCGCCGATGACGAGTACTCGCATGATGCTTCTCCTCCAAGCTACGGGTTTCCGGATAGTTTCCCTCTTCAAGTATCCGGCCGGCGGACGAGCCGGTCACGCGGCGGCCGACCATCCCAAGTCACATTCTGTTGACCGAAAGCAGCCGTGTCAAGTTCCGCGCTCGTCCCGACGGTCGCGTGATCGCTGTCTCTGCCGGGCGGGCCGGCGAGGCTCCCCGCCGATTTCGGCTTGCGGAACCGTGCAGGAAGTGTAGAATGTCACCCTCGTGGCTCGCGATGGTCTTGAACCGCCGGGCATTTGGGAAATTATGGACAACTCGGCGCCGCTCCAGAACGTTCCTCCGGGAACGACTCCCTCCTCGACGCGCCTGCTCCTGCTGCTGCCGCTGTTCATGGGGAGCGGGTGCGCGGCGTTGGTGTACGAGATCGTGTGGCTTCAGTTGCTGCAACTGGTGATCGGTTCGACGGCGGTTTCTCTGGGGGTGCTGCTCGGCACGTTCATGGGAGGGATGTGCCTGGGCAGCTTGTTATTGCCGCGGTTGATCTCCCCGAGGCGGCACCCGCTGCGGGTCTACGCGGCCCTGGAACTGGGCATCGGGGTGATTGCGATGGCGGTGTTGCACGGAATGCCGCACATCGAGACGCTCTACGCGGGCGCTGCGGGCGGAGGGTGGATTGCGTCGCTGGCGCTGCGAGGGCTGTTGAGCGTGGTGTGCCTGCTGCCTCCGGCGATGTTGATGGGCGCAACGCTCCCGGCGCTCTCGCGCTGGGTGGAGACGACGCCGGAAGGCGTCTCGTGGCTGGGGTTCCTCTACGGAGCGAACATCGCGGGGGCGGTGGCGGGGTGTCTTCTGGCCGGGTTCTACCTGCTGCGCGTCTCGGACATGGCCACGGCAACCTATTTCGCGGTGGCCGTCAATCTGAGCGTATCGGCGATCAGCGTGGCGTTGTCGGCGGTGTGGTCTTATCGGCCGGCGGCCATCGCCCGGCCGCAGGTGGAATCCGGAGGCGCAGCGGGCCCGTGGAGCGTGTATGCCGTGATCGCCCTGTCCGGGCTGACGGCGCTGGGAGCGGAGGTGGTCTGGACGCGGTTGCTGTCGCTGCTGCTGGGAGGCACGGTTTACACTTTCTCGGCCATCCTGGCGCTGTTTCTGCTGGGGCTGGGGATCGGCAGCGGCGCCGGGTCTTTCCTGGCTCGAACGGCGCGGCCGCGGTTGGCGCTCGGATATAGCCAGTTGCTCCTGGCGGGCGCGATTGCCTGGGCGGCCTGGGCGCTTTCAGATTCGCTGCCGTTTTGGCCGGTCAACCCCATGATTTCCATCAGCCCCTGGTTCACGTTTCAGTTGGACCTGCTGCGATGCCTGTACGTGGTGCTGCCGGCGGCGCTCTTTTGGGGAGCGAGTTTTCCGCTGGCTTTGGCGGCCGCCGCGAAACCGGGGCAGGACCCGGGTCGGCTGGTGGCGGGCGTCTACGCGGCGAACACGGTCGGGGCGATTGTGGGGGCGCTGGCCTTCAGCCTGCTGCTCGTCCCTCTGATCGGCAGCCAGTGGTCGCAGCGGGTAATGCTCATGCTCTCCGCGCTGTCGGCAGTCGTGTGCCTGGCCCCGGGGGCCTGGCGGTGGCTCCAGGCGCGCGAAGAGATTCGGACCGAGCGCGCGCCCCTCGACCATGCTCGCGGCGCCCTGAGCACAGTCGAATGGGCGCCGGCGCTGCTGACGATCGTCGGGCTCGCGGCGGCCGTGGCGCTCATGCCGCTGTTGACCTGGCGCGTCTCGCCGATGCCGTGGGCCGCCGCTGCCTTTGGCCGCTTCTGCGCCACCTACGTCCCGGAAGTTTACCCGGGAGTCCTCGACCTGAAGGAAATCGAACTGCTCAAATACGCCGAGGGCTGGCACGTGACCCTGCGAGTCTCCGACGGCGCCATACGTTATGAGGCCCAGTCAAGCGGCGAAGAGGGCCAAGCGATGGTGACAGCCGCCAAGCCTGTCATGGAGCCCTGGATCGCGGCCCATCGCGCGGAGCTGCTTTCCGCGTTGCGCAAAGGGCGGGCATCCGACCGAGAGGAACCGTCTTCCGCCGCGTACGGCGGCGGCGCGGCAAACTGGCACTGCGCCCTTGTGCGGGAAGGCATGAACGTCACCGTCGCCGTCTCGGAGGACAAGGAAGGTTATCGTTATTTCCACGGGGCCGGCAAGGTGCAGGCTTCCACCCATCCGCAGGACATGCGCTTGCAGCGCATGCTCGGGCACCTGACGATGCTGGCGCGGAGGGACCCGGATTCGGTCCGGTCGGTTCTCGTGGTCGCCTGCGGGGCGGGGGTGACTGCCGGTTCGTTCGTGCCCTACGACACGGTGCGGCGGATCGTCATCTGCGACATTGAGCCGATCGTGCCCCGGGAGGTGGCGCCCATGTTCGCCCGGGAGAACTACAACGTGGTGGCGGACCCGCGCACCCAGGTGATCCTGGACGACGGGCGGCACTTTATCCGCACCACGAAGGAGAAGTTCGACGTGATCACGTCGGACCCGATTGACCCGTGGGTCAAGGGCTGCGCCGCGCTGAACACCCGGGAGTACTACGAGATGTGCAAGGCCCATCTGAACCCGGGCGGGGTGGTCGCGCTCTGGTTTCCCCTGTACGAGAGCAACTCGGCGACCGCCAAGAGCGGGATTGCGACATTCTTCCAGGTGTTCCCGAACGGCATCATCTGGAGCAACGACTCTTCGGGCGAGGGATATGACACGGTGCTCTTCGCGCAGGCGGAGCCGGCCGAAAAGATTAACGTGGACCGCTTGCAGGACTGGCTGGATGCGCATCCGAAGGTGCGGCAATCACTCGAAGATGTAAAGTTCGGCGCGCGCCGCCCGCTGGGAGAGGCCTACGGCGAGGCGCCGGAGGTTTCAGTTGACCTGCTGGCCACTTACGCCGGGCAAGCCGGGGACCTGGCCGAGTGGCTCCGCGGCGCGCAGATCAACACCGACATGAACCTCCGGCTGCAATACCTGGCGGGGCTGTCGTTGAATCTCAACTCAAGCAAGGAATTGCTGGACGATATCCTTCTCTATTACAAGTTCCCGGACAATCTCTTCGAGGGCTCCGAAGAGCGCATCGCGGCCCTGATGAAGACCCTTGCGGCGTCGGAGCGCAAGCCGTGAGCCTATCCCGGCGGGCGCAACTCCCGGCCGTATGATGCCGCAACGTTCCCGGATACCTGTTGTGCCCATTCGATGCCGGACACTCGGCTTCGCCCGCGTTCGCGAGGCCCGAATAAAACACGGCGGCGTCATTTGCGCTTGAGTGCGGGCAAGCCCTCCACACGGCCGGCGGGCAAGCCGGACTGCACCCGGGTGAGCAGCGACACGAGTGTTTTGCGCTCGGAGACGGAAAGGCCGCCCATGAGCGCTGACAGCCAGGCGGCGCGCTCAGGCAGGAGTTTCTCGATGAGCCGCCGTCCGGCCGGGGTCAGCGCGATGGGCGTAACCCGGCGGTCATCGCCGTGGGCCTCTCGCTTCACATATCCGTCGCGCTCAAGCCCGTCCACGAGGCCGGTGATGTCCCCCTTGGTGACGCCGTACAGTTCCGCCAGCTCCGAGTGGGAGAGCGCCCTGGGTTGATGTTCCAGAAGCAGCGCCAGCACGACGTATTTGCCCTGGCCGATCCGGTAGCGGGCCAGGTTCGCGCCAATCGCCGCGGAAACTTCGTCCGCGACGCCCAGCAACACGTAGATCGCCTGGAGAGCGGCTGGGTCCAGCGACGGAAAGCGCTCAGCCATCCGCTGCAGCCGCTCGTATTTCGGGATGCGACGAACAACCCAGCGTTTTGATGCCATAGGCGCTCCTCGACTAGCCGGCGTATAGTATATCAGTCAATTGTATAGCTGGTAAGAGAACTTTCCGGTTTTTCAGGCCGGTTGGCCCGTGCAGCGTCGGCGGGGCGACTTCTCTCAACGGAGCGCAGCGAGGAATCTCATGCGTAGCGTGCAAGCAACGGTTTGTGGTACGAGACCCTTCGCTGCGCTCAGGGTGAAGCGGTCTGAACTTAAACGTGTTACTTCCGGGACGCGATACTGGGTCCGGAAGGGGGGTTGGCGAGGCGGCCGGCGGCGATCGAGGCTTCCCGCGCTCAGCGGAGAAGCCGCTTCAGCGTCCGCAGCGTCAGCGTGATGTCGCGAGTCGAGATATCGAGGTGCGTCACGGCGCGGGCGCGGTCGGGGCCGGTCAGCATGATCAGAATTCCCTTCGCCTTCAACGCGGCCACGGTCTCCTGCGCTTTCTGCGGGCCGGCCCTGAATCGGAAATAGACGAGGTTCGTCACGAACTTGTCCGGATCAATTTCAATCGCGGGGATTTCCGCCAACCCCTCGGCGAGACGGCGCGCGTTCGCGTGGTCCTCGACCACGCGCTCGACGTGATGTTCAAGCGCATAGATG
>Ga0181524_10001798_pt1 | contig 23640 bp, 30 predicted proteins | sample PEATcosm2014_Bin_34_FD_119761 | JGI IMG/M metagenome (GOLD analysis project Ga0181524, IMG submission 119761) | Peatland microbial communities from MTU Mesocosm Facility, Houghton, MI, USA - PEATcosm2014_Bin05_60_metaG | ecosystem: Environmental > Terrestrial > Soil > Wetlands > Peat | place... | reverse complement strand
TTCGAGAGCAGGTGACACAAATTGTTGCAGCGCCGCATATGGCTCGCCACGCGAGAGTCCGCAAGGCATCAACCATTGTCAATGCCCGATCGAGTGGCGAAAAAATGAAACTGAGACACTACCAAGCGGAATGGCCTTGTCAAAAACTTCAAAAATGATAATCTTGCTATTAGTAAATTCGTCATCATGCAGATGTCGCTTAGGGAATGCACATGTATACGTGTGGACATTATGAGTTTTCGTCCGCTGCATGGGAGGCTTAAGTGAGACTACGCGCAATCGTATTGATGCTATCTGCTTCGGCTCCACTCCAATTCGCCCGCGCAGAGACTGTGGATGTTTTTGACAATCACGGCGGCAGCGTCGCGGAATACGATTCTCGTTGGGCGGATATTGCCGCACGCGGCGCAAACGTCAGGATCACCGGGCCGTGCCAGTCGGCCTGCACCGTTCTTCTCGGTCACATTCCACGAAACAAGATTTGCGTCACGCCCGACGCCTCGTTCGGATTCCATCTCGCGCATCTGGCCTCCGCAACGGCGACCTTGTGGAACGCGTACCAGCCGGATATCCGCGAATGGATAAACCAACACGGCGGTCTCACCGAGCAATTCATCTGGATGCGCGCGCCCGATATCTTCCGCTATTTCAAGAAATGCTAGCGGATCGGCCCTTCCGACCTTGACGGGCGGCGCTGGGCGAGGCGCCTGTTCCGTTCAGGCGCAAGCACCGCACGCAAGCGAAAGCCATCATGGCCAAGGTCGAGCGCTACGCCGCGACGGGCGCCGGCAAGGTCACCGAGCTGGTCGGGCGAAGCGGCAAGCGTCTGCGGGTCGGCGATTTCCGCGTGCTGTTCGAAGAGGACGCGACCACGATCCGCGTTTCCCGAATTGGATCGCGCGGCGAAGTCTATGATTGAGGAGAAGCCATGAAGCACACGATTGTCGTCACGCCGTCCGGCGAGGAACTGGTGCTCCTCGCGCGCGCGGATTTCGAGGCGATGCGCAAGGCGATCGACGCGGCCGCCCACGAAGCGACGATGGCGGCCGTCGCGCGCGGCGAGCAGGACAAGCTGACGGCCGCGGAGACCGCCGCTGCTCTGGCCGCGCCGACGCCGCTGGTCTTCTGGCGCGTCAAGCGCGGCCTCACCCAGAAAGAACTTAGCCTCGCGGTCGGCGTTTCGCAAAGCTACGTCGCGGACCTCGAGGCCGGCCGCCGCAAAGGCGACGCCGCCCTCGTCAGGCGCCTCGCCGGCGCCCTGCGCCTGCGCATGGAGGATCTGGTCGCCGACGAGGCTCGCGAATAGGCCGCCTCGCTCAGTGAAGGCGCCGCATTTCCTTGATCTCGACGAGCGCGTCGTCGCGCGCGAAACCCATCGCAGCGGCAAGGTGCCCAAGGCCGGTGGCGGAGGGGCCATCCTCAAGCCGCTCGAACGCAAGCGGCAGGCGAAAATCGCTGCGGCGCGCGCCACGAGCGACGCGTAGCAGTGTAAGTCCTGACAAGAGGGAGCACCCGAATGAAAAACACCTCACAAGAAAATGATGCTCAAAGAGACCTCGCCTTTCATTTGATCGGACGATTTATACACGATTTTGGAATGGTCGAGGTATCAGCGGTTGAATCAATCGCCGCCTTGATGAATTTAGAGTCAAGACACGTTCATTTCCTTCTCAAGAAGACGGGGGCCGGTCAGAAATTCGAATTACTTAGAGAAATCGCAAAGCATAAAAATATCGACGTGAAAGATATTGTTGGGCCAGCACTAAAACTTAGTCAATTACGCAATATGATCGCACACAATGCCGTCGCCCGCATTAAGCCAAGTATGGCATTTGTCATTGCGTCCGCCGATCTCGATGATAAGAGATACTTGGGCAAAAGAATGGAAGTAATTGAGAAAGACTTTGATAAGCACAGAGTTACAGCTATGGATATCGGGAGAAAATTGAGCGAAAGAATCCTAATTCCTTCGGGTCGCTTCAAACCATCCGCTTAAATCAATCGCTAAACGCGACATCCCCTTGATTATTGTCAGATCGTCCGTTCGCCTTGCAGTACCGAATTTCTACTGGCCTATCCCCCCGTCCCGCCCTTCCCTACTTCGCGATCCCCAGGAACACCGCCAGCCGCCGCTCGACCTCCAGCATCGTATCGGCCTCCAATCGGCCGAAGGCCTCGCCGATTTTCGCCCGCATCACCGTCATCGCCTTGTCGATCATGATTTGCGAGGGCTGGCGCAGGCCGTTCGCCGCGTCCGGCGCCACGGTGACGCGCAGCAGCGGCGCCTCGACCAGGGCGCTCGACACCAGGAGAACCGTAACCGTCGCGTGTTCGGCGAAGGGGTCGGCCTGGATGACCAGCGCCGGCCGCGGCTTGCCGAAATCGCCCTGCAAGGCGACCGTGACGAAATCCCCGCGTCTCACTCAGGAACCGCTCGGGCAATGTCGGCCAAGGCGGCGTTCAAGAACGTCGCGAGGTCCGCATCGGCCCGATCGGCCTCGGCGACAAGGCGGGACTGTCGGCGGCATTCCTCGGCAAAGCCGAGGCGGCGCGTGTCGGGAACCCAGATTTGAACCGGCCGCAGCCCCGCCTTGCGAAGCGCGGCGCGCCGCTTGCGTACGCGTGCGGCGGTCGATGACGCCATGTGCCTTGTCCTCGCAACGGATCAAGCGTTACATGTAGCATATTCGAGCGTCGGCGCAAAGTCGTCGTATCGATGGGCGGCCAGGATCGGGCGCTGCGTGCGTCTCGAGTTTCAAGCCGCCCGCCGGCCGCGCCTTCACTTCGGCGTGTCGCAGTTCGAATGCATGACCTTGCAGAACTGGCGACGGCTGGCGCCCGCGGTCGCCTGGCAATCGGCGAGCGCCCGGCTGTCGGCCGTCGCCTTGTCCTCGGCGATGGCCCAGCCGGCGCCGGGCGTTCCGGGGGCCGGATCGAGAGAGGTCGAGTCGCATTGCCCGACGAACGTCCCGACGATCATGCAGTTCGCCCTCGCCTGCGCGGCGGCGCCGCCCTGCTTGCGGCATTCCTCCAGGGCCCTGTCGATGGCGCCCTGGGCCGTATCATAGTTATATCCGTCGCCCATCGCGATGCCGTCTTTGACGACGTTCCCGGTGGAGCCCACCGCGAGGGCGCCGATGGCGGCGGCCGGGTTCGGCGCCATGAGCGGAACCGCCAACGCCAGAGCGAATAACGCCGAGCCGACTTTGTTCATGGATGCCTCCCCCCGGGCGACCAACGCCCTCGGGCCGAAAGGCGCCGCATCGCCCGACCCGCTCGCGTTCCGTCGATGTTGCTGCGTCACGCCCTGCGCGCCCGGGCATCCTAGGAGCGCCGGGATGCGGTTGTCAAAAGCGCGCAGGCGATGGCGTCGAGGACGGCCTTGGCGCGCGAACGGGCAGGCGCCGGGTCCGCGCGAGACGCGGCCCGCCGCTTCATTTCTTGGCGAGATAGCCGACGGCGCCGCCCAACGTGAACAGCTTGCTGTAGTCGGACTCCGGCACGTCGATGCCGGTTCGCTTGTGCAAGGCGATGATGAGATTGTTGAAGTCCATCGAATCGAGATCGAGCGCCTCGCGCATGTCCTCGTCGTCGCCCAGCGCGGAAAAGTCCGCTTCGGGCGCGATCTCGCCGATCAGTTCGGCGAGCAGCGCCCTGATTTCCTTTTCGCTCATAGCGCCTCCGGTTCCCGCACGATGTTGCGCAACGCCTCGAGAAAAAGCCCGCCGGTGTGACCGTCGGTGACGCGGTGATCGGCGGCGAGACTCACGGTCACGATCGGGCGCGCTTCGATGCGGCCGTCAACCACCCAAGGTCGCGGCGCGATCCGCCCGAACCCGACGATCGCCACCTGGGGGGGATAGATGATGCCCTGCGCCGCTTCGGCGCCGCGGTCGCCCAGACTGGTGATGGTGATCGTCGCCGAGCTGAGCTCCGAGCTGCGCAAGCCGCCGCTGCGCGCGCGCTGAATGACGTCGCGCATCGCCGCCATCACCTCGACCAGCGGTTTGCGATCGACGTCGCGGATCGCCGGCGCGATCAGGCCGCCGCCGCGTAGCGACACCGCCCAGCCGATGTGGACGCCCTCGCCCGGCACGAACGCCCCGTCGACGAAGGTTCCGTTCAGTTGCGGCGCCTGGCGAAGCGCCAGCGCGCTCGCCTTGAGGAAGAGGACGGCGGGGAGCAGTCGGCGATCCGGCGGCTGCCCGGCGTTGAAATTTTCGAGCCAGGCGAGCGCGCGCGACATGTCGAGCGAGTCGCTGAGGTAATAGTGCGGAATCTCGCGCTTGGCCCGGCTCATCGCGGCGGCGATCGCCTTGCGCATTTCCGCGGCGTCGAATTTGCCGCGAGGCGCGCGCGGCGCCTCCGCGGGCCGGAAGCCCTCGACGTCGGCGAGGCGAATCGATCCGTGCGGGCCGGTGCCGCTCACGCGGGAGAGGTCGAGGCCGAGCTCGGCCGCGCGCCGCCGCGCCACCGGGCTCGCCTCGACGCGGCCCGTCGCCGGGGCCGGCGGCGCCGGCGGGGGCTTGACGCTGGGAGGAGCGACAGGCGCGGCCGCCGGAGCGGCGACAGGCGCCGCAGCCGGGGCGGGCGACGGCGCCGCCGGCGCCTTGCCGTCGTCGATATGCGCGAGCACTTTGCCGACCGGAACCTTCTCCCCGACCGGCACGAGGATGTCGACGACCCTGCCCTTGGCGAAGGTCTCGATCTCGATGGCGCCCTTCTGCGTCTCGACGACGGCGACGACGGCGCCCGGAGCGACCGCGTCGCCCGGCTTGACCAGCCATTCGACCAGCGTGCCCGATTCCATATCGGCGCCGAGCGCCGGCATCTTGAAGTCGATCATGTCGGCTTGACGAGTTCGCGCGCCGCCGCCGCGATGCCCGCCGCCTGCGGCAGGCACGCGTCCTCGAGATGCGGCGCATAGGGCATCGGCACCTCGCGGCCGCAGACGCGGCGCAGGGGCGCATCGAGGTCGAACAAGGCTTCCTCCGCGATCCGCATGCCGACTTCCGCAGAAAGCGATCCGCTCCGCCAACCTTCGTCGACGATGACGCACTTCCGGGTCTTGCGGACGCTTTCGAGAATGGCGGCAGTGTCGAGCGGCCTCAACACTCTCAGTTCGAGAACCTCGGCGTCGACGCCTTCTTTCTCCAGCGCTGCGGCGGCTTCCAGCGTCTTGAAGAGGCTCCCGCCATAAGTAATGAGAGTGATGTCGCGGCCGGGCCGTCTGACCTTGGCGTGGGCGATATCCACCTCGTTGACGTCGGCGCTCAAATCGTCTTCGAGATTATACAGCATGACGTGCTCGAAAATGAGCACCGGGTTCGGGTCCTTCAGCGCCGCGATCAGCATGAACCGCGCGTCCTCGACGGTCGCCGGCGCGAGGATGCGCAGGCCGGGAATATGCGCGTACCATCCCTCGAGGCTGTGCGAATGTTGCGCCGCGACGCGCCGGCCCCCGCCCGTGGCGATGCGGATCACCAAGGGGATGGCGAACTGCCCGCCGGACATGTGCGGAATCGTCGCCGCGTTGTTGACGATCTGGTCGAGCGCCAGCAGGCTGAAATTGACGGTCATGATCTCGACGATCGGCCGCAGCCCCGCCATCGCCGCGCCGATGCCGGCGCCGACATAGCCGCTCTCCGACAGCGGCGTGTCGCGGATTCTCTGTTCCCCGAACTCGTCGATGAGGCCCTTGGTGACGGCGTAGCAACCGCCGTAGCGGCCGATGTCCTCGCCCATCAAGAGGACGCGCGGGTCGGCCAGCAGCGCCTGCCGCAAGGCCTGCTTGCACGCCTCCCGGTACGTCATGCGAAGCGGCGCTGAAGAAGGATCGCTCATTGCGGAACCGCCTCCATCACGACGTAGCGTTCGAGCTCGGAGAGCGGCTCCGGCGTTCCCGCCTCGGCGAAGGCGACGGCCGCGGCGATCTCGGCGTCGACTTGCCCCTCGATCGCCGCGATCTCGTCGTCGGTAATGAAATGATTGTCTTCGAGCCATTTGCGAAAGCGCACGATCGGTCCCTTGGCGCGCCAGGCCTCGACCTCCGCCTTGGGCCGGTAGAGCTGGGCGTCGAACATCGAATGGGCGCGGAACCGATAGGTGCGGCATTCCAAGAAATAGGGGCCGCCGCTCTCATGGATCGCGGCGACCGCGCGCCGCGCGGCCGCTTCGACCGCAATGACGTCCATGCCGTCGACCTGCTCGCTGGGCAGATTATAGGACGCCGCCTTGCGCGCGATGTCGGTCTGCGCTTCGGCGCGCGCGATCGCCATTCCCATCGAATAGAGATTGTTCTCGCAGACGAACAGCGCGGGCAGCTTCCACAGCGCGGCGAGATTGAGCGATTCGTGGAACTCTCCCTCGTCGACCGCCCCGTCGCCGAAGAAGCACGCGGTCACGGCCGGGCGGCCGAGCGTCTGGTCGGCGAGCGCGACGCCGATGGCCAGCGGCAAGCCGCCGCCGACGATCGCGTTGCCGCCGTAGAATCGGCGCTGACGGTCGAAGATGTGCATCGAACCGCCGCGGCCGCGGCAGCAGCCTTCCTGCTTGCCCAACATCTCGGCCATCACCGCGTCGGCGGGCACGCCGCGAGCGAGCGCCTGCCCGTGTTCGCGATAGGTGGCGACGACCGCGTCCGCCGGCCCGAGCGCTTGCATGACGCCGACCGACACCGCCTCCTCGCCGTCGTAGAGGTGCAGGAACCCGAGGATTTCTTGCGCTTCGTAGAGCTCGACGCACTTCGTCTCGAAATGGCGGATGCGGATCATCGCCTTGAGGAGATCGTGCATGTGCCCCTTGTCGAGATGGACCTTCGCGGTCATCGTTCGTCACTCTCCAGCGTCGACAGATCGCCTTCCGGCAATCCGAGTTCCCGCGCCTTCAACAATCGCCGCATGATCTTGCCGCTGCGCGTTTTCGGCAGATTTTCGCGAAAGTCGATTTCCTTGGGCGCCACCGCCGCGCCCAGACGCGTGCGGGCGAAGCCGAGAAGCTCCTTGCGCAGCGCCTCGCCCGCCGTAAAACCGGGCCTCAGCGCGACGAACGCCTTGACGATCTCGCCCGCGGTCGGATCGGGCTTGCCGATCACGCCCGCCTCCGCCACCGCCGGGTGCTCCATCAGCGCGCTCTCGACCTCGAACGGCCCGATGAGATGGCCGGACGACTTGATGACGTCGTCGGCGCGACCGACGAACCAGTAGTAGCCGTCTGCGTCGCGGCGCGCGAGATCGCCGGTCAAATACCATTCGCCGACGAAGCACTTTCGGTAGCGCTCGTCTTCGTGCAGATAGCCGCGCATCATCGACGGCCAGCCCGCCTTCAGCGCCAGCTCGCCCTGCTCGGCGGGATCGTCGATCATGCGAAGCCGCCCGTCGCCCCCGCGCTGGACGATGGCGGCCTCGATCCCCGGCAGCGGACGCCCCATCGAGCCCGGCTTGATGTCCATGGCGGCGTAATTGGCGACCATGATGCCGCCGGTCTCGGTCTGCCACCAATTGTCGTGGAACGGCCGTCCGAGCGCCTGAGCGCTCCACACGACCGCTTCCGGGTTGAGCGGTTCGCCGACGCTCGCCGCGAATCGCAACGCCGAAAGATCGAAATCCGCCAGCGCCGCCGCGCCGAGCTTCATCATCATGCGGATGGCGGTGGGCGCCGTGTACCATACGGTGACGCGCTCGCGCGCGAGAATGCCGTACCACGTCTGCGCGTCGAACTCCGCTTCCTCGACGATGCTGGTCACGCCATGGGCGAGGGGCGCGATGATGCCGTAGCTCGTGCCGGTCACCCAGCCGGGGTCGGCGGTGCACCAGAAGATGTCGTCGGCATGCAGATCGAGCGCGTAGAGCCCGGTCGCGTAGTGGGTGACGATCGCCTCGTGGACGTGAACGGCGCCTTTCGGGCGGCCGGTGGTCCCGCTGGTGAAATGAACGAGCGCCATGTCGTTGGGAGAGGTCGGAGGAATTACGAACTCGGACGACGCCTCCTCGATCAGACGCGGCCAGGACAGCGTGTCCGGCGCCGTTCCGTCGCCGTCGATCAGCACGACATGGGCGAGCTTGGGCAGTCGTCCGCGCGAGGCCGCCACCTTGCGCCGATACAAGCCTTGCGTGGTGACGAGGACCTGCCCCTCTCCCAGTTCGAGTCGCGTCGCGATCGGCTCCGGCCCGAACGCGGAAAACAGCGGCGAGGCGACGCATTTCGCCTTCAGCGCGCCGAGCAAGGCGATGTAAAGCTCGGGGACGCGGCCCAGCAAAATGAACACGCGCCCGCCCTCGCCGACGCCGAGCCCGCGCAGCGCATTGGCGAAGCGGTTCGTCGCTTCCGACAATTCGCGGTAGCTGATGTCGCGTCGCTCGCCGCCCTTGCCGAGCCAGCGCAATGCCGTGCGCTCGGCTCTCGCGCCCTTGGCGTGCCGGTCGACCGCCTCATGCGCGATGTTCAGCCCACGCCCTTCGGGCAGCCCGTCGAGAAACGAACGCGCCCGCTCCCACGTGAATTCCCGGCGCACGGCCTCGTAGTCCGGCATGTTGGGCGGGGGCGCGAGCGCCCGGACATCCTTGTGGATCGTTGCGCGATCGGACGCGCCGACTTCCGCAGGCATGACCCCCTCCGCGACGTTGGCGTCGACCCTCGCCGTGCGGAAACATAGACGCTACGCGGCGTCTGTATTTGATCGCAGTCAACCCATGCCGGCGGCGGGAAACGGAATCGTCGCGCCGACGCCCGCGCGGACGGCGCATCGCGAGGGAGAATCGTGTCGTCGCAACCCAGAGAGATCGCGACGATCGGCCACAACTCTATCGGCGCCGCGGTCGCCGAACCGCTCGGCGTCGCCGCCAAGCGCGCGCCGGACGCGCGCGCCTGCGCGAGGGGCGAACCGGCCCTTTCGGAAAAACTGTTCGCGGCGCGTCGCCGGCTCGTCGAAGCCGACCTCGGCGAGGGCGTCGCGACGCCGTCGTGGGGCGCGCAGCGAGCGGGCTCGCCGGCGGGCATGAAAAATCCCGCAGGTTGCGGCCTGCGGGACGCGTCGGAACGGGACGACGGCCGGGGCGCGAACGCCGCCTCAGGCGGTGATGCGCTCGTCGGCCGGCGACGGCTCGCGAAGCACGTAGCCGCGGCCCCACACCGTCTCGATATAGTTGCGGCCGTTGGAGGCCGTCGCCAGCTTCTTGCGCAGCTTGCAGATGAACACGTCGATGATCTTGAGTTCCGGTTCGTCCATCCCGCCATAGAGATGGTTGAGGAACATTTCCTTGGTCAGCGTCGTGCCCTTGCGCAGCGAGAGCAGCTCGAGCATCTGATATTCCTTGCCCGTCAGATGCACGCGGGCGCCGTCCACTTCGACGGTCTTCTGGTCGAGGTTGACGACGAGATCGCCGGTGATGATGACCGACTGGGCATGGCCCTTCGAGCGGCGCACGATGGCGTGGATGCGCGCGATGAGTTCGTCCTTGTGGAAAGGCTTGGTCAGATAGTCGTCGGCCCCGTGGCCGAGGCCCTTCACCTTGTCCTCGATGCCCGCCATGCCGGAGAGGATGAGAATCGGCGTCTTGATCTTGGTGACGCGCAGCGAACGCAGGACCTCGTAGCCCGACATATCCGGCAGATTGAGATCGAGCAGGATGATGTCGTAATCGTAGAGCTTGCCGAGATCGATGCCCTCCTCGCCGAGGTCGGTGACGTAGACGTTGAAATTTTCGGACTTGAGCATCAGTTCGATGCTTTGCGCCGTCGCGCTGTCGTCCTCGATCAATAAGACCCGCATGTTAAATCCCCAGACTTGCCCCTAGGCACGCGACCGCGGTGACCCCCGCCGCATTCGCGCCGCATGACAGCCGGCGCGCGGCCGGGACGCGGGCCCGGCCGATTCGACACGCAGAGTGACCAGCATTGGTTAACAAATTCTGATTCACTCGCGCAACCCCTTCCCTGGACTATTTCCGCTCGAATGGGAACGTCTTGATTCTCTTTGCTGATTCGGCGCCGTTAGCGATGATGTGTCACTTTAACTTTTGCCTCTAGTCGACTCTATTGGCCCAATGATCCGCGGCGCGCGGCGCCAGCTCGCGCACAAGGATCACGCCTCCTGAGGCGAGCCGGCGCGGTGACGTCTTGCTAAGGATTGTTAACGACGCGGGTAAACGAACCGCTAACGCGCAGCGCTTTTATGTCGCTTTATTCGCAAAATCGACGCCCCGATTCGATCGAGCGGACGAAAAAAGCGCACGCTCGCGCCGAATCCGGCGGCCGCGTAAGAAAGGAGCAACCTTCCTGCGCCATCCTCGCCTCGTCTCGTGGCGAACCGGCTCGCGGCGGCGAATTCCGCCCGGCCATTTAGTATGGAGTGCGTAGGAATGAAATCCCGAGACACGCTCATTCGTCTCAAGCGATTCCAGGCCGAGGAGAAGCGCCGGCGCGTTCGGCAGATCGAGCTGATGGTCGCCGAATTCACACGGATGGCGATCGACCTCGATCGCGAGATCGTCAACGAGGAAAAGCGCGCCGGAATCAGCGACCCCAGTCATTTCGCCTACCCCACCTACGCGCGCGCCGCGATCGCGCGCCGCGACAACCTCAAGCGATCGATCGGCGAGCTCACCGCGCAGATCCAAGACGCCAAGGCGGCCCAGGAAGAGGCGCAGGCGGAATTGGCAAAATACGAGTCGCTCGAAGGCCGCGAGAAGGCGATCGAGCGCGCCGTCGAATCCGCCGCCAGGCTCTGATCCCCGCGCCGCGCGCCGAGTCCCTTGGGGATCGGCGCGCCGTTTCGGGCGGAATGCCGCACCCCGAAATCCGCCATTGCGACCCGACGGCCGATGCGCTAGATGGGCGCCATTGCAGTTTGGCCGGCGGGGAACCTAACAGGCATGTCGAACAATCACGGCGCGTCGACGGCGGACGATCCTATGGACATGGCGGCGCGCGAGTCGACCTTTGCGGCTTTCGTCGCATTGACGGAGACGGTGGTCGCGGTATTGCTGTGCGTGCTGTTGGTGCTGGTGCTGTGGGGGCTCGAGGGGCACGGGTTTGTCGCGCTCGTCGGACTGATCATGACGCTCGCGGCGGCGGCCGTCGGCGCGCTGACCGGCAGGGGCTGGCGCGTCGTGGCGCCCGTCTTCTTGCTGCTCGGGCTCGCCTGCGTCGTTCTTCAATGAAAATCGGTCGGGTTCGCGTCGGGGTCGGGGCGATCGCCAAGCGTCTGGGGAAGGCATCATGCTGATTGGGGTCGTCGCGGAAACCGATCCGCAGGAGACGCGCGTCGCGGCGAGCGCGGAAACGGTGAAGAAATTCGCCGCCCTCGGCGCCGAGCTGGCGGTCGAGCGCGGCGCCGGCCTCGGCGCCGGAATCCCCGACGCGGATTTTGCGGCGGCGGGCGCCAAGCTCGTTTCCGCCGCCGAGGCGCTCGGCGCCGACATCGTCCTGAAAGTGCGGCGCCCGAACGACGGCGAGCTCGGCCAGATGAAGCGCGGCGCGCTCGTCGTCGCCTCGATGGACCCCTACGGCCATCTCGACGCGGTCGAGGCGATGGCCAAGGCCGGCGTTAGCGCCTTCGCGATGGAGCTGATGCCGCGCATCACCCGCGCGCAAGTGATGGACGTCCTCTCCAGCCAGGCGAATCTCGCCGGCTATCGCGCCGTGATCGACGCGGCGGCCGAATACGGCCGCGCGCTGCCGATGATGATGACGCCGGCCGGCACCATTCCCGCCGCCAAGGCGTTCGTCATGGGCGTCGGCGTCGCCGGCTTGCAGGCGATCGCCACCGCGCGGCGGCTCGGCGCCGTCGTCACCGCCACCGACGTGCGCCCGGCGACAAAGGAACAGGTCGAGTCGCTCGGCGCGAAATTCGTCGCCGTCGAGGACGAGGAGTTCAAGCAGGCCGAGACCGCGGGCGGCTACGCCAAGGAAATGTCGGACGCCTACAAGGCCAAGCAGGCGGCGCTGGTCGCCGCGCATATCGCCAAGCAGGACATCGTCATCACCACGGCGCTGATCCCCGGCCGCCCCGCGCCGCGCCTCGTCAGCGCCGACATGGTCAAGTCGATGCGCGCCGGCTCGGTCATCGTCGATCTCGCGGTCGAGCGCGGCGGCAATTGCGAGCTCGCCCGCGTCGGCGAAGTCGTGGTCGCCGACAATGGCGTTCGGATCGTCGGCAATTCCAACGTCACGCGCCTCGCCTCGAGCGCCTCGGCGCTCTACGCGCGCAATCTCTACGCCTTCGTCGAGACGCTGATCGACAAAGCGGCCAAGGCGATCGCCGTCAACTGGGACGACGAACTGGTCAAGGCGACCTGCCTGACCCGCGACGGCGCGATCACACACCCCAATTTTCAGCCGAAAGCCGGCAATTGAGCCCAAGTCGGCGTGACCCGCCGCGCCTTTGGTAAGGACATGAGGGATCGATGGAAAACCTTGACGCCACCGTCGCCAAATTGAAGGCGGCCGCCGACGCGGTCGACGAGGCCGCGCGCGCCGCGCAGACCTACGCCGACCAGCTCGCCGCCGCGGGCCACGCCGCTACGGGCGGCGCGATCGATCCCTTCGTCTTTCGTCTCGCGATCTTCGCGCTCGCGGTTTTCGTCGGCTATTACGTCGTCTGGTCGGTGACGCCGGCTCTGCACACGCCGCTGATGTCGGAAACAAACGCGATTTCCTCGGTCATCGTCGTGGGCGCGCTGCTCGCGGTCGGCGTCGCGGCGGTCGACAGCGGCTCGATGATCGCGCGCGTGGTCGGCTTCATCGCATTGATCCTCGCCTCGGTGAACATATTCGGCGGGTTCCTCGTCACCGAGCGCATGCTCGCGATGTACAAGAAGAAGGGCTGACCGAACGTGAACGCCAATCTCGCCGCCCTCCTCTATCTCGTCGCCGGCATTCTGTTCATCCTGGCGCTGCGCGGGCTGTCGTCGCCCGCCACCTCGCGCCAGGGCAACCGCTTCGGCATGATCGGCATGGCGATCGCCATAGTGACGACGCTGGCGCTGAGGCCGCCCTCGAGCGGCCTCGCGTGGCTCCTGGTGATCCTCGGCTTCGCCATCGGCGGCGCGATCGGCGCCTGGCGCGCGCGCACGATTGCGATGACGGCGATGCCGCAACTGGTGGCGATGTTCCACTCGCTCGTCGGTCTCGCCGCGGTGCTGGTCGCCGCCGGCGCCCTCTATGCGCCGCTGGCGTTCGGCATCGCCGAGGGCGACCGCATCCATCCGGCGAGCATCATCGAAATGTCGCTCGGCCTGGCCATCGGCGCGGTGACCTTCACCGGCTCGATCATCGCCTTCCTGAAGCTCGACGGCCGCATGTCGGGCAAGCCGATCATGCTGCCGGCTCGCCATGCGATCAACATCGCTCTCGCCGTCGCGCTCGTCGTCCTCATCGCGGTGTTCTACTTCGCGCAATCGCCGGTGTTCTTCTGGCTGATCACGGCCGTCTCGCTGGCGCTCGGCGTGCTGCTGATCGTGCCGATCGGCGGCGCCGACATGCCGGTCGTCATATCGATGCTCAACTCCTATTCGGGCTGGGCGGCGGCGGGCATCGGCTTCACGCTGGGCAATCTCGCGCTGATCATCACCGGCGCGCTGGTCGGCTCCTCGGGCGCGATCCTCTCCTACATCATGTGCAAGGGCATGAACCGCTCGTTCATCTCCGTCATCCTCGGCGGCTGGGGCGGCGAGGTCGCGGGCGCCGCGGCCGGCGCCGAGACGCGGCCGGTCAAGCAGGGCTCGGCCGAGGACGCGGCGTTCATGATGAAGAACGCCTCCAAGGTGATCATCGTCCCCGGCTACGGCATGGCGGTCGCCCAGGCGCAGCACGCCTTGCGCGAAATGGCCGACCTCCTCAAGAAAGAGGGCGTCGAGGTCAAGTACGCGATCCATCCGGTCGCCGGCCGCATGCCCGGCCATATGAACGTGCTGCTCGCCGAGGCCAACGTGCCCTACGACGAAGTGTTCGAGCTCGAGGACATCAACAGCGAGTTCGCGCAGGCCGACGTCGCCTACGTCATCGGGGCCAACGACGTCACCAACCCCGCCGCCAAGACCGATCCGAAATCGCCGATCTACGGCATGCCGATCCTCGACGTCGAGAAGGCCAAGACCGTGCTGTTCGTCAAGCGCGGCATGGGCTCGGGCTACGCCGGCGTCGAGAACGAGCTGTTCTTCCGCGACAACACGATGATGCTGTTCGGCGACGCCAAGAAGATGACCGACTCGATCGTCAAGGCGCTCGCGCACTAAGGGGCGAGCTCGACCGCGCTGCGCTCACCCCCGCGCGGTGATCCCCGGCGCGATCGCCTCCATCGCGAACAGCAGACGGAACAGCGCCGGGCGAACGACATAACGCCTTCCCGTCTCGATCGCGCGCAGGATCGCCTGCGCCGCCTGATCCGTAGTCAGCGGCGCGACGCCCTTGGGCACGCGCTCGCGGCTGCCGGGATTGTGCTCCCAATACGAGCTTTCGACCGGCCCGAGCACGACGAGGCTGACGAGGAGCCCGCGCGGCGCGACTTCGAGACGCAGCGCGTCGGAGAATCCCTTGAGGGCCTGGCGCGCCGCGATATAGGCCGCGGCGTTCGGCCAGACCATGTAGGAGGCCGGCGAAGTGACGTTGACGATATGGCCGGCGCCGCGCGCCAGCATCGCCGGCAGGAAGGCCCGCGTCACCGCGAAGGCGGCGAGATAGGGAAGCTCGATCATCGCGCGCGCCTCGGCGACGCTGGTCTCGATCGTTGACAGCCAGCGCCCGGCGCCCGCGTTGTTGACGACGATGTCGGGCGCGCCCGCCTCGGCCATCGCCGCTTCGCAAGCCCGCGCGGCCTGATCGGGGTCGGAGAGATCGGCGGGAAAGACCAGCGCCGTTCCGCCCGCCGCGGCGATTTCGCCCGCCACCCGCGCCAGCTTCTCGGCCGAGCGCGCGACGAGAGCGACCCGCGCGCCGCGCGCCGCCAGCGTGCGCGCCGTCGCTTCGCCGATGCCGCTCGAAGCGCCGGTCACAAAAGCGAACTTGCCGTCGAGGTTCATCGTCCCTCCTTCTCTGGCCGAACGCGGCCGAGACGTTTACAATGTAAACATTGAATGGTTACGCTGTCAACATACAGGCGGGACGCGCCGACGAAGCGACGTCGGGCTGTTCTCGCACCCGGCGCTTCGACACTCCGTAAGTTCGGATTTTGGCTGAGATGCCTGTTGCAAGACCCGCAACTGCGATCCATTCTGATCACATGGCGAAGGTTTCCAACAAGACGGCGTATGGCGGCAAAGGCCGCAAGCGCTTCGCAGAGCCCAAAGCGCTCGGAGTGACGAAAGACGGCGTGCGCATTTTGAAGCCGAAAGGCAAGGCGACCCATTTCACGCCGAAGGAACTGCGCGATGCGGTCGCGGCGGCGAGGGCCTCGAAGAGAGCGTGATGAACGAGCGAGACTTCTTCAGGGATCGCCCGCGACGCGCGACCCCGCCGCTCCTTCAGTAGCGCGGATACGCCCTCACGCCAGCCGTTGCAGCCCGGCTTTGGCGATCGCGTTGTTGGGGCTCACCACCATCGCGCGCTGATAGGACTCGACTGCCTTGGCCTTGTCGCCCTTCTTCTCGTAGGCGAGGCCGAGCCCGGCCCACGCCTCGGCGTTATTGGAGTCGACGTTGAGCGCGGCGTCGAAGTCTTCGATCGCGGCGTCGTACTTGCCGGTGGCGAGGTAGCTCTGGGCGCGCGCCTGATAGGGCGCTCCGGCGAAAGGATCGCGGTCGATCGCGTTGTTGAAGTCGGTGATCGCCTGCTCGTGATTGCCCTGGCGCTGATAGATCAGCCCGCGCGCGTGATAGGCCTGCGCGCCCTCCGGATCGAGCCGGATCGCGGCGTCGAGGTCGGCGAGCGCCTCGGGGAAATGGCCGTGCGCGCGCAAGAGATTGCCGCGTCCGAGATAGGCGGACGCGTCGTTGGGGTTGGCGTCGATGGCGGCGTTGAAATCGGCGAGCGCCGGGCCGTCCTTCTCCATCTGACGATAGGCGAGCGCGCGATTGGTGTAGGCGGCGGCGAATTTCGGATCGATCTGAATCGCCTTGGTGAAATCGGCGATCGCGTTCTGATAGTGGCCGCCCTTGGCGTAGGCGATGCCGCGCGTGTTGTAGGCGATGGAATCGTTGGGGTTGCGCTGGATGACGTCGGTCAGCGACGCGATGTTGCCGGCGTTGGCGCCGGACGTGTCGGAGTCGACCTCAGCGACGCCACGGCTTTGCGGCGAGAACGAGCCCAGCGTCTCGCTGCACGCCCCCAGGGCGAACGCCGCCGCCGCCGCCAGCATCCATCGTCCGATCGCCGCGCGACGGGAAGGCGCCGTCATCCGCATGATCCGTCAGCCTCCGCCCGCCGCCCCGCGGGCGGATTCGAAACCTTGTCGCTCGTCCAACGCATGCGCGAAAAAAATGGCGAAATCGAAGCGGCGGCGAAGCGCGCCCGCCGGTTTGGCGCGCGCCCCATCAACCGGCGGAGCGCGCCGCGCCCGGCATGACCTTCGGCTTCATCGGCAACAGGCCTTCGCGCTGCAACTTCTTGCGCGCCAGCTTGCGGGCGCGGCGCACCGCCTCGGCCTTCTCGCGGGCGCGCTTTTCCGACGGTTTCTCGTAATGGCCGCGCAGCTTCATTTCGCGGAAAATTCCCTCGCGCTGCATCTTCTTCTTGAGCGCCTTGAGGGCCTGATCGACGTTGTTGTCGCGGACGAGAACTTGCACGGGCGATCCTGTGTTGAGAGGCGGAGCCTCGACAAAAACCGTGAATTTGCGAAAGACAATAGAGGTGCCTCCGCTCGACGAGCGGCGCGCCTATTTGGAATTTTCCGTAGCAGACTCGGGTCGCGTTGTCCAGCCGATCAGCCTCGTTTGCGCGGCTCCGGCAGCACCCGCGTCACATGCCCCATCTTGCGCCCAGGGCGCGTCTCCAGCTTGCCGTAGAGGTGCAGGGAGAGGTCGGGCTGGGCGAGGATGTCGCGCCATTCGTCGGCCTCTTCGCCGATCAGATTGCGCATCTCGATGCGGCCGCGCCGCGCCGTCGCGCCGAGCGGCCAGCCGGCGACGGCGCGGATGTGCTGCTCGAACTGCGAGGTCTGGGCGCCCTCGATCGTCCAATGGCCGGAATTGTGCACGCGCGGAGCGAGCTCGTTGACGACGAGCCGCTCGGCGCCGTCGGCCTCGCGCGCCACGAACAACTCGACGGCGAGCACCCCGACATAATCGAGCGCCTCCAGGACGCGCGCCGCGAGCGCCTTGGCCGCCGCTTCGACGCCGGGCCCGACGCGCGCGGGCGCATGGGTGCGCGCCAGGATATGGCGTTCGTGCTCGTTTTCGCACAGGTCGTAGGCGGCGACGGCGCCCTCCAGGCTGCGCGCCGCGATCACCGACGCCTCGCGCTCGAAGACGACGAAGCCTTCCAGGATCATCGGCCCGCCGCCGAGGCTGCGATGCAGCGCCGGCGCGTTCGAGCCTTCGCGGATCATCGCCTGGCCCTTGCCGTCGTAGCCGAAGCGCCGGGTCTTCAGGATCGCGGGGCGGCCGAGATCGAGCATCGCGCGCGCCAGGGCGCTCTGATCGTCGACGCCGACGTAGGGCGCGGTGGCGAGGCCGAGTCCGCGCAGGAAGTCCTTTTCGACCAGCCGGTCCTGGGTCAGCGCCAGCGCGCGCGCGCCGGGGCGCACCGGCTTGCGCGCGGCGACGAAGTCGACGCAGGCGATCGGCACGTTCTCGAATTCATAGGTGACGACGTCGACGACTTCAGCGAAGCGCGCCAGCGCCTCCTCGTCGTCGAACGCCGCAACGGTGCGCGCGCTCGCCGCGTCGTACGCGGGCGCGTCGCTTTCGGGCGCGTAGATGTGGCAACGCAGGCCGAGCTTCAGCGCGGCCATCGCCAGCATGCGGCCGAGCTGGCCGGAGCCCAGAATGCCGATCGTGTCGCCGGGCGCCAGAATCATCCCGCGCCGCCGTCCGAGGGCGTCTCGGGAACCGCGTTCGTGCGCGCGGCGCGCCAGGCTTCCAGCCGTTCGGCGAGAGCGGCGTCGCCGAGCGCCAGCACGGCGACGGCGAGGAGCGCCGCGTTGACCGCCCCGGCCTCGCCGATCGCCAGCGCGCCGACGGGAACGCCGGCGGGCATCTGCACGATCGACAGCAGGCTGTCCTGACCGGAGAGCGCTTTCGTTTCGATCGGCACGCCGAAGACCGGCAGCGTGGTGAACGCCGCCGTCATGCCCGGCAGATGCGCCGCCCCGCCCGCCCCGGCGACGATCACCTTAAAACCCGCCGCGCGCGCCCCCTTGGCGAAGGCGACGAGCCGGTCTGGCGTGCGATGCGCCGAGACGATGCGCGCGTCGTAGCCGACGCCGAGCTCGTCGAGCGTCTCGGCGGCGCGCCGCATCGTCGCCCAGTCGGACTGGCTGCCCATGATGATCGCGACGGGCTTGGAAGGAGCGGTCATGGGCGCCTGCCGGCAAGGGAGAGGCTGGGGAACATGGGCGCTGCGATTAAAGGAATGGCGCGCGGGGCGCAAGGCGGACGGTTCGGCGAGGTTTACGCCGGCGTCAGCACCACCAGCTTGTAGTCCGGCCGTTCGCTCGGACTGAACGTGTGCTGCTCAAAGCGCAGCGGCCCGTCGAGCGAATGGACGAATGTGCGCAGGCCGCCGGCGCGCTCCGTCACCGTCTGCGCGTCCCACGCCTCGGCGAAGTCGGGGCTGTCGCGGCGCAGGGAGTCGACCAGCAGGCGCATGCGCGGGTCCTTGAAGCCGCGGCTGTAGTCGGCGCGGAACTCCGACAGGACGCGCCGCGCGCGCTCGCGCCAGCCCGGGATGAGCTTGCGCGCCTTCGGATCGAGAAAGATGAAACGCAGCAGATTGCGCTGGCGTCCCTCGCCGAGCCACCCCTCGAACAGCCGCTCGGCCGCGCCGTTCCAGCAACAGGCGTTCCACAGCCGATCGAGTCCATAGGCGGGATGTTCGGTCCACCGCACCAAGGTGACGAGGGCGACGGGGCAATCCTCGGTCATTTCCGGCGCGGCGGCGTCCGGATCGCGCCGCCCGGCGAGTTCGAAGAGATAGGCCCGCTCGGCGCGGGTGAGAACCAGGGCATTGGCGAGGCGGCTCAGCGCCTGCGGGGACGCCTGTACGTCGCGCCCCTGCTCGATCCAGGCGCACCAGGTCGCGCTGATCGCTGCGCGCGTAGCGAGCTCCTCGCGCCGCAGGCCGGGCGTGCGGCGACGGCCGGGCGGCCCGTCGGCGCGCAGTCGTTCGCGATGCGCGCGCACAAAGTCGCCCAGCAGCCGCCGTTGATCGGGATCGCTCATGGCGCCTCTTATAACAGGATAAAGTCTCATCTTGTACCAGGGTGAAATTGCGCCATTCTCCCGCCCGCAATGAAGGAGGCGATCTTGACGAGACCCCACGAGACGGTCGTCGGCGACCAGTTCGGGCCGCGCGCGCAGGCCTATGTCGAGAGCGCGGTGCACGCGACGGGGCCCGATCTCGAGGCGCTCGCCGCCCTCGTCGGCGCGGCCAAGCCGCAGCGCGCGATCGATCTGGGCGCGGGCGGCGGCCATGTCGCCTACCTCATGGCGCGCTGCGCCGCGAAGGTGACCGCATGCGACCTGTCGGCCGAGATGTTGAACGCCGTCGTGACGACGGCGCGTTCACGGGGCCTCGCCAACATCGAGACGGTCCAGGCGCCGGCCGAGCGCCTGCCGTTCGCCGACGCGACGTTCGATTTCCTGGGATGCCGATACAGCGCGCACCACTGGCGCGACTTCGAGATCGGCCTGCGCGAGGCGCGGCGCGTCGTGCAGGCGGGCGCGCCCGCCGTCTTCGTCGACGCCTTCTCTCCCGGCTCGCCGCTGCTCGACACCCATCTCCAGGCGATCGAACTCCTGCGCGACGTCTCGCACGTTCGCGACTATTCGCTCGCCGAGTGGACGCGCGCGCTCTTCCTCGCCGGCTTTGCGGTCCGCGCCGTGCGCACCTGGCGCCTGCGTCTCGACTTCGCGCCGTGGACGGAGCGGATGCGCACGCCCGAGCTCAATAAGCGCGCCATTCGCGCCATCCAGGCGGCGGCGTCGAGCGAGACGCGCGCGCATTTCGCCATCGCCGACGACGGCTCGTTCACGCTCGACGTGGCGATGATCGAGGCCTCGGCGGATTAGGCGGAACGATCGTGCAAAGCAAATTCGACGGCGACCGCGCGCGCGAATACGCGGTCCAGAGCCGCATCGCGCCGGCGGGCTACGACGCCTGCCACGAACTCGCCGCCTGCCTGCTGGCGGCGAGCCTCGGGCGCGGCGGCGAGGCGCATATCCTGGTCGCCGGCGTCGGCGGAACCGCGCAGGAAATCCTCGTCGCCGGACGGCTGGAGCCCGGCTGGCGTTTCACCGGCGTCGATCCGTCCGCGCCGATGCTGGAGCTCGCTCGCCGCTCGCTTGACAACGCCGCGATGGGAACCCGAGCGGACCTGCGTCTCGGCGCGGTATCCGATCTCCCGGAGGACGCGCGTTTCGACGCGACGACGCTGATCGGCGTGCTGCATCACGTATCGGGGCGCGAGGCCAAGCGCGCGCTGCTCGACGCGATCCGGACCCGGCTCGCGCCCGGCGCGCCGATGATTCTCGCCGGAAACCGCCATTCCTATGCCAGTCGCCCGCTGTTTCTCGCGGCATGGCGCGAGCGCTGGCGCATGAGCGGCGCGGCGGACGCTGAGATCGAAGCCAAGATCGGCAAAATCCTGCAAGGCGCCGAACCGCCGCAGAGCGACGCCGACGTCGAGGACCTGCTCGTTCAATCCGGCTTCGAGCCGCCGACGCTGTTCTTCTCCAGCCTGTTCTGGGGCGGCTGGATCACGCAGCGGGTCCGCTGACCGCGCGTCGCCCGCCTACCCCCGCTCCTCCCAAAAATCCCCGACCTTCTCGTAGCGGCGCTTCACCGCCCCCCAGGCGATGCGATGCGCCGCCTCCTCCTGGCGCGGATCGCCCGCATGCGCGGCGAAGGCGTGGTTGAACGCCTCGCGATAAATGTCCTGCGCGTGCTCGGGCAGGTGGTTGCGCACCGAGAGCGGCAGATCGTCGTTGAAGCGGTAGGGCATCAAGCGGCTCCGGCGCGCCGGCGAGGCGCAGGTCTTGCAAGAGGACGAGGCTCCCCGGCCAACGGTCTGACGCGACCCAATTCTCGCCTCGCGCAAGCCTCAAGGGGCGGACGCGTCGGGATGGACGAGGTCGATGCAATTGCGCCGGCCGGAGGCGATGCAATTCTGGATCTCGTTATGGCGCTGGATCTCTTTGAACAGCCAGTAGCCGCCGAGCGCCAGCGCGACGACGAAGATGAGCGCGACGATGTTGGCGAAGTCGCGGTTCGCCTCGGGCTCCGGCTCGTCCGGCGGCGGCGGGTCCGGGGCTTGCTCGGCCGGCGGCTCGTTCGGATGCGTCACGATCGTCTCCGCGCCTGCGTCGGGCGCGTTCCCATGTGCGCCGAGGTCCGCCAGTTGCACTGGACACGGCGCGGGCGGCAATTCCGAGCGCGTTCATATTGCCGCGAGCGCATCGGCGCCAAGGCCGGAAATTTCGCCGAACTTCTCGCGCCTTTCGCGCCCCGACTCGAGCCTTGCGCTTGCGAGGCTCTCAAACCACGCGCACCCCGTTGGTGTTGAGTTTGGGATCCAGCCAGAACGTATCGACGGCGACGCGGTTGAACAGTTCGGGCGGCAGCACGGTTTTGCGCGGCTCGGCCTTCACCTTGCGGCGCACCGTATGCAGGCCCGGCGTGCCCAAGTAATTGTCGAATTCGGAGACGTCGAATTCGATATTGTCGAAATCATGCTTGAACGGCTTCAAGCCGATGAAATCGTAGACGGCTTCGAGCGCCCGCGCCGGATTTTTGGTCAGCGTGTCGAAGGTCACCAGCATCAGACGCGCCGAATCGTCGCCGAAAAACGCCTGGCGCAGGCCGGTCCAGGCGAAGCCCACCATGCCGTTGGAGCGGTTGAGCGCCTCGAATCGGTCGTAGACGGTGCCGGAGGTCTCGAAACCGAATATCCTCGACGGCGTCAGGGCGTTGCGCTGGATCAGCCGCTCCACCGAGTCGTAGATCCACGGCATGTCGCGCACGCAGCAGACGACTTTCGCTTCGGGGTAGAGCGTCTTGAGCGTCGGCATCTTGCTGCACCACAGGCGGTTGGTGTCCAGCACCGTCTTGACGGGATGAATGTCGTAGTAATAGCCGTCGACTATCGCGCGCAGCACGGCCTTGCGGCGCTCGTCGTCGACGAACACCGAGCCTTCGTTCGCCGCGCTCATGCAGCCCAGCGCGGCCAGAATCAGCGACCCCACGGGGCTGGTGATGTTGGCGTGCACCGCGGGATTTTGCCGCAGCAGCGCGGACAGCAGCGTCGAGCCGGAGCGCGGCAGGCCGGAAATGAAATGGATGCCGTTGTTCACGTTCTTGCGTCTCCGAAATCGTCACCGAGACGCTCGCATAGCAAGTCGCTGCGACGGCGACAAATGCAGCCGCGTCGGCAAGAGCGTTCGCATTTTTCAACAAGCCATCGATGGCCCGCCAGCAATACTTTTTCGGCGCCTGTGTCGTTTCCGCCACATGCCTCGCCGAAGCCCCCTCGCTCTTGCCGTGCGGCGCCGCGCCAACCCACGGCGATTGCTGGAAAAATGCGTTCGGCGAGTGTGTCGCTCGACCTGCCGAAGACGAGCCTCGGCGGGCGACCGCGACTGCCCCTGGGGAATAGGGGTAAACGTTGGGGCAGTAGGGAACGATAGCGGGTCTATTCACTCCCGGCGATTCATGTTATTTTTTTGGTAAGCTGAATCGCCAGGGGCTCGTTAGGGCAGCGGGCTTTTTTCGTCCTGTTCGTCCTCGTGTCGAGCAGGCCAGCGGCGCACGGGGGCGAGGGGATCGATGTCGAAACTGCCTAGGTCCGACGATCGTTCCGGCCCGACGACGTACGGCGGCAAGTCTTTTTATCTGCAATTCCTGGGGATTGCGCGCGCCCATTCCCGCGATATCTTCATCAGCAAGGCGCAACGCCGCCGCATCGCCTCGATCCTGCGTCAGGCGTTCCGGGTGCTCGTCAAGGGCAAAAAGCGCAGCCTGGGCGCGCTCGGCCGCGGCGCCAGCGTGGCGGCCACGCTCGCCGTGATGGGGGTTGGCACGGTTGGGTTCAGTGGGCCGGCGGCGGCGTTTGGGCCTTGCGCCACCACCCCTGGGAGTTCTGCGCTTGGCGGCTACGCCTGTGGCAGCAACTCGACTTCCGTGGGACCAGGCAGCTATGCCAACGGCACTAATGCATCCGCGTTTGGCGCGAGCAGCAACGCCACCGGAAATTACGCGACGGCGACGGGCCAGAACAGCCTAGCCAACGGCGCCAACGCCACCGCGACGGGCGCGAGCAGCAACGCCACCGGCAATGCTGCGACGGCGACGGGCACGAACAGCTACGCCAGCGGCAATAACGCGACGGCGACCGGCGCGAGCAGCAACGCCATTGGCAATTACGCGACGGCGACGGGCACGAACAGCACCGCCAACGGCGCCAACGCCACCGCGACCGGCGCGAGCAGCAACGCCATTGGCAATGCTGCGACGGCGACGGGCACGAACAGCTACGCCAGCGGCAATAACGCG
>Ga0181524_10001790_pt1 | contig 23683 bp, 26 predicted proteins | sample PEATcosm2014_Bin_34_FD_119761 | JGI IMG/M metagenome (GOLD analysis project Ga0181524, IMG submission 119761) | Peatland microbial communities from MTU Mesocosm Facility, Houghton, MI, USA - PEATcosm2014_Bin05_60_metaG | ecosystem: Environmental > Terrestrial > Soil > Wetlands > Peat | place... | reverse complement strand
CAACGCGATGGCGCCGACCACCTTGGACGGGTTTAATTTTCCCATCCGCTACCACGTTCAATAGCCCCCCGCCAGAAATTTTCAGAAAAACCGTCAAAAGGTGATTGTCTGCTCAGACCTCTGGAACCTATGGAAACCAAAGAACGCCCCCATTTACTTGTTTATTGTACAAGAGGTCGTGAGTTCGAATCTCACCGCCCCGACCACTCTTCCAGCACGGTAAAAGCGAGTGAAAATGAACAAACTGCCCCCGATTCATCCCGGCGAGATTCTCCGCGAGGAATTCACGGAGGCGTGGGGTCGTTCGCTGGCACCCTGGTTCGCGAAGCGTACGAAGTGCGTCCAGCTTGCTGGCGCTCTCGGATTCGCCGGGGCGTACAAGAGCGGGAGCAAGCTTGCCGGCGCTTTCGGACGGTTTGACGCGCGCGAAAGCGGGAGCAAGCTCGCGCACTCCAAACGCTTCGCGCCGGCGTGCGCCATGCCGGGGAAAACTAACGATGTCGGAGTGGGTAGCGGCTGGGAAATGTCCGCGCCAGGGCCCGATCGCGCGCCTCAACTGCACCCGCACCGGTTGGTCGGCGCGTCGGCCTCGCGATCGGTTTTCCCCACCAGGCCATGGTCCAGCAGGTAAGCTTCAACTTCGTCTCCGCTGACGTCGGCCAGTATATGGCCGTCAATCTCGACGCATGGGCTTAGCTCCTGCCCGCTTTTGGCAATCATCTCCTGCCGCTGCATCGGGTCGTTCTTGATGTCGCGGTCCTCGTAAGGCAACTCATATTTGCGCAGAATGGCTCGTACGCCCTGGCTCCAGCCGCAGGTCGGTTTCAGATAGGCTATAATGTTCAGTTTATCCATACGTTAATCTTGCTTTTAACCGTGCCACACTTTCGGCCGGGCGCAAGTGGCACTGAACTCGCCATTTGCATTCCGGCCTCGGTCATGCTTAGATTCCTGCCAAGACGCTGATGATCTTTATCGACCAACTCAGATTTGACGCCAACGGGCTGATTCCCGCAATCATCCAGGAGCACAAGACCGGGCGTGTGCTCATGATGGCGTGGATGAACCGCGCTTCGCTCGAAAGCACGATCACCACCGGCAAGACCCATTTCTGGAGCCGCTCGCGCCAGAGATTCTGGATGAAAGGCGAGTCCAGCGGCCACACCCAGAGCGTCAAGGACATCGCCTTGGATTGCGACGGGGACACGCTTCTCATTCAAGTCGAGCAGGTCGGGGCGGCCTGTCACGAGGGCTACCACTCCTGCTTCTTTCGCTCCCTTGCCGAGGGTGGCGCTTCGGTCAGGACCACCGAGCAGCGGCTGCTGCATCCGGACCAGATTTACGGCAAGAAATGAGCGACGACTTTATCCAGTTCGGCACGCGGACCTACGGAATCCTCTTTGTGCTGTTGGTGCTTTCACGGGGCCTGGACTTCCTGAGCACCAGGATTGCCACGCCCAACCTGGTCCTCGAGGGCAACCCCATCGCCAGGAAACTGGGCTGGACCTGGGGCCTGGTGGTCAACCTGGGGTTTTGTTTCGCCTTCGCCTTCTGGCCGTTGCCCGCCATTGTCATCAGCACCACCAGCGTCCTGGTGGCGGCGCGCAATTTTCAATCTGCCTGGCTCATGCGTTCCCTGGGCGAGCATCGCTACCGGGAATGGTACGTGGAGCGCATCCAAGAGACGAGCATCACCCTTTACCTGTTCTGCCTCTTTGGACAAACGGCCCTGACCGCCGGAGTGGGGGCGGGGGTAATTTATTTCACGACCTGGGAACGCGACCCTGTGCTGCTGGCCATCGGTCTGGGCATTGTCGCTTATGCCGTTGCGGTCGCCTTTTACTCCTTGCTGGGCGTCTGGCGCCTCCATCGCCCGAGCCTGCGCAAATCCCGGTTCCTGGACCCCGGCTCGCCGGGCTATGCCGGGCCCGAGCCTAGAGAGAACGGAAAGTTCATCCAAATTTGCCTGCGTGAACCCCCCCAGCCTTGACGAATTCCGAAAGCTGGCCGCCCAGGGCAATCTCGTGCCGGTCACGTGCCGATTGCTGGCGGACATCGAGACGCCGCTCTCGGCCTACCGCAAGATCCGGGGCCCCGGCGAATCGTTCCTCTTCGAGTCCGTTGAGGGCGGCGAACATCTGGGGCGCTACTCCTTCGTCGGGTGCAACCCCCGCGCCGTTATCCGCCAAATCGGCGGGCAGGTCCAGGTCATCGCCAACGGCAAGGTCCGCGAGGAGTTCACCGTCGGCGGCCCGGCCTGTGCCGGCGCTCAAACCGTGGGCGACGGACTGGAGGTCGTCGAGCGGGTCATGAAACGCTACCGGGCTGTGCCGGTGCCCGGCCTGCCCCGGTTCACGGGCGGAGCCGTAGGGTTTATCGGCTACGAGTTCATCCACGATATCGAACCGGTCGTGCCGCGTCCGCCCCGTGACGATTTGCGGACGCCGGTGATCTATTTCCTCATCGCGGACCAACTGCTCATTTTCGACCGGGTTGCCCAGACCCTGACCGTGCTCGTCAACGCGGTCCTGGACGAGGCATCCGGCCCCGAGGAGGCATACGAGAATGCCGTCGGCGAAGTCGAGCGCCTGGTCTCCCTGCTCGAACAGCCTGCCGACCACCGCCCCGCCTTCCTTCCGCTGGAGGTGCCGCCTGTGCCCTTTGAATCCAATCTCCCCCGCGCCCAGTTCTCCGCCAATGTCCTCAAGGCCAAAGAATACATCACCTCGGGCGACATCATTCAGGTGGTGGGTTCCCAGCGGTTCGCCACACCCATCAAGGCCTCGCCGCTGGACGTTTACCGCGCTGCCCGCTCGGTCAATCCCTCCCCGTACATGTTCCTGCTCGAGCTCGACGGCTTTTCCCTCGTAGGGGCTTCACCCGAGATTCACGTTCGCTGCGAGGAGGGCCAGGTTGAAATCCGCCCCATCGCCGGCACGCGCCGCCGCGGCGCCACCTCGGACGAAGACAAAGCCCTCGAGGCCGAATTGCTGGCCGACCCCAAGGAACGGGCCGAGCACGTCATGCTTGTGGATCTGGCCCGCAACGACCTGGGCCGCGTCTGTAATTTCGGCTCCGTCAAGGTCAAGGACCTCATGGTGGTCGAGCGTTACAGCCACGTCATGCACATCGTCTCCCAAATCCAGGGCGCCCTCTCGCCGGGCAAGACCCCCTACGACCTGATGCGCGCCACCTTCCCCGCCGGTACCCTCAGCGGTGCTCCCAAAATCCGCGCCATGCAGATCATCTCCGAACTGGAGCAGACTGCGCGCGGCCCCTACGGCGGATGCGTCGGCTACTTCTCCTTCAGCGGCAATCTGGACTGTTGTATTACCATCCGCACCGCCCTCCTCAAAAACGGGTTCGCCTACGTCCAGGCCGGCGGCGGCTGGGTCAACGATTCCACTGCCGAGGGCGAGTACCAGGAAACCGTCAACAAGGCCACGGCGATGCTTAAGGCGGTGGCGCTGGCCCAGACCTTCGCCGGCCAGGGAACTGGTTTTTGATTTTGCGCTTGGAAGCCGGCCAGTTGTGGCGCATGGTATGGCGGATTTGTTGTGAATCGCAAGCGGATGACGGTTACTTACTCGGGCAGTGTGCAGGGTGTCGGGTTTCGCTACACAGTGATGACCGTTGCCACCGGTTTCGAGGTGGCCGGCACCGTGGGCAACTTGTCCGACGGCCGCGTCGAGTTGGTGGCCGAGGGTCTTGCAGACGAGCTCGAGGCCTTCCGTCAAAGGGTGCGGGAATCGGGCCTGCGCCATTTTATCAGAAATGAAGAAGTAACCTGGAGCGAAGCCAGAAACGAATTTCGCGGGTTTGAAATTGTAAGGTAGATTCATGAAGTTTGCCATTATTGCCGACATCCACGCCAACATGGAGGCGTTTAAGGTGGTCCTGGAAGACATCAAAGCGCAGAAATGCACCCATTACGCCTGTCTGGGCGATGTCGTGGGCTACAACGCCAACCCCAAGGAGTGCCTCGACATCGTCCGCACCATGAACATCCCTTGCGTCAAGGGCAACCATGACGAGTATTGCTCCACTGACGGGCCGCTGGACGGGTTTAATCCGGCCGCCGCCGAGGCGGTGAAGTGGACCCGCAAACAGATAACCGAGGATGACAAACAGTGGCTGCGCGACCTGAAGTACTGGCGCATCCTCACCAATTTCACCCTCGTCCACGCCACTCTCGATGGCCCCCAACGCTGGGGTTATGTCTTTGACAAGCTGGCGGCCGCCGCCAGCTTCACTTACCAGAATACTGCCATCTGCTTTTTCGGCCACACCCATGTGCCCGTCGCCTTCATCCGCGACAGCGTGGTGCGGGGCGGCACCTACTCCAAATTCAAGGTCGAACCGGGCAAGAAGTACTTCGTCAATGTCGGCGCCGTCGGCCAGCCCCGTGACAACAATCCCAAAGCGGCTTACGTGGTCTATGACGCCGATGAGGCGACGATCGAGTTGCGCCGCCTGGAATATGACATCCCAGGGGCGCAGAAGAAGATACTCGATGCCGGATTACCCCCGCGCCTGGCAGAACGGCTGGCATACGGCCGGTGACCCCTGCCCTCTCCAGGCCGCCCCCATCCCGGCAGGCGGCGCAATCCCGCACCACCCAAGCACACTTTTGAGCCTCTGCCGCCCGGACTTTGAAGATTCTCATTCTCAAACCCAGTTCCCTTGGCGACATAGTGCAGGGGCTGCCGGTATTGCGCGCCCTCAAGCGCCACTTGCCGCGAAGCCAGGTTTACTGGTGGATTGACCGCGACCTGGCGCCATTGCTGACAGGGGACCCGGACCTGGCGGGCGTAATCCCCTTCGAGCGCCGGCGCTGGGCCACGCCTTCCAACTGGGTTGCCCTCTGGGGCGCGGCGCGGTGGATGCGGCGGCAGCGATTCGACCTGGTCATCGACCTCCAGTGCCTGATGCGCAGCGGCATCGTCGCCTGGCTGGCCAATGGGAAGCTGACCATTGGCCTGGATGACGCCCGCGAAGGCGCTCGCGGGTTTTACGACCTCATTGCGCCTCGTCCTTCCTTCCATACCCACGCGGTGGATTGGTATCTGGGCGTGCTGCCGCTTGCCGGGGTGCCCATCACGCGGGACTTCGTATGGCTGCCCCAGCGGCCGGCTCTTGCTGCCGGCCTCCGCCAAAAGTGGCCGGTCGAGCCCGGTCCGTGGCTGATACTCCAGCCGGGCGCCCGCTGGCCCAACAAGCGTTGGCCCATCGAGTACTTTATGGAGTTGGTCCGGCAGGCCGCCGCGCGGCGAGGCGATTGGCGCTTCGCCATCCTGGGCAGCGCCCAGGAGGGCGCCTTGGGTGAGTCCATTGCCAGGGTCCTCCCGGCCCGTTGCCTGGACCTCACAGGCCGGCTCTCACTGCCGGAGATGGTCGAGTGGATTCGGCTCGGCGCGGCGATGGTGACCAATGACACGGGACCGATGCATGTCGCAGCGGCCCTCGGCAAGCCGGTGGTCGGGCTCTTCGGCCCCACCGAGCCTCGCCGCACCGGACCATACGGCCAACTCGGCCACGTCCTCCAAGCCAATCTCCCGTGTGTGCCCTGCTTGAAGCCGCGCTGCACTTATGCCAAACCCCTCGAATGCCTCCGCCTCCTCTCCCCGGCCGCAGCCCTCGCCGCCCTTGAAAGGCGGCTCGATTTTTGTTGCCACGACGCGCGGGCTTCATAAAGTGGTTCAATGACGAAACCAGGCTTTTGGGCGAGTGTGCCGGCGGCGATGGCGTTGATGGTGTTGCCGGTGTCAGCGCAAGTCACGGTGGAGGTTACGCAGCCCCAGGACCAGTTCCTGCCGGGCGAGGCCCTGCCGGTCACAGTGAAGATTATGAATCTCTCGGGACAGACCCTGCATCTCGGAGAAGACCCCGATTGGTTGACCTTTTCCGTGGAATCACGCGAGGGAGTCGTCGTGCCCAAAATGGGAAGTCTTCCCGTCTTCGATCCGTTCGAGCTGCCTTCATCGAAAACGGCGACCAAAACCATGGACATTGGGCCGTGCTTTCCCATAACCCAGGTCGGCCGCTACAGCATTATCGCCAACATGAAGATCAAGGCATGGGGCCGTGAGATTGCCAGCCAGCCCAAGCCCATGGACATCATCGAAGGGGTCCCTTTGTGGCAGCAGGAATTCGGAGTGCCCAAGGCGCCAGGCCAGCCGGATGGCAGCCCGGAAATCCGCCGCTACATCCTCCAGCAGGCCAATTATGTGCAGGGACAACTCCGGCTTTACCTGCGAGTGACGGACCTCACCGGCACCAAGCCGCTCCGGGTCGTCCCCATTGGGAGATTGATCTCCTTCAGCCGGCCCGAGCACCTGATCGACCAAGCCAGCGACTTGCATCTGCTTTATCAGGACGGCCCGCATTCCTTCAGCTACACCAAGTTCAGTCCCGAAGGCGAACTCCTCGCCCGCCAAACCCATGATTACACCCAATCGCGCCCGCGCTTGAGGGTCGATGCGGACGGCAAGGTCTGCGTCTTCGGCGGCGTCCGCCGCATCACTCCCACCGATGTGCCGCCCCCCAAGCCCGTGGTTGACCTGGAAGCGCCCAAGACGGAGAATCCCTGACCAGGGCTGACTTTGGTATCCTTGTCGCGACCTTTGGCGCAACCTTTGTCGCATGGGTCCGGTTTTCGACAAAGGCGGGGACAAAGGTTGTGAAAGTCACCCAAACTCCTTGGCAGTGCCCCTCCCCCCTCCCTCGGTCCTAATCCACCAGGTCCTTCAATGACTGGACGCGCGCCTGGATATGCCGGACGACGGGCAAGGCCCGGGCGACGGCGTTCTGTTCGGTCTGGCCCGGGAAGGTCCTCATGATCACCTTGGCCGCCGCGATGAGATCGCCATTGCGGTCCCGCAGCGGCAGGGTGACCGAGACCGACCCCTTGTCCGTGCCGTAATAAACCTGGCCCTGGGTCAGGACATCCAGTTCGGCCTTGCCGCCCTGATGACCGATTTCGCCCGGGTCCGCGCTGCCCACCAGGCGGGTCGTCCTCGAGTCGGTCCCGAGCACAAAGAGCTTCAGACCGAGCAGCTTCGAGTAATGCTTCACCGTCTCCCGCACAATTGCCTGCGCCGGGTTTTCCAGGGGGGTATAGACAATCCTGGCATCGGCGAAGTAGCTCACTGAATCGGACTTGGTCCAGAAGCCGATTTTGCCCTTGGCAAAGTTGTTCTGCATCATCCGGTCAATGATTGGCTTGCCGTCCAGCGAACAGGTCACCTGGCTGCCTTTGCACTCGACGGACAATTCGTGCCAAACCCCGTTGGTGACGCTTACCTTCGACCCAATCGGGCCGATGAGTTCACCATTGACGAATTTGAAAAAGTAGAACGTGCCTCCCAACCCGCTTGCGCGGACGTAGTAGTAGTTCTTCTCGTCCTGGATGCGAAATGCCAACCCCGCCATCTGCTCGGTCTCTCCGCTCACCAGCTTGAAGCGCGTCGTCAGCGTGAAGTCGCCGAAAACATCGTCATCGCACACCAGCAACGGATAATGGTCATCCGTGCGATCCTGCGAAAGCTGGGCCAGCACAGGTTGTTTGGCCCTTTGCGGGGCTTGCGGATTGAGCGGCGGCAGCAGTGGCGCCACCTCGTCCATGACCACTTTCCATTCCCCCGGCTTGCCCTGCCCGGTAACGGTGCTTCGAAATCCCGGCGGGACCTTGCCCTCCCCGGCATCGCCGAAATCGAATGTGCGCTCGGCGCCCGCCGCAGCCTGGACCAGGAGCGCGCACAGAGCGCCCGCCATTAGCGCGCCGACGCGGCCGGAATCGGCGACGACCGGAGGCAAAGGCCGGGAAAGTTGATTTCGCATCGCGGGAGAGACTACCACGAGCGAGGCGGCGGCGAAATCCGAAATGAACCGCTAATCCACGCTCATCTTCGCTAATAAAAAGCCCATTAGCGAAGATGAGCGAAGATTAGCGGTTGAGGATTCCGGCCTTCGGCCGTCTTACGGTTTCCAAATCATATCTGCGACCGTTCGGTTGGCGGGGATGAAGGGCAGCACGTGTTCGGTGTAGGGGACGATAATGTCCAGCACGTAAGGCTCGTCGGCATCCAACATGCGCTGCATCGCCGCGCGGAGGTCGCCCTTGTACATCACGCGTTCGGCCTGGACGTTGAAGCCCTTGCAGATGGCGACATAGTCGGGATAGATCTGCTTGCGGTTTTCGGGATCGCCCAGGTAGGTGTTGCCCCGGTTGCCGGCGTAAAAGCGGTCTTCCCACTGCATCACCATGCCAAGGTGCTGGTTGTTGAGGATAATGGCCTTGGCGGCGATCTTCTCGATGTGCGCGGTGGCCAACTCCTGGACGTTCATGAGGAATGAGCCGTCGCCATCGATGTCCACGACCTGTCGAGCGGGGAAGGCGACCTTCGCTCCCAGGGCGGCCGGGTAGCCGTAGCCCATGGCGCCCAGGCCGGCGCTGGTCAGCAGTTGGCGCGGATATTTAAACTTGTAGTACTGCGCGCTCCACATCTGGTGCTGGCCAACGCCAGTGGTGATAATCGCTTCGCCCTTGGTCAGCTCGTAGAGCATCTCGATGGCCATTTGCGGGAGGATGATCTCGTTCTCCCTCCCCTTAAGATGGTCGCGCATGTGTTGGGATTCGACCACTTCCTCCGTCACGACATAGCCAAAGGGCGCCTTGGCCTTCCAGGCGGCCAACTGTTCGTGCCACGCGCCGAACCTCTTCGCAATCGGCCTTTCCCGGATCATCTCCGCCAGCCGCCCAAGGGCGTACTTCACGTCGCTCACAATCGGCAGGTTGACCACCTTGTTCTTGTTGAGTTCGGAGGCATCGATGTCGAGATGGACGATCGTGCCCCCTTCGCAGAACTTGTCCACTTTCCCGGTCACGCGGTCGTCGAAACGCACGCCGAGGGCCAGGAGCAGATCGGCGCCGGGGGCGATTCTCCTGGGCGCGTCGGCCGGGTTCTTGCGCGGCTCATATTCGCCGTTGACGGCCCAATTGGCAAAGGCAGCCCCGTGCATGCCCAGCCAGCGCAAGGAAAGAGGATGGTCCTCGGGAAAGGCCCCGCAGCCCATGAGGGTGGTCGTCACCGGGATCTGCGCCGCCATGGCGAACTGGCGCAGTTCCTGGCTGGCGTCGCCGGTGATGATGCCGCCGCCGACGTACAACACGGGCCGTTCGGACTTTTCGATCAAGCCGATGATCTCATTGAGCTCGAGGTCGCTGGCCCGCCTGTCCGGGTTATAGCCGCGGACCCGAACTTCCCTGGGGAACACGGGCTGCGCGCGGGCCTGCTGGACATTCTTGGGCAAGTCGATGAGCACCGGGCCGGGCCGCCCGCTCAGCGCGATATGGAATGCCTCTTTGGTGATGCGCGGGATGTCATTGACATCGGTCACCAGGTAGCTGTGCTTCACCACCGGCAGCGTCATGCCGTAGATGTCGGTCTCCTGAAAGGCGCTCTTGCCGATCATCGATTGGGGGACCTGGCCGGTAATGGCGACAAGCGGGACCGAATCCATGTAGGCATCCGCAATTCCGGTGACCAAGTTAGTGGCACCGGGGCCGCTGGTCGCCATGCAGACCCCCACCCGGCCGGTGGCCCGGGCGTAGCCCCCGGCGGCAAAGGCGCCTCCCTGTTCGTGCCGGGGCAGGACCGTGCGAATCTTCGACCGGGTGAGCGCCTGGTGGATTTCCATGCTCGCACCCCCGGGGTAGGCGAAAATGGTGTCCACCCCCTCGCGTTCAAGGCAAGCGACGAGGATTTCGCTGCCGGACATCGTGGGGCCAAGTTCCACGTTCTTGCGGGCAGCCTTTTTGGCCGTGTCTGTTGTTCTGCTCATAATCATTGGTCGGTTGCGACTGGCAGCCGCAGGCGCGCAAAAAAAACCCACGACCGTTTGCCAGCCGTGGGTTCTTGTCGAAACTCAATTCATCTTCGACAAGCCCCTGCGGCGTCGTCACTTACGACGACCAGCAGCAAAACAGCTTGTCGAATACTTGCTAACATCGCGTCGAATCTAGTGAATCGCCCGCATCAAGTCAAGCATGGATTAATCCCAATGCCCGGGCCTCCAGACCCAACCCTCCGGCGTCTTGTTCCAATGTCCCGGCGCCCAGACGGCATTGGGACGGGGCCGCAACTCCCACCGGCCCGGGACCCAAACCCACTGCCGCTCGCGATACGCCCAATATCCGGCTACCCAGTAATAGGCCGTGCCGGGGGCAACCCCGCTCACCTCTGGTCTTGGGGATGGCGGCGTCTCGGTTATCACCTGGCCGGCAGGTGTCGCACCGACATCCTTGCCGCCCGGGGCCGGGGCCGAACACCCGGCCAACCCAAGACCCACAACGGCCGAGAGCACCAGGAGCTTCCTTCCTGCCGTGCCCCCAACAATTCTCTTTTTTGTCTCTCTCGCTGTCATACTCGCCTTCTGTTGCAGAATTCGTCAAGCGAAGGGGTTCGTCCCCTTTCCGGATACACCAAACTACCATATCTCGCCCGGCTTGGGAAGGCCCGAGAAGCATCTCACACCCTTGCGGGCGCAGCTTCTGCCTCCTAATCCTAATCTTAATCTTAATCTTAATCTTAATACAAGATCAGGAGCAGGATTAGGATTAAGATTAGGATTAAGATTAAGATCCAGCTTCACGTTCTCCCGGCCTTTTACCCCGATGTCAACCGGGTAAGCCTGGACGCCGTTGACCCGAGTTTCGTCTGGTGCCGCCGGTCCCAGGGGCAGAGGGCGCGTCATCAAAGTTGGGCCAACTGAGGCAAGTTCTTGAAGTGGGCGTCACGGGTCAGTAAAATCAAGTCATGCTGGATCACCAAGGCGGCAATCCACAAGTCGTTGGTTGGAAGCGGAGTGGCTTGCCGGCGCAACTGGACAAACAAACTCGCATAGTGAAAAGTCGTTTGTTCATCCGGCAGCAACAGGCGCACGCGGGGCGAATTGAGGAACCGGACCAGGATTCGCTCGTTTTGACGGGCGCGGCCGCCCGCCTGGAATCCGGCGCGCAGCTCTCCCAGCACCATCAACGGCAGATAAACCCGCTCCGCTCGGGAGGTTCGCTCGACCACCTCAGCGACACCCCGGCACAAATCACAATAACGGTTGGCATCAAGCGCCAATTTCATTCCCAAAGCTTGGGATCGACGCGATCCTGGGACCCGATGGCTTCGTCGAAGGCAGGGTCTTCCACCCAGGAACCGACCATAAAGTCCAGGTCCCGATGTTGGATCGAATCTCCGGCCAAGGCCAATCCGGAGCGGAGCACCTCGATGGCGGTCTGATTGATGCTTTTGCCAGCCTGCCGCGACTTGCGGCGCAGCGCCTCGTCCAGAGCGGGAGGAATCTGCCGCAGCGTATACTGAATCGGAGCCTTGATCTTCATGCAGGCAGTCTATGATGACAATGCAGGCATGTCAACCGCAATGGGGAATCGCCGGCAACGCCATCAGCACGACGATCCCCTCCGCTGTGCATCGAGGCGCTCCTGGCGTCCGTGGCCATCGAGAGCCAGGCCCGGCCGGCCACCTTTCGTCGGCACGCGCCCGCCAACCGGCTCAGGCGGAACTGATCCTGGGTTGCTCCTGGCATCAACTGAGGGTTCTTTGCGCTTTCGTTAAGATAACATTAGCAGATTGTGGCCGTCGACGGCCGCAATCTCCATCGCCCGCTTGACGCTTTCCTGGCCCTTGACCTCGGCGAAGTCCATTTCCTCATCGTCCCTGTGCTCGAACGGCGCGGCGATGTCCACCGTGGTCAGGGTGATGGTGGTTTGCCCTTCGGGAAAGCTGGTGGCCTCGCGCAGATTGTGGATCGGGATGACCTGCAAGCCTCGGCCCCTCTTTTTTCACGTCGGCCGGGGCGAGGTTGATCGTGGTGCGGCCGGGGCTGAAGCGGAACCCGGAGTTGACCAGCGCCGTCATCACCCGGTCGCGCGATTCTTTGACGGCGGCATCCGGCAGGCCGACAATGACAATATTATCTTGTGTACTCCGTATCCGCATGGAATACGTCTAAGTCAATGCGCTGCAAATACTTGCGTGGCAATACCTGGCTCGGCCCAGCCCAAGCGAGGCTCCAAATTGCTCCGGTGAATGACTCCGGAGCGGAGGCGCTTTCAACCGGATTGGGAGCACTCTGCCCAGCAACGAGAGACGAGCAGCCAGCCGCTGGGGAGGGTCAGCGCAACCGCCGGGGCGGGTCAACCAAGAAACGGACCTTTTCTACGGTCTGACCCGAATGGCGCTTACTTAAGCCCATTTCAGGCCGGAAACATCCAGAAAACCCCAATGATTCTCGCGCCGTATGGTCTTAAGTAAGCGCCATTCCGGTCTGACCCCATTCACGGCAGAGCAGGCCGGTTGGGTGCTTAACTGCCAACCGCACGACATTCCGGCGCTGATTTCCGCCCGGCTGCTGAAACCGCTCGGCAATCCAGCGCAGAACAGCGGAAAGTTCTTCGCGAGGGCGGATGTCCTGGAGTTGCTCAAGGACCGCTCGTGGTTGGTGAAAATAACGAACACGATAAACCAGCACTGGCAGCGGCAAAATGCGCGCAAGGCGCGTTGTCCGCAGAATGGGTCGCGAGCGAATTTAAAGGAAAGCGCATACGTCGTTGCTGGGGGTCAGGATGGTTGAGCGCTTCATCGCTCTGGCGACCGCTACGCGCAAAGTTAAGCGTGCCTGCGCAACGTCCCTTTGCGTGGCGTTCATGCGAATTATTCGTCCCTGATGGCTGCCCTCGTAAATAATTACTTCGTCAAATTCCTTCCCCTTGGATTTGTGAATTGTCATTATATGAATTCCCGTCCACTTTCTCGTGGAGGCCGAAAAGTGCTCTTGGAGCAATGCTGACCGCATTAGGGAAGCCGCCCCGGAGTAGGTGCCGGTTTTACGCCACAATTCGTTGAGGTTTGATGTCAATAATGCGCCCTTATGAAATAGGCGAAGATATTTGGCATCACGACCTGTGCTTTCCGCGCGTAGGCGCGGTGAACGGCCTTGCTGTTGTGGCCAAGCGCCTCTTGGGGAAAGCGTTCCGGGTAGCCGCAGGTCTTGGCGCGTTCGGCCCAGGCGTAGCGGTAGCTGTGCAGCGTGATGCCCTTAATCATCAAGCGTCGGCAGGCGCGGGATGGAAGTCGCCGGAACCCTGCACCTGACCGGGACCTCTCAGCCTGCTCCACCGGTTGTGCCGCCATTCCCACTCGATGTCCCTGTACCGCTGACGTTACTCCTTCACCGGCACTGACCGGCCAGGGGCTTCAATCGCCACGTACACCACCTCCGCTTGCGTGACCCGGACGGTCTCGTGAGGTGGTGAACCGCGCTTGGCTTCCACAGTGACGCGCACCGTAATGGAAGTGTTGCCGAGCTGGAGGGTTTCGGTGTAAAAGCTGACCAGGTCGCCTACGAACACGGGCGCGATGAACTTGACCTCGTGCATGGCGACCGTGACGAGCTGGCGCTTGGAGTGCCGGTGTGCTTCGAGTACTCCCGCCTGGTCGACGTAGCTCAGGATGATGCCGCCGAAAATGGTTCCCATCGGGTTCGTGTCTCGCGGCATCATCACCACGCGGATGGCCGGCTGCAAGTCGCTGGGCTCGATCATGGGGAGAATATGCCGGTGCTGGGCGGCCGTGGCCAGTACTTCGTCTGTGGGCCTCAAGTGGGAGCGTCACCGCTGCACCTCCAAGCCCAAGATCTGCCCCGGCTCGCACTCAGCCAGGACCTCGAACGGCCGACAGCACACCTCGCAATCCGTCGTAAATCGCTGCGTCCGGGTGCTCGTGTCAATCACCAGGTCCAGGGTCTGGCCGCAATACGGGCACTGAATGGTCTCGGTGACTTCCATTGTTCTGCGCCGGGAGGAACATTCCGCCGGAAACGAGCTCAAGTCAACCGCACCTTACCGGTGGAACTCGCGTCTCGAGACACTTGACATCACCTGGCCTTCTGTTACTATGTGATTCCATGAGCGGGACGAAATTCGAAAGTCCCCGCACCCGCACAACTGCGGCGGCAAAGAACGGAACTGGGAAGCCTATGAAACCGGCCCTGATTTGGTTGGCCTGTGTTCTTCTCGTCGTTTTGGCGATTTCGTACAACCAGCACCGGCGGCCAGGTGAATACGCCCATACCGATGGCATTATTCTCGATGCGGATGTGCCTGGGACGCACGCCTTTTTGGCCGAGAAGGACCTTGGTCGCGTTCCCGTAACCCTTTCAGCCAGGAAGTTGGCCCGCCTCGGCATTCCTAATCCACGCAAGGACACCAACGCGGTCCTTTTTACGACCGGGAACAGCGCCTGGGTCTGCCGCAAAGGACTGAATCCCGAAACACGCTTCATGTTTCAGGTCCCGCCACGCGTCCGATCTAAGTATCTCAGCATGGAGACGCCGTGGGGAATGAGGACTAAGTTCGGCCAGTGCAGTTTCGGTCCAGGAGGATACTGGGGAGGAAGCTGTCGGGTTCAGTGTCTGAAGGTACCCAGGGATGACGGTTTGAGTTTGAGGCTGGAGGCTCTGCCCAAAGGGGTTGGCTCGTTCACGCCGTTGAAGCTCAAAGTCACTCTGTCGAACCATGGCCCTCGCACTATCAAGGGTTTCAGGCCATCAATACAGGTTTGGCGCGCCTCGTTTGGCTCGCCATGGGTAAGCCAAGGCGCAGGCAAGATTAACCTTCCCAAGGAATGGGCGTCGATCAAGCCCCACCAATCGTTGGAGACTGAGATTTCATCCACGCCTCCTGATGACAAAGCTGACTACGGCTTTTGTGCTATATTCCAATTGTTCAAAGACCAGACCTCTGATCACCTGGCGGGCGATGGCTGGTGTTATTCCAACACGAGGCTGTTCAGCGTGAGATAGGGAAACAGCGTTCCCTTGACAGGGGCAGGCGTTTGTGACCGAGGCTGATGAGCCGGTCGGACACGTTCTTTCGTTCCAGGCCGATGTCTTCTGGCCGGAGCTTTTTGTGACCTCGCGAGTATGAAACGCTCACCTTGATTAAAACGCCTTCCCGGGTGATTATCGAGAGCAGGCCGTTGTCGTTGTTGTTGTCGTTATCCATTGTCGATGATGTCCTTTCGTTTTGTTGAAGTTGAAGTTGTGCAGTGGGGGTGTCGTGGTCAGTGCCAGTGCCAGTGCCAGTGCCGGTGATGGCGACGGTGGCCGCTATCGTGATTGTGCCGGTTGTTCTTGTTGCGCTCGTATTCCTGAAACAAGCCCGGCATCCGCCAGGTCCTTGACCACGTCCTCGATGTTCTTGTAGGCAGCCGGAGCCTCTTCGTAGAGCAACTCGCGGGGCTCGCAAATGACTCGGCCCCCCCAGCGGTGTCTGGGTCAACTGCTTCCTGCCGAAGCGCTCGCGCATGCGCAGGCGGGTTTCGCTCCGAGCCCACTTTCGGCCGGCACCGTGGGCCGGCGACCAGGCGCGACTTGCGCCATTGCCGATCGGCTTCACCAGGTAGCTGAGCGACCCGCGGGAACCCGGAATCACCACGGGCTCATCTTCTTGAGAAGATTAGGATTAAGATTAAGATTAAGATTAAGATTAAGATTAAGATTGGGGGCGACAAGCCAGGTAAGTGCATTGCGCCCGTTTGGCCGGCCCGAAGAAAATGCTTTTGCCAACGGCGCCCTCACCGGACACTATCCCCATGACATCATTAATTCCTATGACGATTGCACGAACCATCCGGGAGACTCTTTTCCAATTTGCCCTTGCCGCGTCGCTGCTGGGAGCGCTGGCCGGCGCAGGTTTTCGTTCGGCGGCGGGCCAAACTCCGCCCGTCGCGAGTGTCTTGCAGCCTTTTGTGGACAGCCACGCCCTGGCGGGCGCCGTGACCCTGGTGGCGTCGAAGGACAAGGTGCTGAGCCTCGAGGCGGCGGGCTGGGCGGACATCGCGGCCAAGGAGCCGATGCGAACCGACGCGCTGTTCTGGATTGCTTCGGAGTCCAAACCGATGACCGCCACGGCGTTGATGATGTTGGTGGACGAGGGGAAGGTGAGCCTTGCGGACCCGGTCGAGAAGTACCTGCCGGAATTCAAGGGTCAGATGGTCGCGGTGGAACAGGACTCCGAGCATCTGTTGCTCAGGAAAGCGGACCGGCCCATCACGGTAAAGGACATCCTCTCGCACACCAGCGGGCTTCCTTTCGTCTCGAGAGTGGAGTTCAGGATTGATCAGCACCCGTTGAGCGAAGCGGTCGTCAGTTATGCGCTAAGCCCGCTCAACTCTCAGCCGGGGACCCGATACCAGTACAGCAACGCGGGCATCAACACGGCCGGCCGCATCATCGAAGTAGTGAGCGGCATTCCCTACGGAGTCTTCATGGAGCAACGGCTGTTCAAGCCCCTGGGCATGAAGGACACGACCCTCTGGCCGAGCAAGAGCCAACTCAAGCGCCTGGCCAAGTCCTACAAACCCAACGCCTCCAAGACGGGCCTGGAAGAGACCGAGATTACCCAGCTTACCTGCCCGCTGGACGACCGCAGGCGCGGCCCTTCACCGGCCGGGGGCTATTTCTCGACGGCGCGGGACATGGCCCGCTTTGGCCAGATGCTTCTCAACGGGGGCGCGCTCGAGGGCAAACGTTACGTTTCCGCCGAGGCAATCGGCGAGATGACACGCAAACAAACCGGCGACGCCATCAAAGAGAACTACGGTTTGGGCTTTTCTGTACGCGGCGCCTCTTTCGGGCACGGCGGCGCTTACTCGACCGACCTGAACATTGATACCGAGCGGCAACTGGTCACGGTATTCATGGTGCAACATGCCGGCTATGCCGGCGCCGATGGCGCGAAGATTCTTCCCGCTTTCAGGAAGGCGGCGGAGGCCTTCGCGCAGCAAGGGGGCGGTAATCAATGAAGGCAGCTTTATTCCTGAGTGGTCCGTGGGGCGGGCAAGACCAGCCCCGAATGGAATCGCCGCGAAAATGCTCAAAAGGCGCAAAGAATCAAGGGTTTTTGCCGGTCGATTTCATCTTTGGCCATTTTCGGCAGGCTCAGGCCAATGATGACAGCCTGCCGTCCGCTGTCAAGCCCAGCGAGGAAGGTGCGGCCGAGCGGGGTCGAGGCAGTGACACCGGTTGCCCGGTGCCCCCCTCACGGATCCCGGCGTGCGATTTGCCCGCACCGGGCTCTTCAAGCTAACACGCTGTGCATCGCCCGCAGGAAGGTTGGCCAGTGTTGAGCCGTCGTTCTTACGGCATCCGGTTGCCTGTGCGGACTTCGTTAGCCTGTCCGCCCCTTCACCCGCTTCCATGGCGGCCGCCGTTTTTTGCTGTTCGCCTGGCTTGACAGGCGGATTTTCACTGGTATCCTCCCGCGTTCCGATTACGGAGCGTTTCCTGGCGAGGCGTCAAGCGGATAGGACGCGGCGGGGTGCGTGCCGAACAGATTTTATGAAACGACAATATCAGCCGTCGAAGATACGCCGCCAACGGCAGCACGGGTTTATGAGCCGCAACTCGACCAAGAGCGGCCGGGCCATACTGCGCAACCGGCGTCGAGTTGGCCGCAAGCGCCTGACGCCTGTCTAACCGGGGCTGGCCATGGCCGGGACGACGGGACAGCGGCTGCGGTTCGGGCGCGCGGCACACCTCAAGGACGGCCGGGATTTTAACCGGCTGCGTCAGCGGGGGGAGCGGCTGGTGTGGGGCTGTCTTATTGCCAACTGGCAAGAGTCGCCGGCGGCCTCGGCCTCGCGTTTGGGGGTGATCACTGGCGCCAGGATGGGCAACGCCGTGGCGCGCAGCCGGGCGCGGCGGTTGCTCCGGGAATCGTTCCGGCTGCACCAGCATGACTTGGCCCGGTCGATCGACCTGGTGCTGGTAGCGCGCCCCTCGATTGCCGGCAAGGGCTTCGCGGAGGTGGAAAGGGATTTTTTGACAATGTTGCGGAAGGCCAGATTGTTGAAAGGAACGAGAGGATAGGTGACACTGGTGAATGCGGCTCAATATATCTTGATCTCGGGCGCGCGCCTGTATCGCGGGGTGATTTCCCCGGCGAAGACCGCCTTGTTTGGGCCGCTGGCGCACTGCCGCTTCTCCCCCAGTTGTTCGGCATACGCGGTGGAGGCAGTCCGGTTGCACGGGGTCCTGGCCGGCTCGTGGCTGGCCCTTAAGCGTATTGGCCGCTGCCATCCCTGGGGCGGTTGCGGGTATGACCCGGTGCCCTCACTGCCAACTGCCCTGTGCCACTCTTGCTCCCAGCCCTCGGCTCGTCCCGAGCGCTGCGCCGCAGGCCCCGCCGGGTATCGTCCCAAAACGCCATAAATCTGCATGGACCGCCAGTCAACCGTCGTCATTGTTATTTGTGTGCTCCTGATCGGGCTCTGGTATTTCGTGCTCGTTCCGAAGTTCTATCCGCCCAGGCCCCTGCCGCCGGGTTGGACCAATGCCCCCAGCGCGGCGGAGTTGCCGGCCAACCCCGGTCCAACTTCGCCCGCAGCTCCCGCGCGAATCGAGACGCCCTCTCCGGCGCCTGTCCTGGCCGTTAACACCAATGAGCCCGAGAAGTTGGTCCGGGTCGCCAACGGCAACGCCCGCTACACCTTTACTTCTTACGGCGGGGGGTTGAAGCTGGTGGAGTTGTACCCCGAGGCAGACTCGACAGGCCGGGCAAAGGACTCCTCAACCAACCAGGCCGCCACGCTCGACACCGACACTGCGGCGCCCACCCTGGCCTTGCTGGACGGGGTCACCTTGCAAGGAGACGGCATCTTCAAACTGACCACGACCACCAATGGGGTCAGAGCGGAAAAAACGCTCACCAACGGGCTGAGGATCGTCAAGGACTTCGAGCTTAGCTCGAATTACCTGGTGGGGGTGACTGTGCGGCTGGAGAACCACTCGGACCGGTCGGTGGAGCTGCCTCCGCAGCAGTGGTTTGTCGGCACCGCCACTCCCCTGGGTCCCCGCGACAACGGCCTGGCAGTGGGGGTCCTGTGGTACAATGGCGTCAAGACCATCGATACGGGCTCGAGCTATTTCTCCTCGCGCGGCTTTGCCTGCACGCCGCGCATCCCTCCGGCCGAGTACGTGGCCGGCTCCAGCAACGTGGTCTGGGTGGCGTTGCACAACCAGTATTTTACCCTGGCAGCGATGCCGCAGCAGCCCGCGGAGGCGGTGGTGGTGCGGAAGGTCGAGTTGCCGGGCCGCACCGGCGAGGAGGCGGCCATGGTGGCCACCAATGCACCGCCGCCGGTAGGCTTTGAGGCCGTTATGGTCTATCCGGGACAAAGCCTGGCCCCCAACGGGCATCTCGAGCGCCAGGTCTTCCTCTACGCGGGCCCCAAGGAATACCAGAGGCTGGCCCGCATCGCCGTGCGCTTCAACAACAACCTCGACCTGGTGATGGACTTCGGCTGGTCCGGCTTTGTCTCCAAGGCCCTGTTGATCGGGATGAATTGGCTGCACCACGTGCTGCGGGTTTCCTATGGCTGGGCGGTGGTCGCCATCACGATCATTATCAAGCTCGTGTTCTGGCCGCTCACCCAGGCCAGCACGCGCTCGATGAAACGGATGCAGTTGCTCCAGCCCCAGGTCAAAGTCATCCAGGAGAAATTCAAGGACGACCCGGTCAAGATGCAGCGCAAGATGATGGAACTCTGGAAGGAGCACAAGGTCAGCCCCATGAGCGGCTGTTTCCCAATGATGATACAGATCCCGGTCTTCTTCGGCTTTTACCGCATGATTTCCAGCGCCATCGAACTGCGCGGCGCCCGCTTCCTCTGGGTGCGCGACCTGGCCCAACCCGACACCCTCTTCGTGGTTCCGGGGTTGAGCTTCGTGCCCTTCCTGGGCATTCCCGGCCGGGGACTGCCTTTCAACCTGCTACCGCTCATCATGGGCGGCACCATGCTCTGGCAGGCGCACTTGACGCCCCCCTCTCCCGGCATGGACCCAACTCAGGCCAAACTCATGCGCTACCTGCCCCTCATCTTTATTCTGGCGCTCTACAATCTCTCCTCGGGCCTCACCCTTTACTGGACCGTCAACAACCTCCTGAGCATCGCCCAGACCAAACTGACCAAGACCACCCAGCAACCTGCAACCCCCGCCAAAGGTCCGGTATTGACTCAGACCCCAAAAAAGAAGAAATAAACACCCGGCTGACTGGACGCAGGACTGATCGACCATCAATCATCAACTCACGACAGATATGCCCGCAGAACCCAAAGCCACACTGGAAAGCCTCTTGAACCTCCTTGGCTTCGGCGCAAGCGTCGAAGAGCATCACCTCGAGGACGGCATTTTGCTGGATGTCAAAACCGAGGACTCGGGCCGCCTCATCGGACGCCAGGGCCAGACGTTGTCCGACCTCCAATACATCACCAACCGGCTGCTCTTCCAGCAGGACCCCTCCGCCCCAAAGATCATGGTGGACGTCAGCGGCTATCGCGCCCAGGCCCGGGAGGCCCTCGTCAAGAAGGCCAAAGAAGCCGCCGAAAAAGTGCGCCGCTGGGGCGATGTCGTGGAACTTGAACCGCTGAACGCCTTCGACCGCCGCATCATCCACCAGGCCCTCAAAGACGACCCCAGCATCGAAACCCACAGCGTCGAGGTCCAAGGCACCGAAAAGAAGGCCATCCTGCTCCGGCCAAAACATTGATCGCTCGTGCAGAAACGAGTTCCGGGACCTGAGGGCACGGGGTGGAGCGTGTGGAGCGTGGAGCGTCGGAGCGTGTGGAGCGTGTGGAGCGTGGAGCGCCGGAGCACCCTGCACCTTACACGGATTTCTTGTGACACTTGAGGTCTCGCCCCGGGTTTGGCCTCAATACCCGCAATAGGTCCGGTGTCGGCCCGCGTCCCGGAGGGACATCCTGAGAATAGCCCGGCGCTTCAGCGCCGGGTTCGGCACCCCCAAGTTCCTCCGTCCCGAAGGGACGGCTGAAGCGCAGTGGACCAGGAGTTGTCCCGGTTATTCAGCCGTTCCTTCGGAACGGGCGGAACGTAAAGCTGGCTTTCCCGGCGCTGAAGCGCCGGGCTATTATCGGGCAGTCCCTTCGGGACAACAGCCCTGGCCCATGTTAGGGCCGGAGGTTGCACGAGGCGGCGGGTAGCAGAAGATCCGTGTAAAGCGCAGGAAGCACCGTAGCACTTTTCACGCTCTCACGCTCTGACGCTCCACGCTCTGCACGCTCCACGCTCTCACGCTCCGGCCAGTCATTCCCACCTCATCACGGTCACTCGGCTCGAGCGGGGCAGCGTCGTCTGCGGCGGCACTTCGACCAGGCCATTGGCGGCGGCCAGCGAACTCAAGGCATGGGAGGCCTGCAGACCGGCGCAATAGACCTGGCCGGCGCCATCGACTCTCACGCGCATGAAATGCGGGCGAGGGCCGGGATTGGCCAGCGGTTCAGCCAGCAGGCCGGGCTGGGCGGGCAAGGCAATCTCCCCGGCCCCTTGCCACCGGAGCAAGGCAGGGCGCGCCAGCAACAGGAACGTGACCAAGGCCGAAACCGGGTTGCCCGGCAGGCCGAACAGGAGTTTCTTACGCCACCGGCCGAACACAAAAGGCCGGCCCGGCTTGATGGCGACCCGCCAGAATTCCACGGCGCCGCCCAGCTCGGCCAGGGCGTCCTTGATGAAGTCCAGTTCTCCAACCGAGACGCCTCCCGTGCTTACCACGGCATCGCATTGGGCAAGGGCCTCCGCCAGCGCCGAGCGCGTCGCGTCCGGCGTATCTGGCACCAGTGGGAAAACCCTGGGAACCGCACCGGCGCCTCGTACCAGGGCGGCCAAGGCGGAGCGATTGCTCTCATAAATCTGCCCGGGCGCCAACGGTTGACCCGGCTCTCTCAATTCCGAGCCGGCAGCCAGCAGGCCCGCCACAGGCCGGCGCCCGACAAGGACTCGAGCGCGCCCCATTGCCGCCAGCAGACTGATGCGGCCTGCGCTCAGACGGTCGCCCGCCTCGACCACCGTTGCCCCGCGCTTTACGTCTTCCCCGCGCCGCCGTACGTTCTCGCCGGCCTTGACCGACTCGAGGACCAGGACCACGCCCGGCTCTGTCGGCACAACCCGCGTGTCCTCCTGCATGACAACCGCGTCGGCCCCCGGCGGCATGGGCGAGCCTGTGAACAGGCGCGCGCAGGCGCCGGGGCGAACTTCCTGCGCCGGGCTTTCTCCGGCGACAATACGGCCGCACAGGCGCAACGACGCAGGCGCCTCGAGACAGGCTGCCGCGACATCTGCCGCTCGCACGGCGTATCCGTCCATGGACGAATTATCAAACAACGGCAGATCCAGCGGCGCGGCCAATCCCTCCGCCGCCACCCGCCCCGCCGCCTCGCCCAGGGCAACCTCTTCGCCCGCCGGTGACGGGACCGCCGCCAGGATTCGCGCCAGGGCTTCTTGGAGTCCGAGCATAAAAGGTAAAGCAACTGAGCCCGTTGACCTGAAGCAACCGCGGACTGTCAGGTGGCAACAGCAACCCATTTTTCTGCCCCTTCAGCCGACTTTGGACGCTCGACACGACCCCTAAAACCGGCTCAATTCCTTGAGTTCCGCCACGCGCTGCTCGATGTGTTTGCGGTTGATTTTCGTGGTGCGCTGGAGGCCGAAGCCTTCGCAGCAGAACGAGGCGACGACGCTGCCATAGACCATGGCCAGGCGGATGTGGGCGTCCACGGGGCCTTTGGCGGCGGCCAGCCAGCCCATCATCGCGCCCACGAAGGAATCGCCCGCGCCGGTCGGGTCCACGACCCTATGGAGAGGGTAGGCGGGGCAGAGGAACATGCCCCGAGGGCCGGAGAGGATCGAGCCGTGCGAGCCTTTCTTGATGATGACATATTTGGGGCCGAGGCTGTGGATTTTCCTGAGCGCGGCGAACATGTTGTCCTCCTTCGTCAATTGGTGGGCCTCGCTGTCGTTGAGGACGAAGGCGTCGAGACGTTTGAGCAGCTTGAGCAGATCGGTCAGGGCGATATTGAGCCACAAGTCCATGGTATCGGCGGCGACGAATTGGGGGCGTTCCATCTGGTTGAGCACATGCAATTGCAAGGCCGGGGCGATGTTGGCCAGCAGCACGAAAGGGGTGGCCTGATGCGCCTTGGGCAGCGTGGGGGTGAAGGTCTCGAAGACGCCCAGTTCGGTCAACAGGGTGCGGCGGACGTTCATGTTGGCCTCGTATTCGCCCGACCAGTGGAAGGTTTTCCCAGGCAGGATTTGGAGGCCTTCCAGGTCAATGCCGTGCCGCTTGTAGAGCTGGAGGTAACGCCGCGGAAAGTCCTCGCCGACGACGCCGACCAGTTTCACCGGGCTGAAAAAGCTGGCGGCCACGGCGGCGTGGCTGGCCGAACCGCCCAGCAAACGCGGGTTCGCGGCCTTGGCGGTCTTGATGGAATCCAACGCCGTCGAGCCGACAATCAGAACACTCATGCTCTTTCAATAGCGAGTTTTATGCGCGCTTGCAATGCGAATGAAATCCTTAGCCCTCAGCCGGGCGCTTCCCGACACTGCCCCCGGAGCGCCGGCTTTAGCCGGCTTTGCGCGCACCTGGGCCCCTGCTGTGCCGCTGCTGAACATTGGACGTCCAAAGCCGGCTAACCCGGATATTTCACACCCGGCACGGAACGCCCACAGGCCGGAGCGCCGGCTTCAGCCGGCTTTGGGCCTCCGAACGCCGCAAGACAGGGAAAATGACAACGGCCGGCCCTCTGGGTGT
>Ga0181524_10001788_pt1 | contig 23702 bp, 19 predicted proteins | sample PEATcosm2014_Bin_34_FD_119761 | JGI IMG/M metagenome (GOLD analysis project Ga0181524, IMG submission 119761) | Peatland microbial communities from MTU Mesocosm Facility, Houghton, MI, USA - PEATcosm2014_Bin05_60_metaG | ecosystem: Environmental > Terrestrial > Soil > Wetlands > Peat | place... | reverse complement strand
GTGCGACTCTTGGGAGGTGAGCGTTTGTGGCAGGCCAATTTCGGTGGACGGGCAGTTCTCCAGATCTCCGAGATCGGCCAGGACGTGCGCATTCCGCAATTTCAGACTGCGGCGGCGGTTCAGGCTGCGCCGGTACACTGAGCGAATAACCCACATCTTAGCACTACCCTTGGCGGGATCGAATCGTGCCGCGGTCCGGCACAGCTCCACAAAGATCTCCTGGGTAAGATCCTCGGCCTCGGTGTGGTCTTGTACAATTTTGGCGGCGATGTTGAGCACTAGACGAGAATAGCGGTCGAACAGAACGGCCACAGCGTCACCGTGACCCGCCGCGAGATGCAGCATGATCTTCTCATCCGACAGATCGGCGAGCTCCTGATACGTTAGCCCGCAAGGCTCGCGCACTTCTTCATTCGCGGAAGTCGGCATGTTGCCTGAGCTCCGAATGCGGGGAGTGTACACCAACGAGCTTCCTGCTTAAAGCGTAATTTACTGCTGAACTCTGGCTGGAAGTTTTCATTTTTCTGCGGCACAAACCGATCAAGTGGCGGGTATATCTTAACGGTGAGTGTAATTTTCAGACGGGGGAAATGAAGTCGGGACCGCAGTGAAATATATGTTGATGCCCTCCTTAGCGGAATTCGAGACGGTGCCCGACACACCGATCCGAAATCCGACTCACCTTTCAAGACGCAAATGAAACCAGAGAGCTTTACAATCTTGGTCGTATCGAAGTGAACCAATCGGCTTAGCAGGCGCGAGCGGGTCGGAAAGCAATGAAATTGGTCCCTGCGTGAGGTCGTTGAGTGACAATAAATTGCGAGCTTGCTCCTCGGAGTGCATTTTCTGCCTTCCTGTTGCGATTTTTCTTTGCTCTTGTTGCGACATCTTCGCTGTCGAGCGGCTGCTTGGGACAGACGGCAGCCCAGTCGGCCGGTCCGGTTAACCCTCCTCAGAATGAGGACAATTCCAAGGAGGCCATCGACCTGCCCGTGCGCAGCGTGCCCGATCCGGGCGTCATCACAACACGGCAATTGATCGCTCCTGCGGGAGCGCAAGCCGTGTTCGAAAGTCGAGTTTATGGTGTGAGCTTTGGGGAGACGAGCGATTTCGTTTACGTCCTAACCACATCGCGAGAGGGCGCCGTCGTATATAAGCTCGATTGGAAAGCGAATCGCGCGGCTGAAACCATTACGGTTCCCGGATATCCAGGAATCCAAGGAATTACGTTTGATTCAGCGAGACAAGCAGCGCTAGTGACAGCGATATCGTCGCTGACGCAGCCAGATGGAAAGAGTCAGGACTTTGTCCGGATCTTCTCGGCCACAGACGGAAAGGCCACCGTGCTCGCGGATCGCGTGGGCACCATCGCCACGGGCAGCGTCGCGATTTCGGCAAGCGGTCAGAGGCAGCGTGGGCGATACGGCGTTGTGCCGCTCACCTTTGACGACGCCGCAGCAATTGTTGACCTGGAAACAGGCTCTCTCAGGTCAACTCTAAAAACCGGAGTTGCTCCTTTTGGCGCCGTCGTGAATGCAACTGGCACTGTCGCCTACGTGAGCAACTGGGGCGGCCGGTTTCCGATGGAAAAGGATACGGTGGGCGGGATGGGTTCCAATGAAAACGCCGACAAAATCGTAGTAGATCGGCGAGGGATTGCCGCGAGCGGAACGGTCACTCGAATCGATTTGGCAAGCGGAAGGATTACGGACCAAATCAATGTGGGGCTACATCCGACAGGGCTTGCCTGGGATGAGCGCCGCGAGCGATTGTATGTTGCGAACAGCAACAGCGACACACTTTCTATAATCGACACTTCCAAGCACATGGTGGTCGGGACGATAGAGCTGCAACCTTTCGAAAAGAAAGTGGCGGGGGTTTCGCCAGAATCGCTGGTGCTTTCAAAGGATGCCGGCACACTGTTCGCCGCCTGCGCGGGCATCAATGCCGTTGCCGTGATTAACATAGGTGATGGCGGCACGCGACCCCATATTGCGGGTTTGATTCCGACGGGTTGGTATCCCGAACACATCGGAGTTAGCCCCGACGGGAACTATCTGGTGGTCTCGACGCTTCTCGGTGTCGGCTCCGGTTGGAAGCGCGCGCCAATCGACCACTATGGGAAAAGACTGAAGACGCCGATAGAGCTTGGCCCAAGCAGACGATACGTGCATTCCTACCGTGGGACCGTGCACGTTGTCCCCATTCCCGAACCGAACCAGTTGGCGAGTTACACCACTGCTGTCGCGGAAGCGAACCATGTGAGGCTTAAAGGCTCAAGCGCCGCTTCCGAAGCGGGAGGCGTCACCCATTCGCCAGCAAAGCCGCTGCCCGTTCCGGCACGCAGCGGCGATCCCTCGCCCATTCAACACGTCGTCTACATCATCAAGGAAAATCGCTCGTACGATCAGATGCTGGGCGATCTGGGAAAAGGAAATGGCGATCCTAGTTTGGAAGTGTACGGTGACGATGTGGCGCCAAATCAGCGCAAGCTGGCGCGAGAATTTGTGCTGCTCGACAATTTCTTCGCGAACGGCGGCAACAGCGGCGACGGACACCAATGGGTGACGCAGTCGAGTGAGACCGACTATACGTATTGGCCAGGGTACGTGGGACGCAGCTATCCAAAGAACGGTGACGATCCCCTGGCGTATGCGAATTCCGGTTTCATTTGGGACAACGCATTGAATCACGGGAAGAGTTTCCAGGACTTCGGCGAATTTGTCGGGTACATCCCGAAGATGCAATTGAAGGAGCGGATGAAGTTCCTCGACGAATATAAGTCGGGAGGTGACTTCGAGAATCGTTTTAGCACCGTCGCCCCGATCACACCACTCAACAAGTATGTTGCCAAGGATTATCCGGCGTACGGCTTGCAAGTACCGGATGTCGTCCGTGCGAAGATTTTTCTGCGTCACCTGAAAGAATGGGAAGCTGCCGGAGAAATGCCGAACTTAGTGATGGTTCAGCTTCCATCGGACCATACAGCAGGCACAACACCCGGACTATCGACACCGAAGGCAGAGATTGCCGACAATGACTGGGCTGTCGGTCAAATTGTCGACGGCATGTCGCATTCGAAATTCTGGAAGTCTGCCCTGGTTTTGATTGTCGAGGATGACGCGCAGGATGGACTCGATCACGTTGACGGGCACAGAACTCTTGCGCTCGCAGTAGGTCCTTACATACGTAGAGGTTCGATCGACTCAACGTTCTATTCTCAGTGCAGCATGGTGAAGACCATGGAGCTGATTCTGGGGCTTCCGACCATGTCGTTGTTTGACCTGATCGCTAACGACATGCGAAACAGCTTCCAGGCGGACCCCGATTTTACGCCCTATGCGGCAGTCGAACCGAAGCAATCGATCTATGAAGTAAATCCCGCGTTGAACTCCTTGAAGGGGCCAGCACGGGAAGATGCCCTGGCTTCCATGCGAATGAATTGGCTTGTACCGGACGCGGCACCGACCGAGCACCTGAATCGAATCCTGTGGCGCAACGCTAAGGGGCAGACCGGGGGTTACCCCACTGCTAAGCACGCTCTATTCGCCCCGTACTCGGCCGATCCTGAAGATAAAGGCAAGGAATGAAAAGCTACGTAGAAAGGCGTAACGAAAGAGGTTGGGGCTTCCTTGGCATGCGCGATGTGCGCGCGATCAGCTAGGGTTGGAGTGTCCAGCGGACGACGTCGGTGATCGCGAGAATCTCATCCACGGTCGTCCCGCAGCCAGCAACTGAGCTAGCTATGGAACGCTGGAAAACAACAATCCGGCCAAGCGAGAAACTCACAAGCCAACGCCATGGTGTTGGCGGTGAACTGGCCTCCGCAAGCGCCCGCGCCCGGACAGGCGCGATCCTCCAGCTCCGCCAGCTCGGCCTCGGTCATGCGGCCTGAGGCGACGGCCCCAACCGCCTCAAAGACGTCCTGAATGCTGACTGGTGCGTCTTGGAACTTACCCGGCATCGTAGAGCCGCCGTAGAGCATCAGTAATGGAATATCCACCCGCGCCAGCGCCATCACCGTTCCGGGTACGGTCTTGTCACAGCCGGCGCACGATGTGTCCCATCGATCAGAGCACTACTTCTGCGTCTTAGGTCAGAATTCATGGTTTTCCTTTTCAGCCGGAGAATTGTTTATAAAACAAGAAGGCCACCATCCGTCGGTGCGGGTAGGCCTTTTGAACCTTACTTCGTTCAGGCTACATACTGGCACCGCCGGTAATGGGAATCACACCGACTGCGACATGAATTAAGACAGGATATCGATGCCGGAGCAGACGAGCAGACAAGAAGGTCTTTAGCCCTGTGAAAAAACCGATTTGTCTGCTCGTGACCATGAGGCGATCTGAATGACAGGCCGTGCTACTCGACAAGCAACAATCTACGTTGTCCCCTGACAGATGCAAATGCTCCCTGCTATGAATGTTTGTACGATTTTGTCCTTTTCACGCTCAACGCGAATCAGCCTCGATGCGCCCGCACGGGCGGAGAGTGATCTACGCGATGGCTGCCCGCCCGACCGGGCCAGGTTCGGTGACGGGCTGCGATTGCCATGGAAAATCAGCGATTTGGAGCAAAGCCAAGCATGATTGTGGCAGGAAAAACTAATAATGACTCGACGCAAAAGACTAATTATGATACAACGTAATAGACTAATACTCGCACAGCATAATAAACTAATATACGAACAACGGAAAACCTTAACGAGGACAAACTGCAATGGCTTCACCTTCGGAAAAGCTGGCCCAGTCCCTGGAAATCCTCCACGGGCCTCAGAACGCCAACGGCGCCGCCGCCATCCGGGCGAAAGACATGACGCGCACGCACCGGGAGCGCCTCCTGGCAAACGGATTTCTGCAGGAGGTGATAAAGGGATGGTACATTCCCAGCCGCCCGGACGAAGTAAAGGGGGAGAGCACGGCTTGGTACGCATCGTTCTGGCGGTTCGCTGCTGTGTATCTCGAAACGCGATTTGGCCGGAACTGGTCCTTGTCGCCGGAGCAGTCGCTCTCCCTACACGGCGGGAACTGGACAGTCCCCCTGCAACTCGTCGTCCGATCCTCCAAGGGTAAGAACAACCTGACCAAGCTGCCACACCGAACATCCCTGCTGGATCTGCACGCCGCATTGCCTAAAGCGGTTGACCGAGAGGAAAAAGACGGGTTGCGCGTTTTCTCGCTCGAATCGGCGCTCATCGAGTGTTCTCCGCAATATTTTTCAAGTCATGCGACCGACGCGCGCGCGGCGCTGGCCACGGTCCGCGATGCATCCAGATTGCTGGCAAAATTGCTGGAAGGCGGTCACAGCACGATTGCCGGCCGCCTGGCGGGCGCTTTCCGCAACAGTGGACGCGGTTCTATCGCGGATGAGATCGCGAAGACGATGTCGGCTGCGGGTTACAACGTCCGTGAAACTGATCCCTTCAATAATGGTCCATCTCTCGCGCTTCCCACCCGAGAGACATCTCCATATGTGAACCGGATAAGACTGTTGTGGCAGAAGATGAGGGGACCCGCTATTGAGCGGTTCCCGAAGCCACCAGGACTGCCGCGTAATATCAGTGCTTACATGAAGCGCGTCGACGATGCTTACGTGACTGATGCCTATCATTCACTGTCGATTGAGGGATATCGCGTCACCTATGAGCTGATTGAACGCGTCCGCAGTAACGCGTGGAATCCGGAAACGAATGAAGGGGATCGGCAACAGCGCAGCGCCATGGCGGCGCGCGGATATTGGCAGGCGTATCAGGCGGTGCAGAAAAGCATTGGCAGGGTTCTCAAGGGCGAAAACCCCGGTATGGTTGCCGAAGAAGATCACCGGACGTGGTACCGGGAGATGTTTGCCCCAAGCGTCGCCGCCGGCCTGCGGAAGCCCGCCGATCTTGCCGGTTATCGCAATGGTCAGGTTTACATTCGTCAGTCCATGCATGTGCCCCTGAACCGCGAGGCGGTGAGGGATGCCATGCCCGCATTTTTCGACCTGCTGCTAGAAGAGAAAGATCCGGCAGTGCGGGCCGTTCTCGGGCACTTCGTATTCGTGTACATCCATCCTTATATGGACGGGAACGGGCGCGTTGGAAGGTTTCTGATGAATCTGATGATGGCATCGGGCGGATATCCGTGGACCGTCATCCCGGTCGCCGACCGCAAGACCTACATGGAGGCTCTCGAAAAGGCGAGCGTCGGTGAGGATATTGTTCCCTTTGCAGATTTCCTGGCCGGCCTCGTTAAGAAAGGACTGGCCGGCGAACCTTTGCCCGCTGTGCCGAAAGCCTCTTCATAAGATCGAAAACAGGAACGACTTTTAGTTGGCTGAGAATGCGCTTATGAACGAACTACCCAGGGTTATTCCTGACGTGCAGGTTTTGCTTGCGTTGACGCCCGAAGAACTGGCGGCAAAGATGCTCTTCCTTTTGAAGAAGCGAAACGATGCAAAGTTTCACCCCGGTAACCTGCAAAAAGGGCTCTGGGGGCATTTCAGTTCCAGCCAACCGCAATACCCGCGGCAGTATGAAAATGAAATAAGCCTGGCTCTGGCGGAAGCATGGGCATGGCTTCATGCGCAGGGACTTGTCGTGTCAGACATGGAGAACGGGCAGTATGGGTGGTTTCAGTTGAGCCGCCGCGCGCGCATCATGGAAACCGAATCGGATTTCGCGTGCTTCAAAGTTGCCAGCCTCCTCCCAAGGGAAATTCTTCATCCCAGAATTGCTGATCCTGTCTGGCGCGCGTTCATGCGCGGAGAATTCGACGTGGCGGCTTTTCAGGCCATGAAAGCAGTAGAGGTGTCCGTGCGGGCCGCCGCCGGGCTCGGCGACAATCTGATCGGCGTGAAACTCATGCGCGAAGCCTTTGCACCGGAAGCGGGACCGCTGACGGACACAAACGCCGAAGGTGGCGAAAGAGTCGGACGCATGGAACTGTTTGCCGGCGCGATCGCATCTTACAAGAACCCGCACTCTCACCGGGACGTGGATCTGGATAACCCGTCCGAAGCCATCGAGATTATCCTTCTTGCGAATCATCTGCTGCGGATAGTTGATGCCCGCGCCAAGGCGAGGATTGTTGGAGTTGTGTGAAGAAGTCTACTGATAATCCAAAGAATAGAGGTCGGGTAGGGGGCCGGTTTCAATGTGCGCGCGATCAGCTAGGGTTGGAGTGTCCAGCGGACCACGTCGGTGATCGCGAGAATCTCATCCACGGTCGTCCCGCAGCCAGCAACTGAGCTAGCTATGGAACGCTGGAAAACAACAAACCGGGCTCGCGCCTGATCGAAAAGTGGGTAATTGCCATTCGGGACGCCAATCCGACTGCCCCATTACTGAAGTTTGCGTGGAGTACCTGGAGGCGGTACAAGTTCGATCTTAGAGCGGTATTCAGGATAGATGGATCGATTCCAATGATCCGAGTAAGAATCAGTCGCGGCTTTGGCCGTGGCAGCAACGTTCTTGCGTGTGCAGGAGGTACTTGTGTCTTCTCAGTCAAATCGGTGCCGAGTCGCGATGGCACCGGCGGCGTTGCTAACGATAATCCTTGCCGGCAATTCGTGGCTGGCGTTCGGGCAGCAGCCTGCCATTACACGCAAAGTGAAAACCAAAGTGGCCCCTGCCTATCCGGAAACTGCGCGACGGATGAACCTAGGTGGAACGGTCAAGCTCATCGTGGTAGTCGGCACGAACGGATCTGTGAAAAGCACTACGGCGGTGGGTGGACACCCGTTGCTTGTGGCTGCCGCCCAAGATGTGGTTAAGAATTGGAAGTTCGCACCTGGTCCGGAAGAAAGCAGTGGAGTCATCGAGTTCACTTTCAAACCGGAAAACTAGATCTGCTTAAACACGGCACTGGATCCTCCCTCCTGCATTTGTTTGGCTGCTGCGCCGTGTTGTTTTCAACGCAGAAGCTTGAGATTCTCCGGTCTCAGGTGGTACAAATCGCGCGTTTGAACGGTATTAGTTAGTAGAACGCGGGAGGTTTGGTGTGCCTGGGCACGGATCGCCCTTCTGTCTTGGCGGGCGCTAGATGGTCGAGCCTGTAGGACTGTGCCGGGTTGACTGCGCTGCGCTTCTCCTGCCATCGTCTGATCCGGGAGACGCTTCAAATGGGATGCGAACCGCTTGCACTGTCTATGTTTGTGCTGGGTTTGGGCGCCGGTTTTGTGGTCGCCTACGTCCCCATGGCGTTAAAGCTAGACAGGTTACGGAACAGGGTCCGTCATCTGCAGTCAGCAGTATCGAAAGCATGTCCTTCTTCAGGAAACGATGGCGCTATATGTCGGGATCATGTGCGCGAAGTGTGAGCGCGTATTTCTTGTGACCATGACGAGCAGGATCAAGCGGTGCGATTCCAACCAAGATGAAACCCGGTACGAACTGACTTGCGTTCCGCCGTGTCAGGCAGCTACAGACTTTACGCGGGCCGACTTGTGAGCCTATTCGGTTGCTGCGACCTGTGTTTTATACGGATATGTTCTCAAAGGGGAATACCACGAATCGGCGAAGCGCGTGCGCGGATGACAGTCGAGTTCAAATCGACGGCTGCTGATCTCCGTCGGTTCAGTCATGCTGTGAAAGCACAGACCCTGTTGAAAACACGTAGCGCCGAGAAAAGTATTGCCTCTCCGTTCGTGCCCACCGCTTTCTGCCATGCCATTCGTGCTGGATGACGCTGGCAGGGGTAACTCTTAAGGCCGCCACCAGCCGATGACGGCCTTCTCCATTATGAACTCGAAGAACCAGGACCAGTCTGCAATGGAGCACTTGCAACAATTTCTTCCCTAGGAGGGGTTGTGGTAACGGATGAATTCTTTGGTCGATTGGACGACTGCATTGCCCGGTATGACCTACTTCAACATCCTTTTTATCAAGCCTGGAGTCAGGGTGTGCTGACCCGTGAAGACCTGCAGGACTACGCCCGAGACTACTATCATCAGGTAGAATCGTTCCCTCGCGCATTGGCGAGTTACGCGCGCCGACTGCCCCTGAGTGAATTGAGACAGGCAGTCCTGGACAACCTGCATGATGAGCTAGGCCGCAGAAATAGACCCTCCCATGCTGATCTCTGGCGCGACTTTGGGGAAGGGGTTGGAATGGGACAATTTCTCATAAGAGAGAATCCGTCCCCAGAAATCAAACACCTGATCGACTTTTTTGTCGAGTTGGCCAGGGAAGGTACACCGGAACAAGCTCTGGCGGCTTTCTACGCGTACGAATCTCAAGTCCCACGAATATCCAAAGAGAAGGCGCGAGGACTCCGTGAGAAGTACGGTGCCAACGAGCGCACCTGCCAGTACTTCATCGTCCACATGACGGCCGATATCCATCATGCCAAGGTCTGGCGCGACCAACTTGGGAAGCGTCTGCAGTCGAATTTGGTGGCGGTGGAAGCTGCGCTTAGGAGTGCCGAGGCGGCGGCCCGCTTGCTTTGGGAAGTTTTGGATGGAATTGAAAGCACTTGCCTGGAGAGGCTGGCGCAGACTTCCTAGCGCAGATTCTATCGGTACCGTGCAATAACCTATGACGATCAGCATTCTGGATTCGCTCAAGATTGGGATTGGTTCGTCAGCGGGCCGTGGGTCTCCGATCCAGACGTAAACTTCTCGCAGCGTGAAGGATTCCGTGTTGCCGCGCCACTTCTGCAGTTGAATATCCACGGGGCTCTGGAATCGGCAAGCGGGCCCCGTGTGCACGCTCCGCCATCGTTCGTGGCACCGGTAAAGCCCTCCGCATCTCGAGGGGAACGCCTGTGGCACCCGTGCAACGCTCGCGTGTACTCTTTTTCCCGGCATCTGTAACTTCCGTATACGATCCAATGGAAGACCAGCCTGGAACAGGACCGCCGTTTTTGGCTTCTTCCGCGCTTCAGCGATCTCTTGCCCTGAGATGCTCGTCAAACCAAGCTATTATCCGGTTGCAAAGGTCGAGTTGGTTCTCATAGGTCCAATAGAGCGGGGAGTGGCCTTCGCCTTCGTATTTCGCGTACTCACTCTTTTCCGAGCCTCCGAAGCAGCCGCAAATATCTGGTCTCCAAGAAACGGGGCGACCGCTGAGTCTTCACTTCCATGGACAACCAGCACTGGTGTCTCGATCCTGTCGAGATAGAAAAATGGAGAGTTCTCCACGTATCTTTCTCGAAGCTCCCAGGGCGCTCCGCCCATAGCATCGAATCCATGCTCTAAAGACGTCCCATATGTCGTCCCGGCCTGGTTCATTTCGCCATAGAGGCCAATAAGATCTGCCATCCCGTCCATCTTAATTGCCGCCTTGAACCGCCCGACGGCGGTCTCATAAGCTGGCATGACTCTTCGCCCAACGTACTCCAAGAAAGTCCCGGCCTGGGTTTCGGAGACGATGGCTGACGAGACTAGCAGAATCTATGGGTGGGGCAAGTGACCGGACCTTAGGATGAGATCAAGGCATTTAGGTCGGCGGTTTTTCTGGATGCAGATATCTGTCGAAGAACGCATTCTCGCGCTCCCAAAAATCTTTCATCGCTGGCCCGGAAAATCCATGCCCTTGGTTAGGGTAGCGGAGGAACACGACATCTTTGCCGAGGTAGCGGAGGCCGTTATACATTTCGATGGTGCCAAGTAGAAAAAAGCTGTCTTGGTCGCCATCCGCTAGCAACATTGGCGTGTTTACCTTGTCAAGCCTGTAGACTGCCGACAATTTGATATAAGTCTGTGGGTCCTGCCATGGCGTGGCACCGATGGTGAGGGGTATGAACGTTGCGTTTGTTTGCAAGAAGAATGGCATGGACCAATCTGCGGAGAGGGCACCGGCCACTGACACCGCACACTTGAAGCGGTCAGTCATGGTCACCAGTTGGTTAACTTCTGCGGCCCCATTACTGAAACCGTACAAGCAAATCCGATCTGGATCTGCAACACCTCGGCTGATCAACTCGTCGACCGCGGAATTTACGTCGTCCAACATCAGAGCAAGTCCGTTAACCCCTCGGGCACTTTCTTGTCTGCTCACCTGCTTAGAGCCAACAAAGTGGGGCGCTACAGCGTCAGGCCAAAGTACCGCGTACCCCTTCGTTGCCCATGCGACATTTCCACCCATGGTGCTGGACTTAAACGCGTTGGGTATTCCGGGATAAGTGTCCACGATCAGGGGATACCGATGGCCTTCCTCATAGTTTAGTGGCTTGATCAGCATGCCCTCCCGGTCTTCCCCGCGACTCGATTTCCAATGAATAATTTCTTGGCGTGGAAGCTGCCAACCTTTGATTTTCGGGTTTAGGTCAACCAACTCGTAAGACCTAGCCCGTGCGGAGGATAGAACCTGAATAGTACCAGGATTCATCGGATCGCTCTGCTTCCACGCCATAGTTCCGGACCGGGACACCGCCACCTCTCCCGGCCCTCTCATTGCACTGCTGTCGTTGACACCAAGGATCTCCACATCCCCAGATGGAATTTGCAACCGCCCAATGGGCCAATCAACTCCGTCCTCATAGTTCACAATGATCGATTGGCTGTCGGTAGACCACTCGGCGTCAAGGATTCGCCGATCGAGTTTCACACTCAAATTCACCGAGGAGCCCCCACCGCTAGGCATTACAAACAAGTAAATGTCGTCAGCACGACTGGCTTCCGAACCAAAGTAGCTCAACCATTTGCCGTCTGGAGAAAACTTTGGAGCGGTCTTGTAGATCCCGTCATGGGTCAACGCAGTTTTTTGACCGGTTGCCACGTTCAACGCAAAGATATTGGTGGGCCCGGATCCCCAACCTTGAAGCGGGCGCCTTTCGTTGGACATACAAACAACGGTCTTCCCGTCTGGCGACCAGCTCGGCGTGAAGTATCCAGCGCTGTCGTGTGTCAATTGGGTAATGCTTTTAGTATGGACATCTATGACGAACAAGTGATCTTCGGTCGTTTCCGTAGGAGACGCAGAATCGTCTACCTCGACCTGCTTGCCATTCACCCAGGATGTGTGTGTGTATCCACCGCTAAACACGCCAGAAAGCGTAAGCTGGGCAGGAGTCTCAGTTGTCAAGACCAATGGTCTCACTGTCCTGCCACGCCCATCGCTTGTTGCGCTCGTTTGCGAGGACCTCTTCCGTGAACTGGCTCGTTTGACTTGCGATGTAAATACAAGCTGAGAACTGTCAGGTGACCACCCATAGCGAACGGAATCGAAGAGGGTTCCTCCATTCATGCCAATATATGTAACCATTGCATCGGGAGCTATTCCACCCCTCAGATGCGTGAGCTGTACCGCCTGTTTGCCGACAATGTCGAACACCCAAAGCTGAGAGGTGCCAGACTTGCTTGAATAATACGCAAGCTTTTTCCCATCCGGTGACCACTGGGGAAACGTACCAGCTGCAAGTTTGCGGGGCTTGCTATCCGGGCGAGTAGCCACGATCCAGATGTATGGATTCGCGTGGACTGTGTACGAGAGCATCTTACCGTCTGGTGACAGACTCAAGAACTCAGCGTAGTTGAACTCCTTAAGGTCGTCGAACGTGACATGATGTGTCACGGAGCCTGCAGCGTATACATCCATGCTCAGGTTTGTCGCCAGCATCGCGATCGCAACGACTGTTCGAAGGGAAATGGATTGCGCCGACATGAGCACGCCTTGCCTCCCGATTCTCATGGTCATTCAAAATGTCAACCGTAAAGACAATTGGAGAGACCTCGGTCCGCCCTCCTGAAATAGAGGGTTCAGCCCTCCCAGCCCAGTGCTCAGCATCGTCTGCGACTGAAGGTAGTAGGGACCCAAGCCGACATACGCAAGCGGATTTGTGAAATTCGGGTGATTCAGGAGGTTGAAGGCGTCCGCCCGGAACTGCAGGTTCAATCGTTCTGTAATTGGGAACTTCCGACCAACCGAAAAGTCGACCTGCGTGAGTCCGAAGCCCGCGATATCATTTCTGCCCTCGTTGCCTTGCTGAAGCGTTTGCGGGGCCGAAAACGCTGCAGGATTAAGGACCTTTCCTCCGGGAGCGCCGGGAGTCGAAACCCAGAACGGCTGCCCGGGGACGACGTCTGGCCGAGGATATGCCGCGCCGATCGGCCCGAGTGTCACCAAGACAGCGTTTAATGGGAATCCGCCTCGGGCGACGACCAACCCATCCAGCGACCAATCCTTCGTCATGCGAGAGACCAGCCCGGATTTCGTTAGCGCAGGCACATCAAGTGTGACAGCGCCGGAAAAGGAGTGCCTGACATCATAGCCCGCCGAGCCCCAGTCGTTCTTGTTGGAGAACACGGTATTAGAAACAGCGATGGCAGTATCATCCGAGGCGTCGTCCAATGAATGTGACCAAGTGTAGTTCACAAGTGCCTGCACGCGCGATGCAAGTGGCCTTCTGTACTGCAACTGCAATGCGTTGTACGTTGAGCTGGCATCGTTCTGAGTCACGTAGAACAAGGCACTTGGTGCAAAGTTGGAATTCGGTGCGGCCAGCCCTTCTTGTCTCAGAAGATTTTTCCCAACCTGGCCAACGTACGTTGCCGAGACTGCTTGGTGACCTGCGAAGGACTTTTCCAGCGCCAAGTTCCACTCGTAAGAGCGGGGGAGCCTGAGATCCGGAGCAAATGCATAGATCAATCCCGTATATGGCGGTTGCAAAGAAATCACAGGTAGATATGGACTGAGATCCGTGGCGGGCAGCGTTACGCTCGGAGTGAATTGTAGGACACCACTGGGGAAAGTCGTTGCGACGTTTGCGGACGTGCCGACACCCAAATCATAGAAAATGCCCCCGCCAACACGAAGAACGAAATCTCTTTTTTCATTAGGGGCGTAAGCGATGCCTATCCGTGGCGCAAGGTTGTGGTATGTCGTTTTCCACAAAGGCGTTCCCGGGGGCGCAAGATCAATCTGCAAGGGATCATTCACATTGTTCCAAACCCCAAATTGAGTTCCCTGCCGAGGTGATGGCGCGGGATCCAGTTCCCAACGTATTCCGTAAGTTACTGTCAGTCTTCGAGTGGAGTTCCATGTGTCCTGAGCGTAGAGGGACACAGCGGGAGTGACGAATCTCGCAGTTTTCCAAGTCCCGGCGTAAAGGCTCACTTGCCCGGAAGACAGAAAATCCTGAACCGAGCTAGCCGTGAAAGAGAGGCTGTTTGCTTCAGGATCCGTGGTCGTGAAGATTGCGCGATAGTCGCCGCCGAACTTGAGCTGATGTGTTCCGATCGTGACCGACAGATCATCGACAAAAGTCAGCTGTTTGGCGCTGTTTCTAGCAACGGGGCCAATTCGCAAGTCCGTCGTGTCAAAAGTTGCGAAGTCGCCAAGGGTGTTGGTTCCCGAAAGCGAACCAATCAGCATGCTAGGCTCAAGCGGAATCGCCCCGCCAAGGGAAGTCAACGAGTTGATGGTGTTTGCGCTTTGGGTGGAATAGTTGCCTCGCAAGCTGTTCGAGATTCGTAGAGTGACCAGCATATTCATCCCGAGAGTCAGAGTCCGAGTATCGACCTCACTGCCTTGCGACGTACTCAAACTAAGGCTCGGTGACACTCCGATGGATGGAGCCTCATTGAACCTGCCGAATATCGAGATGTGGTCGTTCACTATGTGGTCGATCCTTATGCTCCCGGCATTTAGTGTTGCGCTGTTGGAGAAATTCCCCGAGAACTCGGCAGTATAGACACCGGGTGTCACTGTCAGGTCGTCGGGCTTCGGATACGCGTTCAGAAAAGGCGCGAGGGACGGGGTGTTCGCCGCAGCGTATGTCCGCGCATATTCGGAAGGAACCTGGATAGGTTCGGTCTGAGGCTGACGCAGGCGCGCTCCTTCGTACGATAAAAATAGGAAAGTCTTGCCTTTTACAATTGGCCCGCCCAAGAAGCCTCCGAAATCGTTGTGCCTTTCTTCGGCACGTGGCAGATTCGCCTGATTAGCAAACCAATTGTTTGCATCCATCACGTCGTTGCGAAAGTACTCGAACAGCCCGCCATGAAAGTCATTCGTGCCTGAGCGGGTGGTCAGGAGTACTTGTCCTCCGGGTTGGCGACCGAATTCCGGCGCGAAGGACGATGTCTCTATCCGAAATTCCTGCAGGGCGTCTACCGAAACCAAGCTGCTCGTGCCCCCGAGAACGCTAAAGGCTTGCGCACTCCCTGTGCCGGCGGCTCCCAGATAACCAGCTGTTCCGAGCGACACGCCAAAGTTTGCGGACACTCCATCAACTGTGAAGTTATTCGAGTCGGTTCGTTGACCAGCGATGCTGAACTGGCCTGGATTGCCACCGCCATTGTCGGATGGGGCAATGACAACTCCTGGAGTCAATTGAAGCAGCGTGTTGAAGCTGCGACCGCTCAGCGGCAAGCTTTCTACGAAGTTCCTATCAATCACCGTGCTCACCGACGCATCCGTAGTGTTGACGTTGTTTGTGTCGGCTGTCACAGTGATGGACTCCGAAATTGTTCCCAATGCCATTTCGTAGTTGAGCTCAACCGTGTCCTGTACGTGCAAGACGACTCCTGTTTCGACGATCGTCCTGAATCCAGGCTTTTCCACTTCCACGCGATACGGGCCGGGCGGCAGTCCAGGGATTACATAGCTGCCTGCGTTGTTCGTCCTTCCCTCATATCGTACGTTTGTGCCCGTGTTGATGACCGCGACATGGGCATCCACAAGTACTGCCTTAGAGGGATCGGTGATCCGGCCGGTGATGGCTGCGTTGGTGGTTTGTGCGGATGAAATGCTCGGATTCAACCAAATGCTGAGAGACATGACCGACAGAGCTAGCGCCCGGAACAATTTCACGGAGCCTCCTCACGATTGATCTTCCGCTGCACACCTCAGCATTTAGCGGACGGAACCAAGCTGTACCAGAATTCCCAACATTTTTATTCAGTTGTAACAGGCCGGTGTGGAAGATCGGCCAATGCCATTCGAGACTCCGACGAGTCGACTGTTTCCGTCTTTATCTCAGAAAAGATGTTTCGCGCGGCTCGCTCGCGCTTAAGGATGATTTGTAGGAGCCGTCCGCAGATAGGCGTAGAGGAATGGCTTGCCGGTGGGCTTCGTGTTTGTTCCCTTTGGCTCGATCGTCACAAATACCGCGTTGACGTTTTCGAGCGTGGCGGCGTCGTCGGACTTGAATGCCCAACGACGGTTGGCTTCATTGTCCATGTAGAAAACCCCGAGATTCACCGGATGGGACTGATTCTCCGAAGAACTGCCCCACACCTCAACGGCCTTGGCATTGCGATAGCCGGGCAACTGGTCCAGGTCGAAGGCGTAGAAGATCAGAGACTTCCCTCTGGTATAGAAAACGCGGCCAAAAGTTCTCCGTTTCGTGCCGTTGTGGTCTACATCGAAAACATCCGCGATGTAGAGCTGGCGTGCCCCCATCAACTCGCGAATATCACGGTCGGAGGCGAGAAATTCCGTCTGTCGTTGGACCTTGCTGTTCGATTCCCGCAATTCTACGGACAGCTCGTCAATCCTTGTGTCGAGGCTTGCTGCCTTGAGGAGCGCTCCCTGGCGTTCGTCTTGGCTATGCACGAGGTCATTGCGAACATTGCGCAGCAACTGCTCTGTATTCTCGAGTTGGCGCTGGAGAGCATCCCGCTGCCCCGAGAGCGACTGGAGGGCGTCGGATTTGAGCTTGTCTTCCGAAGCCAACTGTTGCATCTCGCCCTGCAGTTTGAGCTTCAGATTTTCCAGCTGTCCCAGCTGCGTTTCTTGGCGACTGGATAGCTCCCGAAGATCCGTGATCGTTTTCGCATTCGTTGCCAATTGATCGTTCAAGGTTCGCCGTTCTGCTTGCAGGTCAGCCAATTCGTTTTGGACTTTGAGGTCATCGCCTTTGAGGCTGGCGGATTCTTGTCGGCGCGAGACTTTCTTACTCCCGAATTGATAGCCTGCGAGCAGGCTCAACAACACCAAGGCAGCTATGGCTAAAAGACGGTTCGGTATGAGATTGGGTCTGAGTCTGAAATGCGAGAAAGGCCGCCCAACAAGTCTTCCCTTCCCTTCTTCTGATCCTCGCGCTCGGCTGGACGCTCGATTGAGGAGCCGATCTTTCGCTTCAGCCTCATTCCACGAACTTGAATAGGTGGAATCTTCCCACGGGTGATCCGATGCGGCCACCAGCTTTGCCATGCCATCGCAGTTTAGGATCTCGTAGTCGGCGAGAAGGGCCCGGCATTGCTCGCAAGATGTGAGATGACGATTGAGAACCAACCGCTCTTCCGATGACAGTGACCCCGTCACCGATACTGCACACAGTTCTGCGAACTTATCGGAACAACCAGATCGAATTTCGTTTTGGCCATTGATATTCATAGCCCCTGCTTTGCTTCGCACAACCCCAGGGCAATTGCACTCTTTCGCAAACGCTCCAGACCGCGATAGAAGTGGTGGCGCGTGTTTTCGAGCGTTTCACCGAGTTTCTGGGCTATCTCGCGGAGTTCCAAACCTTCAAAATAGTAAAGATGAAGCGTGGCGCGTTGCTTGTCGTTCAACTCCTCAACGGCGGTGAGGAGAAGCGCTCCAGTCAGACGCGCCGCTGACCGCTCTTCGAGGCGCGTGTCCTCCAGAAGAGCATTCTCCACGTCGTTCAGATCTGTACCACTGTAGAAACCTCGCCTCCACAAGTGTGCGCGGCGGCCGCAGGCATGCCGGTAAGCCACTTGGACGATCCACGTGCGGGCTGTGCCCTTGCTGGCATCGAAGGTGTGCGCCTTTTCGAAGAGACGGAGAAACACGTCTTGCACTAGGTCTTCGGCCTCTCCGGCATCGCGCAGGATGCGAAGCCCGATTCCTAGAACGAGGCGAGCATACCGGCTGAATAAGACGGAGAGTGCTTCCAAATCACCTGCTTGCAGAAACGAAAGCAGGACCTCATCTGAGATCCGCGCGGGATCGTGAGAAACTTTCTCCCGCTTGGACGCGCCCAGATCCCCATGAGAGATAGGCAACCATACCAACGGTTTCTGTGCGTCGGAACTCACGTGTCTTGTCGCCTGGGTGGGGAGCATCTTCGCTCACAGCGGCCCCACATGTGAACGAGAGAATACAACGATTGGTCAACACAATAAAGGCCATTTATGCATTCCTGGCCAAGAAAAATAGGTGAAGTCGATCGGTACAAATTCGATCTCAGCACTATAACGACAAATAAGCGTAGAGAGGGCAGGAGCTCGTGCCTCCTTTTTTCTTGGGCTGTTTTCCGGCGCTATGCCAATGCATACCAGGCGCCACGACCGCTGCCGTGCGGAACCACGTGCCCCTTTTCCAACAGTTGGCGGAAGTGCTGCTTGAGTGTGTTCCGGCTCGTGCCGGTCACCGCCGATTGCATGTAACTCAAATATCCTCTATCAATGCCGTCGGTAACGGACGCAGATCGGAAGCGGAGTTTGAGTGAGTCAACGTATATTGTTTCAGAGAGCATCTCTGCAATTTGCAATCTGCAATCGTCATCCGATGCACGTCGCAGGGATGTAAAGCCTCTCGCCGTCATTCGATGCGCCGCAGATTCTAACCAGCATCGCATAGTCCAGAGATATGCCTGTGCAAGTCGAACGGCACCAGTACCCAAGGCACGGACAGAAGCCATTCCTATTCGGACATCGGTCGCAAAGGCTCGGCCAGGCTCCGCATGAGCTTGGAAAAGCCTTCCAGGTCCAATGATTGCGGACCATCGGAAAGAGCTCGCTCCGGACAGGGGTGCACCTCGACCATGATTCCGTCGGCGCCAAGGGCGGCCGCCGCCCGCGACAAAGGGGGAATCAGACTGCGCCGACCGGTTCCGTGGGAAGGATCAGCGATCACCGGCAAGTGGGACAGATCGCGGGCCAGCGCGATGGCTGCGAGATCGAGAGTGTTTCGAGTCTCGGTTTCAAACGTCTTGATGCCGCGCTCGCACAGCACCACGTCGCGGTGTCCGCCTGCGAGCAGGTACTCCGCCGCCAACAACCATTCCCTGACGCTGGCCGACGGGCCGCGCTTCAGCAGTATTGGCTTATCAACCTTTGCCAGCCGCCGCAGCAGAGCGAAATTCTGCATGTTGCGTGCGCCGACCTGCAGCATGTCCGCATGCTCGCAGATTAGGTCCACATTTTCCGTACTCGTCACCTCTGTGACCACCGGCAGGCCGATGTCTTTCCGCACTTCACTGAGCAAGCGGAGTGCTTCTAGACCCAGACCTTGAAACTCGTAAGGAGACGTACGCGGCTTATAGGCACCGCCTCGAAGCAACCGAGCGCCGGCAGCCTTCACCGCTTGCGCGGTGGAGAACAACTGCTCCCGCGACTCCACCGAGCACGGACCCGCAATGACCACGAAGGTCCCGCCTCCGATCTCGACGTCACCGACATCGACAACAGTTCGCTGCGCCTTCATCTGACGGCTGACCAACTTGAACGGCTGCGAGATGGGAACCACCGCGGCCACACCGGGTGCGGCCGCCAGTGCTTCCAACTCATGCCGTCGTCCGTTACTTCCGACGGCCGCCACGATGGCACGTTCGGTGCCCCGTGTGACGTGGGCCTGGTACCCGGCCTCCTTCACACGGTCAATCACGTGTTGGATCTCCTGTTCCGACGCTCCTTCACGCATGTTGATGATCATGACCTCGTCCTCCTTGGTCTCTGGTGCTTGGGATGTTCGAACTGAAATGCTGGTTGAAGGCGCCTGAAGCCGGCGCGATTCTCGAATGATGAGCCGGAAGATTCGCTCGACGCTTGGGTTGTCGAGCGGACCTGAATTGTACTGCTGCAAACGGTCTAGGATCTCTAGTTCTCTTCTTTTGTCGTGCAGCGGCAAGCCGACATTACGCTTTAACCCTCCCAATTGTCTGGCAAGATCGGCTCGCCGATTCAGCAGGCAGAGCAGCTGCCCATCCAGTGAGTCGACTTCCGCTCGGTGCTTTTCAATCTGCTTGTTCATAGGCTCGGCCTCCGGCAACTGGCCAAAAAACAAAAACCGCGACTCCTGAGAGTCGCGGCTGCGGGACATCTAAACTTGGCGTTTAACTTAGCTCTGGATTCCTGCTTTGAGCACATACGCCTCGCCGCGGCCGCTACTCGCAAAGGAGTAGCGGTAACTAAAGGCGAAGCTAAATCGCTCGGTGTGCATTACAGGGACCGTTATTGATTATCAAGAACCCGCTCCGCGGTGTCAACCCGCTGTAGTCGTTGTACTCCTTGTACTCATCGGTAGTGTCTTCACATTTCAGGCACTATTTCACTCCGTGGAGCTGGACCCAGCTCCGGTCACGCCTCGGCGTTTCCCTTCTCGCAGCATCGCAAGCTTGTCGGTCCGAGCCTCCGTGGTCGGCGAAATCACCAGGCCATAACATTTCCGCCTCCTTCCCGCGTGGCCCTCTTGAAAGCTAGATTGCAGCGACCATGTCCTCCATGGCCACACCCATCGCCTTGTACACTGTGATCTCATCGTCGCTTCGGCGACCCGCCTTCCGACCAAGAGCTACCGCTCCCAGAGTCGTCCCCTTAGAGCTGTCCAAGTCCGCGAGTTCGCTGCACCCAACCGGAGCTGGCTGAAAAGCATCGAGCGTCTCGACAAAGAGGCGATGGTTTCTCGCCAGGTCTTTCGGCAGTTCCCCATTCGGAGGGTGAAATCCAACGGAAGAAACGTGCGTGCCGGGCTTTACCCAGCCAGAGTTGATCGCGGGCTCAGGCGAGTGAGTTGCCACGGGCCACGTTGGCCGCAGAACCAGGCCAGCTCTTGGAGCACTATCTACAGTCTTGCCCACCCACAAAACGTTCAGCTGTTCCTCTTTATCTCGCAGAAGGCGGCCGTCTCAAAGCTGATGGGGTTCGCGCCCTATCTTAGTCACGAGTTGCTGCTTCATCTTCTTGAGGCCCCGGTAATAGGAGTGCCTTACGTTGGCCAACGACTCCCCTTTCAGCTCCGCAATTTCTCGCAGAGTCCAGCCCTCACAATACACCCGATAGATAACGTCTTTTTGGTAGCTGTTCAAAGTCGCCAAGCCACGGTTGATTAGATCGCTCCTTTCTGTCCTGTCTGCTGCCGATGCTTCCGTCACGTAGAGGGTTCCGACTACAGGCTCCAAATCTTCCCGTCTGTAAAAGTGCCTTCTCGCTAGGGATTTGCGCTGATTCAGGCTTCGGGAGTAGGCAATCGTCGCAATCCATGACCGCATGCTGCCCCTTGCGGCCTGGAACTGTGCCGATGACCGGAAGATCTCGAAGAAAACATGTTGGGTCAGATCCTCAGCTTCGCCCGGATCCCGCAGAATTGTCATAGCAATTCGGAACACGAGTGGGCGATACCGCCCAAAGAGCACGGTAAGAGCCTCGTCGTGTCCTTCGCGTAGCGAAGCCACCAGCTCTTCATCAGAGAGTTCATTGAGGGGAAGGCAACCAAGGGTTTTAACAGCAAAATAATCCATCAGGCTGAACACGCAAGTACAGTTAGAGCCGACACCAAGCAGGAAAGTGTGGCCCTTCCCGCGCGGCCGCCAGATCCTTGAGGTTTCACTACCAACCCCCTATTGCAGGCGGCTTCGCCACAGTCGAGACAACGCTACCAAAAGCGCCTGTTTCACTTAATGCGTCTACCGAGTTGCAATTTGTACCAACATCAGAGAATTTCTGACCTCTTCTTGTGATCCAGAGGAACTCGATTCCACTGACAATTGCTGCGTAGAGCGGCGATACTCTGTACCACGTATCTTTCACAATTTTTCTTCAGGTTTTCTCAGAAAACCCTTTCAGGTGCTGACGATCCGCTGTATCTTGCTTTTGACCGCCGGAAATTCCTAACCGGACTGGAAAGCCTGCTGAGGTTCAATCGGGGGACATCCTCCGATCGGATCGCGGGGAGCCTGCGAGAAAAAGATAATGACTTTCTGGAATCGAATATCTCGACTGGACGGTGCTGACTCTCCGTCCGATGAAGCTCTCTGCAGCGAGGTGAGGGCGGGTAACCACGAGGCTTTCCTTGTTCTTTTCGACCGCTATTGGCAGCAAGTATTTCGCTTAGCCAACGCGGTGATCCGCGACAAAGCAGAAGCAGAGGATCTTGCTCAAGCACTTTTCCTTGAAGTCCACACCAGCGTATTGGGCTTCGACGAGCAGAAAGGTTCGTTCCGAACCCTGCTCTTTCGTTATGCATACACCCGCGCGATTGATCACCGGCGGCGGCTGGAAAGCCGCCATTTCTACTCCAATGCGCAGTTCGATGACATTAACCCGTCGATGCTCATCCAGAATTCGACGCTTGCTTCCGGCCTATCCGCAGAAGAAGGAACGCATCTGATCGAACAGGCCATGAAGGGACTAGATGAAAAACAGCGCTTGACCATCGAGGCGTACTTCTTTCGCGGACTTTCCCTCACCGAAATCGCACAGCAACAGGGCGATTCTTTTGGAAATGTCCGACATTATTTGTACCGAGGTCTCGAAAGAATGCGCAGATTTATCACAGAAAGAGATCAAGCGAAAGAGTCGCCGAAGCCGGATCGAGGCATTGGAGCGAGATTGCAGCGCCGGCTAACAAAGCGGCTCACTTCGGAGGTGTCAGTTGTCAGAGCACGAACGATTTGAAGAGCTTGCATCTTTAGCGGCGATTGGAGAACTCGACCCCGACGAACAGGAGGAGTTCCTTCGCCACAGGGAAACTTGTCTCAGATGTGCCCAAGTTGTCGCCGAAACGAATTCCGTCGCGACGGCCGCGTTCCTGGCCGGTTCGTCCAAGAACGACGACCCTGCTGCAGAGCTCGAGCGGCAGCGCCGCGTGCGCAACAGCATTGCTCGACGTCTTCCTGTTTCTGTTCCAATCCTTGTCGCACAGCGGTACAAGCGTCTAGCGGCAGCAGGGATTGCGGCTGCGTTCGTATTCGGAGCTAGCGTGGGCGGAGTCGTAGCCTTGCACCAGGGACGCGGTGCGGCTGCCACGACAAGTCCCGTTGCGGTTGCCCGTACTGCAACGCTCCAGGTCCCGGCGCCATCGGCTCCCGACCAGACCGAAGAATTCCATCTGCGTGCTGTGCTTGCCGAATTACGAACAGAGAGCGACCGTGCACGGGAAGAAATCCGAGCTTTGCGAGACAAGCTAGTTAAATCCGATCAACACGCGGCTGAACTAGAAACCAAGCTGGACGAGGTCGAAAAGGAGTCGCAAAAGCAGGCTCAGGAAATCATTCAGGCTCGCAATGAACTGGGAATGGCGACCTTGCAACTGACGCAAGCGAAGGACTCAGCAACCGCGAGTCAGGCGACAATCCAATCCTTGCAATACCAGCTGGCTAATCGTGAAGCAAGGTTGACCGAGGTTACTGCAAGCGTTGAGCGTGAGCGAGAGATGCTTTCTGCAGGGCGTGAGATTCGCGACATCATGGGGGCCCGCGACCTGCACATCGTGGATGTGGTCGATAGGGATGGGAAAGGCCGGCCAAGGAAAGCATTCGGCCGGGCATTCTACACGCAAGGAAAGTCCCTTATCTTCTACGCGTTCGACCTGCCTGCCAAGAATACCGCCGACGGAAAGTTTGTGTATGCCGCATGGGGAAGCAACAGTAACAACCTGAACAGCAAAGTGGTGCACAGTCTCGGAATCTTCTACAACGACGATCAGACGCAGCATCGCTGGGCGATGAAATTCGACGATCCTAAGCTTATCGAAGAGATTGACACGGTTTTCGTGACTCTCGAGCCTGCAGGTCGTTCCTTCACGACACCAACCGGGAAGCCGATACTTGAAGCCTACTTCGGTACACCACCCAACCATCCCTGAGGGCTGT
>Ga0181524_10001785_pt1 | contig 23735 bp, 16 predicted proteins | sample PEATcosm2014_Bin_34_FD_119761 | JGI IMG/M metagenome (GOLD analysis project Ga0181524, IMG submission 119761) | Peatland microbial communities from MTU Mesocosm Facility, Houghton, MI, USA - PEATcosm2014_Bin05_60_metaG | ecosystem: Environmental > Terrestrial > Soil > Wetlands > Peat | place... | reverse complement strand
CGGTGGTCTCCGGTGGAACGCAGGCTCTGGAAAACAAGATCGTTGCGTAGAGGTTCCCCGACGGCAGTATCCCGCCGAAGCCGATTACGGACCGCACGCCGAACGGTATGACGAATTCCTTCTGCGCCGGCACATACTCGTTGCCGACGGCGTCCGGTACATAGAAGACGCTGTACCTCTTCTGCGTCAGATCCATGATGACCTTCGGGTCGGGCTCCAGCAGGGTCTTGATCTCCAGCCCGAGCTGTTGGACCAGTTGGCGGACCATCGGCAGGCGGTTGACGAACTGCTCGCTGGGCAGCGGGATGACTTTGTGCCCTTGGGAATTCCTCCGGGAGTTCCACTCCGGCATCGCGCCGGCGGTGGCGAGCAGGACCAGACATTTCATCGAGGGAGGTGGCGAAGGCGCGCCGATCATGTTCCGCGCAGCAGCGCGTAACTCTTCGTCAAGCTCGTCGTACCGGTGAGTCTTGAATAAGCGAGCCAGGACGAAAGCCTGCCGGCCCGTCTTGCCGTCGAGGAAATGGTCGTAGAAATAACGCACCATCCGGTTTGCCGTTTCCTCCATACTCGTCGCTCCGGCCCCCATCGTCCTCAGCGCGCCGGAGCATTCGGCCATGTCCTTCATCGTGAAGTTGCCGATGTCATGCATCTTCGCTTCTCCAGGAGCGGCTGCGTTCGTTACAACATTCCCTGCCGATGACGCCTCTGCCGGGGACAAGCGCGCAGTTGAATTATGAGCTGTCTGCGACCGCCCAACCGCTGTCTCGGCTGGGGACTCGTGTTTCACGTCGTTTTCCATGTGCCTTCCCGATCGCCGATGGCGATAGATCGCTGCCCTCAACCGACGCCGCACAAAGAGACATCCTGCGGCTCGCCGATTTCCTCGCGGATCTTCTGAAACTGGGAAAGGACGCCCAGGAAGGCGTCGAAGACGGTCGGGTCGAAGTGCTTTCCTCGCCCCTCTCGCATGACCTCAAGGGTTTGCGCTTCGGGGATCGCCCGGTGATAAACCCGGTCGTGCGTCATGGCATCATAGACGTCGGCGACGGCCACGATCCGCGCGCTGAGCGGAATGGCCTCGCCGGCAAGTCCCTCGGGATAGCCGCTGCCGTCCCATTTCTCATGGTGCGACATTGCAATATCCCCGGCCATGCGCAGCAGCGGCGAGTTGGCGCCGGCAAGTATCTTCACCCCGATGATGGTATGCCGTTTGATGAAGTCGAATTCCTCGGCAGTCAGCTTCCCCGGTCTTTGAAGAATGCCATCCGGGACGCCAACCTTGCCGATGTCGTGCATCGGAGCCGCCAGTCGTATGTCCTCCAGTTCGCGCCCTCTCCATCCCAATTGCTGGGCGATTTGCCAGGCGTAGAGGCCGATGCGCCTGACATGCGCACCGGTTTCCTCGTCGCGATACTCCGTGGCGGAGAGCAGTCTCAGGGTGGTTTCCTCCTGGGCCGCTCGGACTTCCGCCGTCCGTTCGCTCACTTTCTGCTCGAGTTCCCGCTCGTGGCATTGGCCCGCCATGACCAGGCGGCGGCGCTCCAGGGCATTGACGATATTGATGGCCAATTCATTGGCTTCAAACGGCTTGACGATATAGCCGTAAGCCCCCAGTTGCAGCGCACGGATGGCGGTGTGCCGGTCGTCAACGCCCGTGACCATGATGACGGCGATATCAGGGCGGGAGTGCCGGACCTTTTCCAAAAATTCCAGACCCGACATCCCCGGCATCGTGATGTCCAGCACGATCAGCGAGTACTCAGCGCGCTCCAGCAGGTCCCACGCTTCTTCGCCGCACGCCGCCGTGGTGCACTCATAGCCGTCCAGAATGAGCTGTCGCGACATCAGACGACGCAGGTACTCCTCGTCGTCCACGACCAGGATACGATGCTTGGGTTCGTTTTCCATCGTCTTGTCTTCCCGCCTAACTGTCCAGGACCTGCCGGACCTTTCGCGTGATCGTTTCCAGCGTGAACGGCTTTTGCATGAAAGCGACGCCGGCGTCGAGAACGCCCTGATGCACCGTGGCGTTGCCCGTGTGGCCGGACATGTAGAGTACCTTCAGACCGGGTTTGGCGATTCGGAGCCGGTCATACAACTTGGGTCCGTTGATCCCCGGCAGGACGACATCCGTCAGCAGCAGCGAGATGCGCCCGGGATGTGCGGAGAACAGGCTTTCCGCCTCCTCGGCGCTGCTCGCGGTCAGGAGGGCGTATCCGCGCGCTTTCAGGGCCCGTTCCGCGACCACTCGAACGGTCGGCTCGTCCTCGACGATGAGAATGGTCTCCTTGCCGCGCGGCATGCCAGGCTCCGCCGCCGGCTTTACGGCGCTGGCCGATTCTTCGACCCGGGGCAGGTAAATCTTGAACGTGGCGCCCTTGCCCGGTTCGGTGTACACCGAGATGTTCCCGCCATGCTGTTTCACGATTCCATAGGCGGTCGCCAGGCCCAGGCCGGTTCCCTTGCCCTTCTCCTTGGTCGTGAAGAAAGGCTCGAAGAGGTGGCTTTGCGTGGCGGCGTCCATTCCGTGGCCGGTGTCCGACACGGCCATCATGACGTACCGCCCGGGAACGACGGAGATGTGACTGGCGGCGTAGTCCGCGTCGAGTTCGACATTCGCCGTCTCGATCGTCAGCTTTCCGCCGGCCGGCATGGCGTCGCGCGCGTTGATGGCCAGGTTCATGAGAACCTGCTCGATCTGCATCGGGTCGGCCCGGACATTGCCGAGGTCCGCCGCCGGCACAAAACGGAGGTCAATGTTCTCGCCCAGCACGCGCTGGAGCATCTTGGCCGTGTCCGCGATCATGTCATTGATGTTCAGGACTTGCGGCTGGAGCGTCTGGCGCCGGCTGAACGCGAGCAATTGGCGCGTCAGTTCCGCCGCGCGCTTCGCCAGGCGCAGCACTTCCGCGAGGTCCTCGCGCATCGGCGATGCCGTGTGCAGCCGCTCCAGCGCCAGTTCGGTATAGCCGCTGATTCCCGTGAGGATGTTGTTGAAGTCGTGCGCCATGCCGCCGGCCAGTTGGCCGACGGATTCCATTTTCTGGGCTTGCCGGAGTTGCTGATCGAGCGCGGCGCGCTCCCCCTCCGCGCATTTGCGCTCGGTGATGTCGCGGCAAAGGGCGAGAATCCGCGGCGGTCCGTCTTCTTTTATCAACGTCGCATTGATTTCAGTGGGCGTAGCCCTGCCGTGAGCGTCAACGTAGTCTATCTCCATGTTTCTGATGTATCCTTCCTCGGCGCAGCGTGCGATGGCCTTTACGTTCTTCTCTCTTTCGTAATCGGCCGTCCATTCAGTGACGCTTCTGCCGCGCATCTCATTCAGATCGCGGTGCCCGGAAATGCGGACATATTCGCGATTTGCATCAAGGACCTTGCCCTCCAGGTCAAGGATGACGTAGCCGGTGCCGGTCGTTTCAATCAGTGCCCGATAGCGCTCCTCACTTTGCCGCAATGTCTCCTCGGCGCGTTTGCGCTCGGTGACGTCGCGGAGGAAGGAAACGAAGCGGCCGCCATGGGTCGCGATGAAGTTGACGCTGACATCCAGGTCCACCAGCGTTCCGTCCTTGCGGCGCTGGCGCCGCTCGAACTGCGCCTTCCCTTCCTGCTGGATGCGCTGGAGGGTGGCCGCGACCTCGGCGGGCGTTTCATCGGCTTCGACGTCGGGGATGGACATGCGCAGCAGTTCGTCGCGGCTGTAACCGGTCATGCTGCAATAGGTGTCGTTCACCTCCGTGAAGCGTCCCTGCACGTCGAACATGAAGACCCCTTCCATCGTGGTCTTCAGAATCGTCCGGAGGTCCTCCTCGTGTTCGCGGGTCGCCGCCTCCGCGCGCTTGCGCTCGGTGATGTCGCGCACATTGCATTGGATGACCTTGTGGTGGTCCACCATATAGACGTTGCTGACGAACTCCACATTGATCTTTCGCCCGTCGGCGGTTTCGAGCGGCAAGTTCTCGTAACGGATGTATCCCTTCTGCTGCAATTCCATAAACTTGACCTGGTTGGCCCAGACATCCTTGAAGAACCCCAGATCCCAGACCGCCTTGTTAAGGAACTGGTCATGCGAAAAGCGCAACAGCTCGACCAGGAACGGATTCACGTCCGTGACCATGCCGGTCTCTGCATCGAGGAGCAGGACGCCGTCCTTGGCCGCCTCGAAGAGCCGGCGATAGCGCACCTCCGAGTCGCGCAGCACACTCTCCGCCAATTTGCGCTCCGTGATGTCCATATAAGTTCCTAGCAAGCCGCTGATCTCTCCCTTGGAATTGCGCAGAGGCAGCTTGTTCGAAAGAAGCGTGATGGTTTTCCCTTCGGGAGTCGTCTGGGGTTCTTCGATGAGCAACTTGGAGCAACCGCTCTCGATGACCTCGCGGTCATCGGCACGATACAATTCCGCCTGATCACGCCACCCCATCTGGTAATCGTCTTTGCCGATAATGTCCTTGGAACTGGCATATCCCGCGTCGCGCGCAAATGCGGTGTTGCAGCCCAAGTAAACGAGATTCTTGTCTTTCCAGAACACCCTCACGGGTATCGCGTTGATAATCCCTTCGGTGATCTCCTGCGACGCACGCAGCGCCTCTTCCGCCCGCTTGCGCTCGGTGATGTCTTGGGCATACAGGTTCACGTAGCCGTGGCCGACTACGGGTGACAAGGTTGCGCCGAACGTCCGATCTCCTACTTGGAACTCGATGTTGACCGGGTGCTCCTTCGCAAGCGTTTCGCCGATGCGCGCCTGCCATTCGGCGTTGACCGCGCCGCCAACTGCGGCGCCTATTGCGGGGAGGATGGAGTCCGACGCCGCGTTCGCGTATTCCAGAACGCCCTGGGCAGACACGCGCAGCACCGGGTTTGGGTTTTCCGAGGGGAACCGCGAGAGCCGTTTGATCTGTTCTTCGGTCTGCTTGCGTTCGGTGATGTCGCGCTCCGTGGAGGCGAGGCCAATCGGTCTTCCGGAATCGTCCATCAGCTTCGTTGCCATGGGCGTCTTGCCGCGTCCGACGATGCCGCACGGGAGGGCCGGTCGCCTCGGGGGCAGGCTGCTGCCGATGAGTTCATCCAGTCCCTGAATGCCGGTGGGCGCTTTGGGCAACGAGGGGCTGCGGCGGCATTTACGGGCAACATTCCTGGGTTCGTTGCGTTTCATAGGTCGTACCTCCCTTAGCGTTCTTCAACGCCTTCTCAGTTCAATAGGAATTCTTATGAAAACTGCGTGGCTTAGTCTTGTGTCGCCCGCACCAGTCGTCAACTCCGACTTTCGGCCAATGGTTTTCACCTTCTGGCGGGTTGAGGCGGCACTGCCCCATAAAGGCTTTCATGTCCCCGCTCTTGACAAAATACTTGCACATCTGACACGGCTTGATCATCTCCGAAATAATCACGCCTTTGCCCGTTGCCTCATCCTTCGTCGGCATGGGTTGCCTCATTTCCAGGTTGTCGGCCACGCTCTGCAGCAGACTGCCGCAACACCTTCTTGATCACTTTCTTCAGTGCGTTCAGGTCGGACGATTTCAGCACGTAGGCGGCCGCCGACCACGTCTGAAAGTTGTTCTTGTAAGAGGCGTAGGCACTATTCAGGATGACAGGGAGGCTGTGATCTCTGGCCAGCATGCGCATCATGGCGTCAATTCCACCCATGCCTGGCGTCTGGATGTCCATCACGACGAGATCCGGTTCCACTTGGCCAACAAGGTCGAGCGCCTCGCGGCCATCCTTCGCCGCGACTATGTCGTAACCGACTCGCTGGAGTTCCACCTGATAAAGAAGTCTCTGATTCGGATCATCCTCTACGATCAGTACTCTTGCCATTGTCCTGACTCCTTTCGCCACAGAATACAGGCGGATGTGGCTTTTGCGATCTCCCGCAGAAGGGCCGCACTTCTTGACGCTGTCAGCATGCGCTTTAACCTCTCTTGGGAGAGATTACCCCAAGAATATTATGGAGCACCGCAGGGCGGATAGATATAGCCCGAAGAGGTTAGATCAGGCAGGTATTAAGGTTAGGGACAAAGCCTGAGGGATGGACTGTTAGAGTGCAGCGATGCCTGTTTTGACGGCGTAGCGGACGAAGTCAGCCAGTTTGTGGATGTCCAGCTTGACCGCCAGATGGTTCCGGTGAGTGTGGATGGTGTTGACGGACACGTCCAGCATGGCGGCGACTTCCTTGTTGCTGTGGCCTTCGGCTATGAGCTGCAGCACTTTCCTCTCTTGCCCGGTGAGTGCAAGGGCGCGTCTGGCCTTCCGCGCGTACTTCTTCCCTTTGAGAACGTCCTCAACGATGAAATGGGAAATACTTGGACTGAGATAGTAGTGTCCCGCGTGGACCTCGGATATGGCGTCAACCACATGCTGGGTGGCCGTCTCCTTCGTCAAGTATCCCCGCGCGCCGGCCGCCAATGCCTCCTCCACCAGGGCTTTCGTGTCGTGGAGGCTCAGCATGATGGCCTTCGCGGCTGGGACCGTCTTGGCCAGTTCTCTGGCGGTTTCGATTCCGTTCATGTTGGGCATCATGATATCGAGGATGAATACGTCGGCCCGCTTCGCCTTGGCTATCTTCAAGACTTCCATGCCGTCGGAAGCCTCCCCGACGACCACGATATCCTTTCCGCTTCTTTCGATGGTCATCCGCAGTCCGTCCCGTACCACCGGATGATCATCGGCAATAGCGACGCGAATGCTCATGCGTGGCTCCCTCTGCGTGGTCGCGGGCCTCGCCCGGCGGAACGGAACGCCTTTCCTCGCCCCGCCGTTTCCTTCGGCATCCTGGCATCGCCCGGCTCCAAAGCCGCGTTCTTAAGCGGCAGGCTCACACGCACTACGGTTCCTTTCCCCGGCGTGGAATCAATCAGGCAGGCGCCCCCAGCGTGAATCGCCATCTCCTGCATCACGCGGAGGCCTATCTGCGATGTTTTCCGCGCCCTGTGTCCGTGCGGATCGAATCCCTTTCCGTTGTCACGAACGGTCAGTCGGACTTCCTTTTTCGATGCCCCCAGGTCCACGGCCACTCGCTTCGCGTGACCGTGCGAGCTGGCGTTCGTCAGCGCCTCCTGGGCGATCCGGAACAGAGTCGTGGCGGCGTCTCCGGCCACTCGCCTTCGCCCCAAGGTCTCTCTGAAATGAATCCGGGTGTCCCCGCACTCTCTAGCCTGAGAGAAGCATTGTCGCAAGGCGGCGGGCAATCCGAGGACATCGAGTTCGAGCGGCCGAAGTTGGGTGGCCAACCCCTTCAGGCGAACCACCGACTCGCCGAACAGCTTCCGGGTCCGCTTCGTCCATTTGAGCGCTTCCCCTGGCTTCCCGGAGCGGATATCCGCGTCGATCGCGTCGAGATGCACTGAAATTCCCACCGCCAGTGAACCTACATCGTGGTGCAAAGCGGACGACACCTGCTTCCTCTCGTTCTCTCGCGCGGCCAGAAGTTCCCGGGATAACCTTCGTGTCTTCTCCTCCGCCTGCACCCGCTGGATGGCCGCGCCCAGTTGCATCCCGGCCTCTTCCAGCGTCTCCACTAGCTCCAAGGGGACCGTGTTCTCCTGATAATCGGCCATGTGGATCAAGCCGATAATACTGTCCCCAGAGCGGATCGGAACCACCGCTACGCATCTGTATCCCAACTGGTTGCACGCGTTATAAAAAGAAATGCTTTCCGTGTAGAACGAGAGCTTCGGGCCGGCCGTTCGCTTGATAACACTGATACTTAGGCATTGGTCTGACCTGATCAAAAGAGGATCTTCTGATCCGTAGAATCTCTGGCTGAAAACCTCGCAGGCTTGGCGGGGGATGTTGCCTTCCGCATCCAATATGCGCAGGCCTGCGGCGGCGCAGCCGGTGAAGCTCCGGACTTCGGTCACAAATTCTCTGAGGAGGTGGATCATCTCCGTGTGCCGGTTCGCGATCTCGAGAAAGCGATGGGATGCCCGCAGCCCTTCCTCCGCCCGCTTGCGCTCGGTGATGTCCAGGAACGCGCCGACCGCGCCGCGCACCTTGCCTTCCGCGTCGAATAAGGGAATGGCGTCGCCCACGGTGTCCACCGAGGTGCCGACGTTAACTGCCAACGTCAACTCAAAGTTCTTCACCGCCTGCCCGGTGGCCGCAGCAAGCTGAAGGGGCATTTCTTCAGGCCGCAACTCACGTCCGTCCTTCAAGGCGCGAAACGTCTCGGGTCGTTCACCGGGCGGCGCGCTCTTGGAACTGTTCGCACCGGCGGGGAGCCGCAACAGGCGCAGGGCGGCGTCGGAGCTGGTCATGCGTCGGCAGTCGGGATCGTGTGCGATGAACGTAAGGGCGGGCGTCGCGGCCAGCAGCGTCGCGAGTTCATCCGCACGGGCGCGAGTTGAGGCCGCGCTTTCGCGCAACTCCTCTTCCATCCGCACTCGTTCAGTAGCGTCGCGAATCACCATACTGGTAAGCAATCCCCCTTGCCGGCCGGTGAAGTACGCCGAAGAGACTTCACCGGGAAATCTCGTCCCGTCCTTGCGCATCAGGGTCAGTTCGCCACGGAACCGGCCCGTGCGAGCGCGTTCTTCGAAGGCCGGCGCCAGGCGCGGGTCCGAGCCGTCCAGCACGCCGCTCCGCCCCACCTGAATCAACTCCTGCTCGGATCGGCCAAACATGCGGCAGGCCGCCTCGTTGGCGCCCAGGATGCGGCCATCCGGCGCCGTCAGCAGCACCGCATCTATGCTGGAGGTCACGAGCGAACGGTAGCGTTCCTCGCTCTCCCGCAGCGCCGCCTCCGCCCGCTTGCGTTCGGTGATGTCTTGGAGAATACCCGAAAGAATGTGGAACTCGCCGGCCGCGTCGCGAACCGGCATGCCCCGCGTATGGATATGTCTCAGTTCCCCATCGGCCCGCTGGATGCGAAACTCGGCATCGAGGGCCTGCCCGCTCGCAAGCGCCGCCTCGACCGCCTGTTTGAGGGGAGCCCGATCCTCGGGATGAACCAAGGCGAGAAACTCATCGAGCGGCGGTGCCGCGCTCCCAGGCGGCAGACCGAACACATCGCAGACGCCCTCCGACCAGGATGTCCTGCCGGTCCTGAAGTCGCGTTCCCAATGGCCGAGATGGGCCATTTTCTCCGCGGCGCGATAGCTAGCCTCGCTCTCCCACGGCGCTTCATCCACTCGTTTCCGCCCGGTGATGTCCTGCCCTTGCGCGATGGCGGATACCGGGGTTGTTAAGTTTTGAGAGGGATCGGATTCTTTCATAGTACGGCTTCCTTGATCCTTGCCCCTCATGCTCCGTCGTTCAAGCCGCGAGACTCGTGCAAGCTCGACCCGACAACATCAATGTTAACCTCCTCGCCACGAGCAGGCAAGGGGTTGCAAAGCAAGGATTTGTGACTATGCATGTGTTGCTCCTGCCGCCCTGGCGGTTCTCATTGGTGGATCGCGTCCCACCTGTCTCATGCATCGAACAGCCCATCATCACGAAATCGGAACTCCATGGTGATAATCGGATATTTCCGCGCTATCTTGAGCCACAAGTCACGGTCCGCCGCGCCCGGGATGGACTCGTCGAGGCATCCGCACGCAATCGTCTCCAGAAAAGGCTTCCAACGTCCTTACGCGGAGAAGTGCAAACGATTGCCTTTTGTGACGGTTTTTTGCGAATGAGTACAAGTTCGGGAAGTTGGCGGAAGATCAAGAATCGCTTCAAGCTTCGGTGCGTTCGTTCTCGAAACGGATCACAAAGGTCGTCCCACCGCCTTCGTGGTCATTCACCGCGATTGTGCCGCCGGCCGAGGTCACCAGCGAATGCGTCACGGAAAGGCCCAGCCCGGTGCCTTTCGGTCCCTTGGTAGTGAAGAAAGGGCTGAAGAGCCGTGTGCGGTGTTCCGATGGAATGCCCACGCCCGTGTCGCTCACGCTGACGAGCACCTCTTGGCGGGTCTGCCTCGCCTCGATCCGTATGACGCCGCCCTTGGGCATGGCATCAATGGCGTTCAGCATCAGGTTCAGCAGGACCTGCGTGAGAGCATTGGCCGACATGGGGATCGTCATCTCGGGCGGGCCGACGAACACCTCGAGTCTGATGCGCTGATTGGCTGCCATGGAAGAGATCATGTCAGCCAGGCTGGAGATTACCGACGACGCGGCGCAGGACTCTTCGCCTGCCGGCGGCGGCCGGTGGAGCTGCAGGAGGTTGCGCACGATGCCGGCGATCCTGTCAATGCCGTCATGGATCAGTACGATGCGCCGGCCCTGCCGCAATGACTCCGGCAATTCGCCCGCGAGCAAAGAGAGCTGGGCGACAATGCCCTGTAACGGGTTGTTGATCTCGTGCGCGACGCCCGCGGCCAGCCGCCCCGTCACGGCCAGCGACTCCATGCGCTGGAGCTGCGCGGCCTGCCGCTGCTCGATCGCCTCCTGTTGCGCCTTGCGCAGGTCGGTGACGTCGGAGAACGACACGATACACCGCGGCAGGGACTCTTCGGCGACCGGGGCGGCCGAAATGCTCATGAGCAGGTTCCGCCTCTCGCCGGTCAGCGTCCGGACGGACGCCTCCGCCTCGAAGAATTCGTTCCCGGCGGCCAGCGCCGCGATGGCGTTGACGACGGTATTGCGGGTTTCATCATAACCCAGGCGGTCGAAATTCACCAGTAACTCTTTCTTGTCGGCGGCCTTGAAAAGCCGGAGCGCCGCCTTGTTGACATCCAGCCGCTGAATGCGGCGGAAACAGAGCAGGGACTCTTCCGGATGGCTGAGGAACCAGGCGCGCACATCCGAGACGCCGTCGGCCCGTAACTGGTCGGCGCGCTCGCGGACGAAGGCCCAGTCTTCCTCGACCAGGGCAGTGGGCGAGGCCTCGAACAGTTCGCGGTAGCGCTGCTCGCTTGCGCGCAGCGCCTGCTCGGCGCGCTTGCGCTCGGTAATGTCGCGCCCGAAGACCGCCATTCGAGTCACTTTTCCCCGCGAGTCCCGAATCGGATAAACGCCGGTGTCGTACCAAATTCCTCGGTGCTCATCTTCGAAATGCAGCGGCCGGCCGGATTGGACGCACCTGTCAAAGTGCGCCTTGCGCGACTCAGCCACGGCCGGCGTCAGGAAATTGTACGCGCAGGCGCCCACCAACTGTTCCACGCTCACGCCCCAGGCCCTGGCGCTCATCTCGTTGACGGCCAGGATCATGCCGGCGGTATCGAGCAAAAATACCTTATCCGTCGTGGCATTCAACAGCGCCCGGATCGTCTCCTCGTCTTCGCGCAGCGCCTCCTCGGCCTGCCTCCGCTTGGTGATGTCCACGATTTGCGCGATGGTGTAACTCAACTTGCCGTCAGCGTCCCTGATGATCGAAACGCTCACTTCGCCCCACACCACTTTGCCGTCCTTGCGGACGTAACGTTTCTGGTGCCTCTCAATTCGCGCGCCGCCCTCGCGCATCCGGCGGCTCACCCTCGAAGTCTCTTCCCTGTCCTCCGGATGGGTGACATCCAGAATACTCATTCCGGTGAGTTCCCGTTCGGAATACCCCAGAAACTCGCTGTGGGCGCGATTGGTTTGAAGAATGCGATTGTCCGCCGAGACGAGCGTCATCCCGATGGGGGCGTCATTGAACGTGCTGCGAAACCTCGCTTCGCTTTCCCGAAGCGCGTTCTCCACGCCGCCGCGCGCGAGGGCCTCGGCCTGGAGCGCCTGGTTGTCCGCGAGCAGTTCGGCGGTGCGCTCCTGGACCCGCCGCTCCAGTTCGTCGCGCGCCGCTTGTGCCCGGACGCCATCGCCGTGGGGCCTCAGCGCGTTCCAGAATCGAATCAAACTGCGAGTCATGGCTCGGACCCTTCCTGGTATCCGGTTGCGGAAGTTCGCCGTCCGACTTGCGTCTCCGAACAGTGCATTGAGAACTTTATACTCCCTGGAGAACTCGAAGTAAATAGGCGGTGACCGTCGCCCACGCTTGACACCGCGCGGCCGGTTTTGTTACATGAGAACATTCTGACTCTCGTGATCGCCGGTCACCCGGGCGCCTAGCTCAGCTGGCAGAGCAGCGGATTCTTAATCCGCGGGTCGTGGGTTCGAATCCCTCGGCGCCCACCATTCATAACGCCTCGGAATCGCCAGGGTTTTCCTGAGATTCTGAGGCTTTTTCGCGCGGAAACGTAGATTCTATCCGTTGTGGGAGCCGGCTGGACCGTTTGACTCGACAGGAGGCAAAGCATGAGCGCTGGGAAGAGGTTCTTTACTTTCGTGATGCTGCTCGTGGTCTTGGGATGCGCCGCCGATCGCGCGGCGCTTGCCACAGAGCTCGCAGAGCCTGTGGAGATCGAGCTAACGTACGTCCATCAGCCTTCCGGGATGGTGTTCCCACAGGTCGTTCTGGACTTCAAACGTGTGGAACTCCTCCGCTACGACAAGGAAGGCCTCGACGTTTCCGGCGGGTACAATCTGGAGCGCGACACATTCGCGATCATTGCCACGGTGTATGTTTACCCGATTCCCAAAAGCGACGATCCGGCGACCGACGTTGCGGCCTCGCATTTCGAAGGGGTCAAGCAGGCCATCGTGGCCGCGCATCCGGACGCCAAACTGCTCCAGGAGGACAAAGTCAAAATCACTCAGGGCAAAATCAGCAAGACCGGTCTTCACGCCCTGTTTCGACTCTCGCAAGCCACGCCCGCCGGTCAGCAAATGTGTCGTTCGGAAGCCTACCTTTTTACGCACGGCAAGTGGTTCATCAAGTACCGGCTGACTTATCCTGAAGCGTACGCGGAGCAATGCGCCAGGGATATCAAAGTGTTCATGGAAACGTTGAAGTGGCCTGAAGGCTCATGACCGCGTGGAGCCGCGTCTTCAACGGCCGCTTTCGCCGCGGCCGGCGGCCTTGCTGAGGTCCTTCAGGAATTGCGGGGATGGCTTGCCGCCGAGCTTCCGAAACTTCTCGAGATCATCCAGCGCCCTGCCGTACTCTTTTTTCTCATAATAGATGACCGCCCGGTAATAATAGGGCTCCGCGAAGTCCGGCGAATCCGGCTTCAGTTCGATGGCGCGGCTATAGTCGCTGAGGGCTTCGTCGAGGCGGCCCATGTCTGCGAGCGCCCTGCCGCGGTTCAAATACGCCTCGGGGAAACGCGGCTTTAGCTCGATCGCCTTGGTATAGTCCTGAATCGCCAAGTCGCGCTTGCCCAGGCGCGCGTAGGCGGCGCCGCGGTTGTTGTAGGCCGTGCCGTGCTTCGGCCTCCCGCTGATCGCCTTATCGAAGTAACCCACAGCCAAATCGTCGCGGCCTTTGTGCACGTACGCAGCGGCCCAGTTGTCGTAAATCCGCGGAGCCTCAATCGGATGCGTCCCGATGCCTTTCTCATAGCACTCTATCGCGCGGTCATATTGGCCGAGGCCGGCGTAAGCGTTGCCGAGAGCGAACCAGTTCAATCCGAAGCCGGGTTCGATCCGGACCGCCTCCTTTGCAGGCTGGATCGAATCGTCGTATCGGCCCGAGCGCTGATACGCGCAGGCCAGGTTGTTCCAGGCGAACCAGCAGCGCGGGTTCTTGTCGAGGTTATCGCGCCAGAAGCGCACCTCGTCGCCGCAGAGCTTGCCCCGATCCCAGGCGACGCACGCCAGGACCGCCACACAACCGGTTGCAGCGGCGATACCCAGGCGCCCCGTCCAGCCGCGCGCGGCCACGGTCCGCGCCAGGATGCCGCCGGCGAGCGCCGTGATGCCGGCCATCGCCACGTACTGGAAATGGTCTGAGACCAGCGACAGCGGCATGAACGACATCTTCAGGTACCCCAGGACCGGCAGCAGCGCGATGAGGAAGTACGCCATAGCGAACAACGGCGCGCGGCCCCAGGCCTTTCGCCGCATCCACAGCCATGCCAGCCCGCCGATGAGCAGCAGCAGCGGCATCCACGCCAGCAGGCTTGATCCGTCCACGCTCCAGCGCCGGTAGACCGCGGTGAGGCCCGCCGGCAGCAAGTCCTTGAAGAGATAGAACCAGACAACCCATCCGCTGGCGGCGATGATCGAGGCGGGGCCTTCGCCTGGAAGCCGGACGTCCATTCCGCGGATGGCGTTGTGCCACTGGAACCAGGTTGTCACCAGTCCCATCGCCAGCGCCAGCGCGAAGAACGGCAGGCTGCGGGCGATGTCCTTCCACGTGATCCGGTCGCGGCGCCACCAGGCGCACAGCAGCAGCGCGAACGGCAGAACGACGACGGACCCCTTCGCCAGCAGCGCCAGAACAAAGACCGCTAGCGACAGGAAGTACCGGCCCTTTCCGCCATACTCGTCGTAATCGAGGAAGGCCCAGAGCGCGAGGAGATACAACGCGAGCGAGAGTGTATTCTTGCCCTCGGTGATCCATGCCGCTGAGAGCGTCGCCACCGGATGCACCGCGAAGAGCACCGCGCCCAGCCACGCGCCGGGAACTCGCAGTTGCCGTAAGACCCGCCACAGAAGGACGGCGGCGCCGGCGTGCAGCAGGAAGTTCACGACATGGTATCCGACCGGGTTCATCCCCCACGCTAGCCATTCCGCCCAGAGCATGGTCGAGGTGAGCGCGAAGTAATCCTGCGGTTCGGTGGTCAGCCAGATGTCGTGCAGGCCGTGCGGGTTCTCGATCAGGGGGTTGTCAATGAAGAAGCCGTAGTCATCCCACACGAAGCCGCCGCGCACCGCCGGCACGCAGACCGCCAGCGTGATCGCCACGATGGCCAGTCCCAAGGCGACCGACTTCCATCTTCCGGTTTCCGCTTCCCTACGAACAAGAGGCGGGTTCTGCGCCGTCTGTGGTCGCGCTCGGCGACGGTGGGCGTTGGACGTTGGATGTTCGATGTTCGTCGCTATTTTCCCGCCCATTTAACTCAGCAGATCGAGAGCGGCGTCATTGTCTCTCTCCGCCCCACTCGTGTCAATGAGCCGATGGGCGAATGCGCAAGCAATGCAAATGGCCGAGGACGGAGGAAAAGCGGCGATTCCTCGATCCGCGGCCATTGGAAATTGGAAGTCAGAGCTTAGTTTTTACCCTTGTCCTTATCCTTATCCTCGTCGAGCACTTCGAAGTCGGCATCCACGACATTGTCCCCGGGCTGCCCCGTTCCGCCTTGACGGGACTGGCGGCCGGCGCCGGGCTCCGGCCGCTGACGGCCGGCGCCAGGTTCGCTCGGTCCCTTCGGGCCGGCGTCCTTCTCGCGCTGGCGGGCGGCTTCCTCGTAGAGCAGCTTTCCGATCACCTGCGAGGCGTTCATGAGCTGCTCCGCGCGGCGGCGGATCTCCTCTGCGTCGTCCCCGCCCTTGACCTTGTTGAGCGCGGCGACGGCGTCTTCGATCTTCTTGCGGTCCGATTCCGGCACCTTCGCCCCGTGCTCCTTGAGCGTCTTCTCCGTCTGGTAAATGAGCGAGTCGGCCTTGTTGCGCTCGTCAATCAGCTCGCGCTTCTTCTTGTCGTCGTCGGAGTGCGCCTCGGCCTCCTTGCGCATCTTGTCAATGTCGTTCTTGGTCAGGCCGGAGGAGGACTGGATCTGGATGGCCTGCTGCCGGCCGGTGGCCATGTCCTTGGCCGAGACATTGAGGATGCCGTTGGCGTCAATGTCGAACGTCACCTCGACCTGCGGCATGCCGCGCGGCGCGGGCGGCAGGCCGACGAGCTGGAACCGGCCGAGCGTGCGGTTGTCGGAGGCCATCTCGCGCTCGCCCTGGAGGACGTGGATTTCGACGGCGGTCTGGCTGTCCGCGGCGGTGGTGAAAATCTCTTTCTTGCTGGTCGGGATCGTGGTGTTGCGCTCGATGAGGCGCGTCATGACGCCGCCGAGGGTCTCGATGCCGAGCGAGAGCGGCGTGACATCGAGAAGCACGATGTCGGTCGGGCCTTCGCCGGAAAGGATGCCGGCCTGGATCGCGGCGCCGACGGCGATCGCCTCGTCGGGGTTGACGCTCTTGTTCGGCTCCTTGCCGAAGATATCGCGGGCGATCTGTTGCACCGCCGGCGTGCGGCTCGACCCGCCGACGAGGATGACCTCGTCAATGTCGGCCGGCTTCATGCCCGAGTCGCGGAGCGCCTGCTCGCAGGGCTTGCGGCAGCGCTCGGTCAGGTGCTGCGTGAGCTGCTCGAACTTCGCGCGCGTGAGCGTCATCTGCAAATGCTTCGGCCCGGTCTGGTCGGCGGTGATGAACGGCAGGCTGATGTCGGTCTGCGTCTGCAGGGACACCTCGCACTTGGCCTTTTCGCAGGCTTCTTTGAGGCGCTGCAGCGCCATCTGGTCCTTGCGCAGGTCAATCCCGTTCTGCTTCTTGAACTCGTCGGCCACGTAATCAATGAGGACCTGGTCGTAGTTGTCGCCGCCGAGATGCGTGTCGCCGTTGACGGCCTTCACCTCGAAGACGCCGTCGCCGGTCTCGAGGATCGAGATATCGAACGTGCCGCCGCCGAGGTCGAACACGGCGATCTTCTCGTCCTTGCGCTTGTCCAGCCCGTAAGCCAGCGCGGAGGCGGTCGGCTCGTTCAGGATGCGATGGACCTTCAGCCCGGCGATCTCGCCGGCGTCCTTGGTCGCCTGGCGCTGGCTGTCGTTGAAGTAGGCCGGCACGGTGATGACCGCGTCTACGACTTTCTCGCCCAGGTAATCTTCAGCGGTCTGCTTGAGCTTCTGCAGAATCATCGCCGAGACTTCCGGCGGCGTGTAGTCCTTGTTCTCCTTCTCGATGTGCACCTTCACCAAGTCGTTCGGCCCGCCGACGATCTGGTACGGGACGAGCTTCTCTTCCTCGGCCACCTCGTTGTGACGCCGTCCCATGAAGCGTTTGATGGAGAAGACCGTGTTGCGCGGATTCGTGATCGCCTGCCGCTTGGCGCCCTGGCCGACGAGGCGCTCTTCTCCGGTGAACCCGACCACCGATGGCGTCAGCCGGCTGCCCTCCGCGTTGGTCAGGACGACCGGCTTGTTGCCTTCCATGATCGCGACGACGGAGTTCGTTGTCCCCAGGTCAATACCGACGATCTTGCCCATTTCCTTGAACCTCCTGCTGTTCGCGTGCCGGCCCACGGCCTGTGTATTCACGCCCCTGGCCGTCTATCTTTCTTCACGTTGCCGTTCTCCAACTATATAACGCCCGCCGGAAGTTGTCAAGAATAGTTGACTGACGAGCGGAATTGTGATTTCCTGTCAGCGTTCAAACGGACCGAGACGAAGCGCTTTCCGTCCGGCCCGTTTCAAACGACGCAACGTACGTCAATAAGGTCATGGCCGAGCAGCGCGGCCGAACCGCCTGAAGCGCCGGAACACGCATGATCTGCATTCCGCTGGTCAGTCGCACGGAGGGGGAAATCGAGGCCGATATGGCGTCGGCCGTCGGACTCGCGGACGTCGTCGAGTTGCGCATGGACTATGCCCCGGCTGCGGACTTGCGGCGGCTCCTCGAAAAACGCGCCGGCCCGGTGATCGTCACGAACCGGCCGGCGCGCGAAGGAGGCGCCTTCACCGGCTCCGAAGGCGAGCGCCTGGCGCTGTTGCAGACGGCGGTGGACCTGGGCGCGGAGTACGTGGATGTCGAATGGGACTGCGTCAGCCGCATCCGGCGCGGCGGACGCACGAAGCTCATCGTTTCGCGCCATGACTTCCAGCGCACGCCGGAGGACCTCGTCCGCCTGCACGCCGAGATCGTCCACTGCGGCGCCGACATCGCCAAAATCGCTTGCCTGGCGCGCGACCTCCGCGACAATCTCCGCATCTTCGAGTTGCTCCGCGCCTCGAAGCATCCCACGATCGCCCTGTGTATGGGCGAACTTGGCCAGATCAGCCGAGTCCTCGGCAGGAAGTTCGGAAACGTTCTGACCTACGCCTCGCTCAGGGCCGGAAGCGAATCCGCGCCCGGCCAGATCACCGCGGCGGACCTTCGCGACCTTTACCGGTACAAGAAAATTCGCGCGGACACCCCGATCTACGGCGTCATCGCCAATCCGGTCGCGCACAGCATGAGCCCTGCGATCCACAACGCCGCGTTCGAGGAAACCGGCCTCGATGCGGTGTACGTTCCGTTTAAAGTCGAGACGGACCCAGTCGGCTTCGTGAAGGCGTTCCGCAGCCTCGACGTGGCAGGCTATTCCGTCACTCTGCCCCACAAGGAGGCGATCCTGCCGGCGATGGACGAGGTGGATGATCTCGCCCGGAGAATCGGCGCTCTGAACACGGTGGTGAATCGGGACGGGCGGCTGCTCGGAACGAACACGGACGCGAGCGCAGCCATCAGTGCGCTGGAGGCGGCATTGTCCGGCTTGCCCGCCGGGGCGGGCGATCCGGCGCGGCGAGAACCCGGAAACCGCTCCCCGCTGAATGGAAAGCGGGTGCTCCTGCTCGGCGCCGGCGGCGCCACCCGAGCCGTGGCATTCGGTCTGGTCGCCCGCGGGGCCAAAGTGATGGTCGCGAATCGGACCCGCGAGCGCGCCGTCCGGCTCGCGCAGGAACTCGGGTGCGACTCCTGCCCGCTCTCGGAACTCGCCTCGTACGAAGCTGATGTGCTCGTCAACACGACCTCCGTCGGCATGCGGCCGAACGTGGAGGAAACACCGGCGCCCGCGTCAGTCCTGCGGAAGAACATGGTGGTCTTCGACGCGGTCTATAATCCGCCCGAAACCCGGCTGATCCGCGAAGCGAAAGCGGCCGGCTGTCGCACGATTACCGGCATCGCCTGGTTCGTCAACCAGGCCGCCGCGCAGTTTGAACTCTGGACCGGGAAATCCGCCCCGCGCGAAGTCATGGAGCGGGTGATCCGGAAGAAACTCGGCGTCCTTCCTTAAAGAGCCGGCTTCAACACGGAGGCACGGAGAACACGGAGATAACACGGAGAAAGTGCCAGGCTTTTTGAATCTCAAAGACGTTACTCCGTGCTCCTCTGTGCTCTCCGTGTCTCCGTGTTGAAGGGAGTAGATCATGATCCGCGTCACGCAGACGATTTCCATCAGTGAGACGGAAATCGAGGAACGCTTCATCCGTTCCTCGGGGCCGGGCGGGCAGAACGTCAACAAGGTTGCCACGGGCGTGCAACTGCGGTTCAACGTCGCCGGATGCCCTTCTCTAGGCGAACCCGTGCGCCGCCGCCTGGCCGCGCTCGCCGGCGGGCGCATGACGCACGAAGGAGTCCTGATCCTCGATGCCCGCCGGTACCGCACGCAGGGACAGAACCGCCGCGACGCCATGGACCGCCTCATCGCCCTCCTGCGCAAGGCTTCGCAGCCGCCAAAGCGTCGCTATGGCACCCGCCCGAGCACAGCCTCAAAAGGCCGTCGCCTGGAATCGAAGCACCGCAAAAGCATAACCAAACGCGCGCGCGGACTTGTCCGGCGCGGCGAAGATCAGTGAGAAGCCATGCCAACTCTTCGCGTGCCTCGCGGACAGGTTAGCGTCCAGGTTCGAGTCCCGGATGGCCAGCCATCTGGTTCGTTACAGCGAACCGGAGTCTTGCGGACGCTAAAGCGGACCTGGCGAAGGCCGAGGCGACCGTGGAGAGTCTGGTTACGGCTGCGAAAAAGGCGGTCTAGCAAGTAACGCCGGCCAGAACCAGTCGTATAACGCCCCACATCTGCGTGAGCGCGAAGCGCGATACGCAGCATGTGGTGGTTCGGTTAGTTGCCCTTCAGCATCATCGTGTTTTCGATCTCCGACATGTCATCAGATGCGATTCGCTCAATGACTACTCGATCAACCCACACGGCACTGATGACTTTCAGGGACTGGGCGGCGCAAAGTGCGTCTGCTGTCTTGTCTGCAGAGACATGCCCCACGGTCACATGCGGAGCGTAGACATGGATGGGGCTCAGAAGTCGGCTGAGTGCACCGGTGTAGAGCCGATCGTGCAATTGAACGACCTGCGTCCTCCCCTTCACAACCGGCAGCCACACCACGCCGGGCTCTGTAGATTCAGCTGAGCCAAGTGTCATTTCAAAAGGTTCAATGCCTCCGATGACACCAACGACATGTGCCGCCAGATCGTCCTCACTAAGTGGAATATTGAACGGAAAGATGAGCGTCACATGTGGCGCGACCTTTCCGGCAAGTGGATCATAGGATGCTCTCACCGCTTCAATGTCCGCCAACTCCGCCGGAGTTGGAAAGATGTGTATCGCTCTTTTCATCATGTCTCTTTGCCGAACTCATTATTCTACACAAATGTTCATTTGCCGGGCCTCACCGCCCGGCGCGCAAGCCGTCCATATGACGTTCAGGCATCAAGTTTCGTATTCTGACCACAAGAATCCCGTTTGTCAAGGGAGAGTCGCGCGGGGTATTCCGGGGAGTTGCCCATCAAAAGGTGCGTAAGTCGATGTCCTGAAAGATGATACGCCCGCACGCACCCCTCGTGCGCCAAATTGGAACACAAAGCCGGAGCGGTTTACCGTAGGACCTATGTGGCCAGCCATTCACGCCGGTAGTTAAACCTTGCGAAGGTTCCTACAAACCTTCGCAAGGTTGGCAATTGATGTCGCCGGAACAGAGCCGCGCCGGTTACGGCTCCGCGATTCGGTCAGCCATCTGCGGCGCCACGCGCTTGAAATCCTCCGTGTTCAATGTGACGAGCTTCTGCGCGCCGCCCTTTCCAGCAGCCCTTGCGATGAGAGCGTCGTAGATCGCGCCGCCGGGGATCCCCAATTCCGCAAGCTCTTTGATTGCTGCCTCGTATTCGGAAGCGGACAACGAAATGACTTTAGCCCAGGGAAGGACGCTGTCGCTGATCAACCTCCGCGCAGTCGCCGGAGCGATTCGCGGGGAGACCGGCAAGCTGGTCAGGACTGCATACAACTCGGCCAAAGTGTGGCTTGCGATGATGAGATCATATTCCTTGCGCCGCGCCTTGCTGAGCCACATGAACGCCCGCAAATGCGCTGTATGCGCCTCGACTAATGCCGCGACAAGCACGGAGGTATCGAGCAGCACCTTCATTTTCTCAGCCCTTTGCTCAGCTTCCGTCGCCGGTCTTCCCGGTCAGCAGAGACCGCCTTCCCGAGATCACCCTCAACAGTGCCGCGGTAGACCAGGATTCCTTCCTTCACTGCAACCGGCGGAACATCCTGGACCGGCTTGACGTAAATCGTCTGCCCGTGTTCCTCCACAGTGACTTGCGCACCCGGCTCGATCCCCAGGTCTTTCCGCATCCTTTTTGGAATCACGATCCGCCCGAATCTATCCAAGGTCGTGCGCACGGCAAACCCTCCTTTTCTTTTTATGCCATTGTACAATGGCATTTGCCATTTGTAAAGCCAAATATCAACCACTCGCCCGCGCGCGCGCCACTGCGGCCTGGCCCAGCGCGATGCAGCCGTCGTTCGGCGGGACGAGATGGTGGGTGAGGACGCGGAACTCCCTGCGCTCCAACTCACGGACCGTCCGCTCGAAAAGCAACTTGTTCTGAAAGACCCCGCCGGAAAGCGCGACGCAGGAAATCTTCTCCGCTTCGCGGATTCGCGCACACATTTCAATCACGCCGTTGCACAGGCCATTGTGGAACTCCGCCGAGATCGCTTCAGGCGGAGCCTTCTTGCGCAGCCGCTCGACGACCGAGCGGATGCAAGAGCGCGGGTCGAGCAGGAACGCGCCGTTCTCGCGGCGGACCTCGCACAGCAGCACGTCCGTCACGCCTTCGTCCGCCGCAGCCTCCAGTTCCATCGGCGCCTGGCCTTCGTGCGTGTTGCGGTCGCAGATGCCGAGCAGCGAGGCGACCGCGTCGAACAGCCGTCCCGCGCTCGTGGTGAAAGGCGTATTGACGCGGCTTTCAATCATCCGAACGACCAGGCGCGCGCGCCCCATATCCATTCGTTTCATGAACGGGATATCGAGATTCGCCCATTCCGGGCCGAAAGCGGCGTGGAGATAGGCGACGGCGGTGCGCCACGGTTCGGCGATTGCCCCATCGCCGCCGGGGAGCGGCATCGCCGCCAGATGTCCGACGCGCCGGAAATCCCGCAGGTCCGCGACGAGGAATTCGCCGCCCCAGATCGTCCCATCCGGGCCGAAGCCGGTTCCGTCGAGCGCAACGCCGAGCACCGGCCCTTCCTCGCCATGCTCGGCCAGAACCGCGGCGACGTGCGCGTGGTGATGCTGGACGCCGACGAGCGGCGAAAAAACCTTCAGCTGCTGGGCGTGGCGCGTCGAGAAGTAGTCCGGGTGCAGGTCGTGCGCCACGACCTCCGGCTTGATCTCCAGAATCCGGCAGAGGTGCGCCACGGTCTCCTCGAAGAAGTCGAGCGCCCGCGCGTTCTTCAGGTCGCCGAGGTGCTGGCTGAGGAAGGCGTTGCGCCCTTTCGTCAGGCAGACGGCGCCTTTGAATTCGGCGCCGACGGCGAGAACTTTCGGCCCGTCGCACTTCAGGGAGATCGGCAGCGGAACGTATCCGCGCGCCCGGCGCAGAAGACGTTCGCGTCCGGCCATGACGCGCGCGATGGAATCGTCGCTCCGCGCGCAGATGTCGCGGTTGTGCACGAGGAAGGCATCCGCGATGCCGCGCAGCCGGGCGATTGCTTCGCCGTTCGAGATGCAGAGCGGCTCGTCGGCGAGGTTGGCGCTGGTCATGACGAGCGCCGTAAACCCCTCCGCGAGCAACAGGTGCTGAATCGGCGTGCACGGGAGCATCACGCCGTAGCTCCGGTTGCGCGGGGCGACGGAGGGCGCAAGCCGTTCCGGCTCGCGCCCTCCGCGTTGGGCAAGCTTGCGCAAGAGGACGATCGGCCTGCGGAAACTAAGGAGAAGCTCGCGCTCCGCTTCGCCGGCCTCGGCATACTGCATGACGTTTTCGAGGTCATTCGACATCACCGCGAACGGTTTTTCCTCGCGTCGTTTTCGCCTGCGGAGTTCGCGCAGCGTCTCTTCATTCGTGGCGTCACAGGCGAGATGGAAGCCGCCGAGCCCCTTGATCGCGAGGATTTCGCCCCGCTTCAGCCGCGCGGCCGTCTCGCGGATCGGATCCGGCGCATCCAGGCGGCATCCGGCCGGGTCCCAGAGTTCGACCGCCGGTCCGCATGCCGGGCACGCAACCGGCTGAGCATGGAACCGCCGGTCGGCCGGATCATGGTATTCCCGGCTGCACATGGCGCACATCGGGAAATCCTTCATCGTCGTATTCGGCCGGTCGTACGGGATGTCCGTGACGATCGTGTAGCGCGGGCCGCAGTTGGTGCAGTTGATGAAGGGATACCGGAACCGGCGGTCGGCGGGATCGAAAAGTTCCCTCAGGCAGTCGGCGCAGACGTTGGTGTCGGGCGAAATGAGCGCGCTGCGCTCGGCTCCGGCGCGACTCTCGCGGATGGTGAACGACGTCTCGCCGAATGACGGCACGAAGGCCTGCGCAAGGTCGGCGATCCTCGCGAGCGGAGGCAGCTCGGTCTGAAGGTCATGGACGAAACGGTTGATCGCTTCCCACGGCCCTTCGACTTCGATCTTCACCCCTTCCGCGTCGTTGAGCACCCATCCGCCGAGCCCGTGGCGCGTGGCAAGCTGGTGAACGAACGGCCTGAACCCGACGCCCTGAACCACGCCGGCGACCGCGAGATGTTTCCGGACGCGTTCCGAAGGTTCCAATCAATCCTCGAGATTCAGGCGGCGCAGCTCCTCCGGCGCGAGTTGGACCTCCAGCCCCTGCAAGGCGACGCGGGTTTCCTTGAGCGTCCGCGGGCCAATCAAGGGGAAGGTCGGGAATGGCTGGCAGAGCACGTAGGCGAGGGCGATGTTGATCGGCTGAACGCCGCGCTTCGCGGCCAGTTCCCTGGCGCGCGCCAGCCGCAGGAAGTTGTCCTCGCTGTACCAGCAGCGG
>Ga0181524_10001774_pt1 | contig 23832 bp, 19 predicted proteins | sample PEATcosm2014_Bin_34_FD_119761 | JGI IMG/M metagenome (GOLD analysis project Ga0181524, IMG submission 119761) | Peatland microbial communities from MTU Mesocosm Facility, Houghton, MI, USA - PEATcosm2014_Bin05_60_metaG | ecosystem: Environmental > Terrestrial > Soil > Wetlands > Peat | place... | reverse complement strand
TGGCGAGCCGCCGTTCAAAGACCTGCCGCATGACCGCGCCGAGCTGGAGAAGAAAGTCGGCGCAGCCACAGTCGTCGCGCACGGCCTGCTGCCCTGGACGGTCAACCGGGAGGTCGAGCGGCTGGTGCAGGCGTTCCGCGAGCGCGATTGGGCTGAGACGCGCATGGCCGCCGCGTTTCTTTCCCACTTCGTCGCCGACACGACCATGCCGCTGCACGCGACGCACAATTACGACGGCCAGTTGACCGGCAACAACGGCATCCACCGCCGCATCGAGGTGGAAATGGTCGCCCGCTTCCACAACGTCTCCATGATCGCGCCCAGCGGCATCACCGCGGTCGGCGACCCGGTCGAGTGGACTTTTCAGGAACTCCAGCGCAGCCTGAGCTTCTGCCCGGCGTTCCTGAAGGCTGACACCGAGGCGCGGCGCGCGGCGCCTCTGGACAGCGAGGTCTACTATCTCAAGCTGAACGAAGGCGCGGGCGAAATCGTGGATGCGCGCACGCGCGACGCGGCGAACGCGGTCGCCGGCTTCTGGCTGGCCGCATGGCAGAAGGCCGGCCGGCCCGCCCTGCCGCCAGGGCGCGAAATCGTCGTCCTAGTGATCCAGTCGGCGCCCGTTGCGGAGGAATCGCAGGCGCTGCCGCATTTCCACGGCCTGATCTACCCCGCGCCGGAGATCGCGAAGATCGCCGCCGCAGCCGCGCCGTTCGACGCGGTGACCGTCGCGCACGCCGGCGTCCCGTACAAGGCGCCGCGCCAGTCCCTGCACTTCATTCCGGCGCAGGATGCGCACAGCGAGCCGCCGCTGGATTGGGAAAGCGACGATCTCGGCAGGACCGCCGATGCGCTTCACACCATCAGCTACAGCTTCGAGCAGTTCCCCGGCTCGCAGCGCGTCGTCATTCTCCTGTGCTACGGCTGGAAGGCCGACGAAAGCCTGCCGGCGGCTGTCGCCCACTTGAAAGCGACCCGCGCGCGGTGCGCGGTCTTCACGATCGGCACGTTCCCCGAAGTGGCGTCCGTGAAGCAGTTCGCCGAGGACAGCGGCGCGGCGTTCCACGATCTCGGCGGGAGCGAAGACGTCCCGGCCCTCGTCGCAAAAGGATTCGCGCCGCTGCTCGCCCCGGTTGACGACCGGTAGGCGCTGTTATATACTCGGCGTGTCAGAACCGTCACGATTCTCGGGGCCAGGATTTGCCATGAGCGATCACAGCCCGATCAGCGAAATCCTCGATGAACTGCGCGCCGGACGGATGATCGTCCTTGTGGACGACGCCAAGCGCGAGAACGAGGGCGACCTGACCCTGGCGGCCGAAAAGGCCACCCCGCAGGCGATTAATTTCATGCTCAAAGAGGGCCGCGGGCTGGTCTGCCTCACCTTGACGCCGGAGAAGGCCGACCAACTCAACCTGCCGTTTCAGACCTCCGACAACACCTCCACCTTCGGGACCGGCTTCACGGTTACGATTGACGCCAGGAAAAACGTGACGACAGGCGTCTCGGCGGCGGACCGCGCCGCAACGATCCTGACGGTCGCCTCCGACGACTGCCGTCCGGAAGACCTCGCCAGGCCGGGGCACATCTTTCCGATCCGCGCGCGCAAGGGCGGTTGCCTCGTCCGGCCGGGCCAGACCGAAGGCTCGGTGGACCTCTGCCGGCTGGCCGGCCTCAAGCCGGCGGGCGTGATCTGCGAGATCATGAACGAGGACGGCACCATGGCGCGCGCGCCGCAACTGCACGAGTTCTGCCGCAAGCACGGCCTCAAGATGTGCGCGGTCGAGGACGTGATCCGCTATCGGCGCGGCACGGAGCGCCTCGTCGAGCATCGCGTCTCCTGCCGCCTGCCGACCGTGGCCGGCGAGTTCATCTGCCACACCTACGGCACCACCGTGGACAAAGATCTGCACCTCGCCCTCTGCAAAGGCGACATCCGCCCGCGCCAGGAGGGCTCTTCGCACGTCCACGAAGAGCCGGTCCTCGTGCGCGTGCACTCCGAATGCCTCACCGGCGACGCGCTCGGCTCGGTCCGGTGCGACTGCCGGCAGCAAGTGCAGGAGAGCATGCGCATGGTGCAGCAGGCCGGTCTGGGCGTGGTGCTCTACATGCACCAGGAGGGACGCGGCATCGGCCTCGAGAACAAGCTCCGGGCCTATGCGCTGCAGGACACGGGACTCGATACGGTCGAGGCGAATGAGAAACTCGGCTTCTACGCGGACGAGCGCGACTACGGCATCGGCGCGCAGATCCTGGCCGACCTGGGCCTGCGCCGTCTGCGCCTGTTGACGAACAATCCGAAGAAGTACAGCGCCCTCGCCGGGTACGGACTGGAGATCGTCGAGCGCGTCCCCATCGTCATTCCGTCCAACCCGGAGAATGAGAGATACTTGCGGACGAAGAGGGAGAAATTGGGACATATGCTGTGACGGCTGGAAGGAGGGCAGCATGGCAAAGTTACGTATCGTTGCGAAGGAAGCCAATGTCTCGATGACGGCGACGCTCAACGAATCCGAGACCGTGAAGAGGCTCCTCAAGCTTCTGCCGATCGAGTCGCACGCGCAAACCTGGGGCGAAGAGGTCTACTTCGAGACGCCGCTCCATGCGCCGGAGCAGGATCCGCACGCCGAAGTGCCGTCCGGCACGATCGCTTACTGGCCGCCGGGACACGCCTTCTGCATTTTCTTCGGCCAGGAGCCTTACAGCCCGGTCAACGTGCTCGGCGCGCTCGACGGCGACGCGAAGCTCTTCGCCCGCGTCAAATCGGGGGAAAAGATTCGCCTGGAGCACGTCGAGGAAGGAAAGCTGAAGGCGAAGAAGTGAACGACCGCACGCAGAAGGCAGATTCTCATTCTGCATTCTGAATTCTGCACTCCGCATTCTTACGAACTTTCCGCCGGCGGTTTCGGCTCGCTCCCGGTCTCAGGCGCGGGCTTAGGCTTCGGGGCGTCTTTCGGGGGTTCTTCGCCCAGCCGCGTTTCGAGCTTCTGCACCTCGCGCTCGGCGGCGCGCAGGGCATGCCGCAGGATCTGCTTGGCGCGGTCGAAGCCGATCCGGCCTTCGCGGACCATCTGGCTGGCGACCTGGCCCACCGCCTCGCCCGCGGCGCCGGCGGAGACCGCCACGTTGCGCGCGTGCAGGCTCATGTGCCCTTTCTGGATGCCCTCGGTCACTAGGCTGCGCATCGCCGCCAGGTTCTGCACGAGGCCCACGGCCGCGGCGACCTCGCCGAGTTCCTGCGCGGACGTCACGCCGAGGATCTTCAGCGCGACCTTCGCGACCGGATGCACCTTCGTCGCTCCGCCGATCAGGCCGACCGCCATCGGCACTTCGATCTCGCCGATGAGCTTGCCGCCCATTCGACCATGCTCAGGGCGGCCCTGAGCAGATGCCGAAGGGCCGTCCTCCGCGCGGGACCACTTCGTCAGCGGCTCGTATCGCCCGCTGCGCGCCGCGTAAGCATGCGCGCCGGCCTCGATCGCGCGCCAGTCGTTCCCCGTGGCGATCATCAGCGCGTCAATCCCGTTCATCACGCCCTTGTTGTGCGTCGCGGCGCGGTACGGGTCGGCCAGCGCGAACGCGTAAGCGTTCAGGATGCCCTCGACGACCTCTTCGCCGTTCCAGCCGTGCTCGTCGAACGCCGACGGGGAAACCTCCAGCCGCGCGCGCGCGAGGCGGCGGTCCGCCAGGTTGCTGACGATGCGCAGCAGCACCTTGCCGCCGGTGAGCCCTTCGAGGAAAAGCGACAGCGCCTCGGCCATCGTGTTCACGGCGTTCGCCCCCATCGCGTTGCGCACGTCCACCAGCAGGTGCGCGATGACCATCGGTCCGCGCACGGTCTGCAGGACGCGCACCTCGATATCCCTCGCCCCGCCGCCCACTTCCTTGAGGACCGGGTCCTGCTCGTTGGCGATCTCCAGGATCCGCTCGCGGGCCTGGAGGATGCGCGCGCGGGCCGCCTGCGGATCGGGCGCGCCGACGATCTGGATCTGGCCGATCATGATCGGGTCGGTGGAGCTGACCGTGATTCGGCCATGCTCGCGGACGAGCTTGGCCACGTGGCTCGCGGCCGCGACCACGGAGGATTCCTCGATGGCCATGGGGATGAGGTAATCGCGTTCCTGAATCTGGAAGTTCACCGCCACGCCGAACGGCAGGCCGAAGACGCCGACCACGTTCTCGACCATCTGGTCGGCCAGCGCCGGCGAGAGCGCTTCGTGGCGGAGATGATACTGTTCCTCGCGCGTCAGCTCGATGAAGTCGGAAAGTTTCTCGATCCTTTCCTCGAGCCCCAGCTTGTAGAAGCCGGGCAGGCGGGAGGAACGGCCGTTATTTTGCTCGTTCACGCGAATTCCTCCAAAGCCCTCTCCCGTTCGCCCATTCGAGCAGAGGGCCGGAAATGACGACCGGCGCCGCACGAAGCGCTTCGAGGTTGCGGCAGCCGGTCAGGAGCATGGCGGCGCGGAGGCCGTCGAAGACGGAATCGAGCCAGCGCTCGGCGGCCCCGGCTCCGCCCCGGTCGAGCGCGCGGAGCAGCGGCAGCGCCGCCGAACCCAGTGTCGCGCCGAGCGCGAGCGACTTGGCCAGATCGAACCCGGTCCGCAGTCCGCCCGAGGCGATGATGCGAAGTTTCAGCCGGCGGACCTCCAGGAGCGAGGCCGCGGTCGGGATGCCCCACTCTTCGAGTTCCTCCAGCCCGGCGGCGGCCGAGCCGTTCCGCAGGTTCTCCACGCGCACCCACGAAGTGCCGCCCGCGCCGGCCACGTCGAGCGTCCGAACACCGAGCCGGGCCAGGCGCGCGGCGGTCTCGCGCGACACGCCGCAGCCGGTCTCCTTGACCACCAGCCGGTCGCCGAGCGCGCGGCAGAGGCGGCCGATCACGGCGGAAGAACGCTGCAATGCGGCATCGCCGCCGCGCTGCACCATCTCCATCGCCGAGTTCAGGTGCAGGCAAATCCCGTCCGCGCCGATTCGCGCGGCCAGCCGCGCGACCTCGCCGGGCTTCATGCGCGCCGCCTGCGAAAGGCCGATGTTGCCCAGCAGCAGGATGTCGGGCGCGACGTCGCGAAGCTGGTAGGTCCTCGCGAGCGAATCGTCGGCGATCATGGCGCGCTGGCTGCCCAGCGCCAGGCCGATCCCTTTCCGCGCGGCGATCTGCGCCAGGCGCCGATTGACGCTCAGCGACTCGGGAGTCCCGCCGGTCATGGCGCCGATGAGAAACGGCCTCGCGAGTTTTCGCCCCAGGAACTCAACCGAGGTGTCCAGTTCCTCCGCCGAGAACGCGGGCAGCGCCTGGTGGACGAGCTCCACGTGCTCCAGCCAGGTCCGTTTCCGCCGGAACTCGACCGGCTGCCGCCGGCAGATTTCAAGGTGCTCGTGCTTTCTCCGGCGGATGGCGGAGGAATCGGACATGCGAACAGCGCCCTTATGATGGATGCGTGCAGATGGATAACCGGCGATTTTACACTGTTTCGGCCGCAATCGCCAATCATCCGCCGGCGATCGCGCCTTCGCCGGTCAGCCCTGCTTCTCGGGCGGCTGCTTGGGCGCGAACTCCTGTTCGGCCTGCTTGACGAGTTCCTGCGTCTGCTCGGCGAGCCGGTCCACGCGGCGCCCGATCCTGGAGAGCATGAGGAGCGCGATCAGCACCGACGCGAAGAGGACAATGCCGAGTGCGAGTATGGCCGCTGCCAGGATATTCTCCTTCCTGAGCCCTGCGCGTTTCAGGCCTGCGCCACGGCGATCTCGAACCGGCCGTCCTTCTCGATGGCGCAGACGCCGGTCACGGCGTTGGTCATTTCGGCGAACACGCCGCCGCGGAGGATGAACTCGGCGCCTTCGCGCGCATCGGCGGCGTCGAACTCGCCGCGCTGCGCCCGCGAGACGCGGTTGGTCTCATACGTGGAGACGAAGAAGCACTCGCCCGGCTCCAGCTTAAGCCGGCACACGTCGAGCCCGTCCTCGCGGACCACGCCCAGGTATCCGGCGTCGCCGCCGGCGGTCACCGCCGCGGCGATGCGCGGCGTATTGTACGCGTCTTTCTCGTAATCGAGCGCCAGCAGGCTCAGGGCGAACGCGTCGCGCGGCGGCATGCCCGCGGCGACCTTCTCCGCGATCGGGTCCGTCTGCGACCCGTTCGTCGCCACCGCCGTCCGGCCGGCGATCCGCAGACAATTGTACGCGATATACGGGCTCTTGAAAACGTCGCCCTCCGCGCCTTTTTTCGGCACGATGGCGACGGCGTTCTCCTTGATCTGCGCCTCGCGATTCGGAAACGAGCGCGAGGAGACGCGGTACAGCGCCGCCAGTTGGCCCTTCCGATTTCTGCCGACCGCCACGATCCGCCCGACGTACATGTGGATTCTCCTTTCATCGCCCTTCGGAATTGTACAAGTTTCCGCCGTAAATGCAATGCGGAAACTTGCCGGCGGCGCCGCAGGAGGCGTCGCGGGGCCTGAAGCGGAGAGATGGCGCGCAGCGGCTAAAGGACACCTCTCAACCGCCGATAATTGTACAGGGGGAAAATAGACCCTTCTCGGAGACCGACGATGTTCGTCGTCTGGGCACTTCTGGCGGCGGCCGGAGCGGGCGCCGCCTTCTGGATCGGCCGCAGCACGACCCGGCCGGCCGCGTCAGCCGAGCCGGCGGGATCATCGGCCCAGGCAACCCAGGAGCACAGCGGCGCCGACCACGATGCCAAGCGCCTCGGCACGGTGCTCGCGAGCCTGGCCGAAGGCCTCCTCTGCACCGACCGGGCCGGGCGCGTGACCCTGATGAACGGCATCGCCGAACATCTGACGGGCTTCTCCAGCCGGGAAGCGCTGGGCCGGCCGTTTCCGGAGGTCTTCAAGGTGGTCTCCGAGGAAACGCGCCAGCCGGCGGAGAACATCGTCGAGAAAGCGCTGCGCGAAGAAAGACCGTGCACTTTTTCGAGCTTCACGGCGCTGATCTCAAAAGAAGGCGTCGAGCGCCCGATCTCCGTGACCGCGTCTCCGATGCCCGGCGTGGACGACACGCCGGACGGCGTGGTGGTATCGTTCGAGGACGTGACGGAAGGCCGCAAGCTGCGCCTGGAGTCGCGCCGGTTCAGCATGATGATCGAGCAGGCCGCGCAGGGCATCGCGGCGACCGACATGAACGGCAACATCACGTTCGCCAACGCGACGATGGCGGCCCTCCACGGCTACCCGCCGACCGAGCTGATCGGGAAGCACCTCAAGACGCTCTACGCGCCCGGACAGGTCACCACGCAGGAGGCGTTCCTGGAACTCGTCCGGCGCAACGGCTATCACACCGGCGAGGTGATGCACGTCCGCAAGGACGGCACGACGTTCCGCGCCGAGCTGAAGGTCTCGCTGCTCAAGGAAGGCGCCAGCCTGCCGATCGGCATGGTCGTGTTCGTGCTCGACGTGACGCAGCGAAAACTCACCGAGGTCGAGTTGAAGGCGGCCAAGGAACTCGCCGAGGCCGCCAGCCGGTCGAAGAGCGAATTCCTCGCGAACATGAGCCACGAGATTCGCACGCCGATGAACGGCGTGATCGGCATGACTGAGCTGGTGCTCGACACGACGCTCACCCGCGAGCAGCGCGAGTACCTCGAAGCGCTCAAGGGGTCCGCCGACTCGCTGCTGACGCTGCTCAACGACATCCTCGACATCTCGAAGATCGAGGCCGGCCGCCTGGAGCTCGAGCCGATCGAGTTCAGCCTGCGCAGCAGCATCAGCGAAACGCTCAAGACGCTCGCGGTCCGCGCCCACGCGAAAGGCCTTGAACTGATCTACCACGTCGAGCCGAACGTGCCCGACTCGCTCATCGGCGACGCCGGCCGCCTGCGGCAGATCGTGGTCAACCTCGTCGGCAACGCCATCAAGTTCACCGAACGCGGCGAGGTCGCGCTTCACGTGAACCTGGAACTGCGGCGCGACGGAGACGTCCGGCTGCTGTTCGACGTCTCCGACACCGGCATCGGCATCCCGGCGGTCAAGCAGGCGCGCATCTTCGGCGCCTTCTTCCAGGCGGACAGTTCGACGACCCGCAAGTACGGCGGCACCGGGCTCGGCCTGGCGATCTCCTCCCGGCTCGTCACGATGATGGACGGACGCATCTGGGTCGAGAGCCCTTCGCCGCTGCGCTCGCCGTTGGGCGGGCCGGGCACCGTTTTCCATTTCAGCCTCCGCTTCGCGCTCGGCTCCGCCCCGAGCGCCGCGCCCATGACGCTGCCGAACCTCGAGAACCTGCCCGTGCTCGTCGCCGACGACAATGCGACGAACCGCCGCCTGCTGGCCGACATGCTCAAGGGCTGGCGCATGAACCTGCGCTTCGCCGACGGAGGCCGCGCGGCGCTCGATCTGATGAAGGAGGCGAAGAACGCGAGCGCGCCCTTCGGCCTGGTGATCCTCGATGCGAACATGCCGGGCATGGACGGCTTCGCTATCGCGGAGAAGATCAAGGAGGAGCCCGCGCTCGCCAGCGCGACGATCATGATGCTGACCTCGGTCGGCATCCGCGGCGACGCCGCCCGCTGCAGCAAGCTGGGGGTCGCGGCGTACCTCGTCAAGCCGATCACGCAGTCCGACCTGCTCGACGCGATCGTGCGCGTGCTCGGCACATCGCAGGCGCCGCAGGATCACGTGCGCCTCGTCACGCGCCATACCCTGCGCGAGGAGAAGCGCGGCGCCGGCCTGCGGATCCTGCTCGCCGAGGACAACCCCGTCAACCAGATGCTGGCCGTCCGCCTGCTCGAAAAGCGCGGCTACTCGACCCAGGTCGCCGAGAACGGCCAGAAGGCGCTCGACATCCTCGAGAAGGCCGTGCCGGGCGAGTTCGCGATCGTGCTGATGGACGTGCAGATGCCGAACATGGACGGCTACGAGGCGACGGCCGAACTCCGCAAGCGCGAGGCGAAGGCCGGCCGCCACACGCCGATCGTCGCCCTGACCGCCCACGCGATGAAGGGCGACCGCGAACGCTGCCTGGCCGCGGGCATGGATGACTATGTCTCGAAGCCGATCCATGCCAAGGACCTCTTTGCGGTGATTGACCGGCTCACGGCGAACGCCTCGACTCCCGCGCCGCCGCCGGAGCGCGCCGCACCGCCGCCCGAGGAGCCGCAGAACGGCGCGCTCGACAAGGACGAGGTCCTCGCGCGCGTGGACGGCGACATGGAACTGCTCCGGGAACTCCACGGCATCTTCGTCGCCGAATATCCCAAGCTGCTGTCGCGGGTGCGCGAGGCAATGACCGAGCGCAATGGCGAGGCTCTCGGCAAGGCCGCGCACACGATCAAGGGCATGCTCTCGAACCTGGGCGCGAAATCGGCCGCCGAGGCGGCGCTGCGCCTGGAAAAAATGCCCGCCGGGGAAGGCCTCTCGGGCGCCGACGAGGCCTACACCGTTTTGGAAAGAGAAATCGAACGCTTCTCCCGCGCCCTCGCGGCTCTGCTGAAGGAAACCGCCCCGTGAAAGTGCTCGTGGTGGACGACGACCCGGTCTGCCGCCGGCTGCTCCAGGCGTCGCTCCTGAAACGCGGCTGCGAGGTGGTGACCGCGTGCGACGGAGAGGAAGCGTACGCGCTCGCCCGCGAGCACAAGCCGGACGTCGTCATCACCGACGTCGTCATGCCCCGGCTCGACGGTTTCGCGCTCTGCCGCCGGATCAAGGCCGACGCCGAACTCCGCCGCGCGCCGGTGATCCTGCTGACGGCCCTCTCCGATTCCGGCGACGTGATCGGCGCGCTCCAGTCCGGCGCCGACGGGTTCATCACGAAGCCGTACGACAGGGACTTCCTCGCCGCCTGCATGGAGAGCCTGATCGCGCGCGCCGAACATCCGGGCGAAGACCGCGCGGACGGGCAGATCGAGATCGCCGTCGGCGCGCAGAAGTTCCTGCTCAAGCCCGACGCGCGCCAGATCACGCAACTGCTCCTCTCGACCTACGACAACGCGCTCCAGAAGAACCTCGAACTGGCGCGCGCGAACCTGGCGCTGATCCGGATGGAGCAAGGCCTGCGCGCGGCGAACGAGTCGCTCAAGGAAAAGCAGAACAACCTCAACCGCGACCTGGAAGTCGCCGCGGGCATTCAGCGCAGCCTGCTGCCGCGCGACCAGCTCGACGCGCGCGCGCTCCGCGTGGCGTGGAAGTTCCAGCCGTGCGAGCAGATCGGCGGCGACATTTTCAACATGATGCGGCTCGACGCCGCGCACTACGCCTTCTATATCCTCGACGTCAGCGGGCACGGCGTGCCGTCGGCGCTCGTGACGGTCTCCGTCTCGCAGATGCTGCGCCCCGACTCCGGAACGGTGATCCGGCCCGGCGACGCCAACGGCCACGGGCATCAGATCGTCCCGCCGGCCGAAGTCCTGGCGCATCTCGACCGCGAGTACCCGATGGAGCGCTTCGACAAGTTTTTCAGCGTCGTGTACATGGTCGTGGACGTCCGCGAAGGCGTGGCGCATTACAGCAGCGCGGGGCATCCGCCGCCGCTGCTGGTCGGCGCCGACGGCAGTTTCGCGCGGCTGGAGAAGGGCGGCCCGATCATCGGCCAGGGCAGCGGGCTGCCGTTCGAAGAAGGCCGGCAGCCGCTCGAGCCCGGCGACCGGATCATCCTCACGACCGACGGCGTGATCGAACATCGCAACGAGGAGGGCGAACAGTTCGGCTACGCCCGCCTGCAGCGCGCGCTGACCCGGCTCACCGGCCTGCCCATCGAGGCGATGCTCGACGGCGTGATGGAAAATGTGATGTCGTTCGGGAAGCAAGCGCCGGAGGATGACGTCAGTCTGCTGGGGATCGAGTACCGCGGGTGATTCGGCGGCGTTACGGCCGACTTCTTACCACCAAGGCGCCAAGGCACCAAGGACGACGATCAGGAACTTGTTTCCTCATTCTGCCGTTCTTGGTGTCTTGGCGCCTTGGCGGTAAAAAGCGGCGCGCTATTCCTGTTCGAGTTCCTCGAGACTCGCCCGCAGTTTCGCGACTTCCTCTTCGAGTTCCCTGCAGCGCGTCCTCTCCCGCGCGACGACCGGCGCCGGGGCGCGTTCGAGGAAGTTCGGCTCGGAGAGCTTGCGCAGCAGCCCGGCCACGTAGTTCTCCTTCTGCTCGATTTTCTTCTGCAGCCGGTCGCGCTCCTCGTCAATATCCAGCACGCCCTTGAGCGGCACGAAGACCTGGATTTGCCCGACGACGTCCGTCGCGGAGCCGGCAGGCTTTTCGAGCCCGACGCCGATCCGGATGCGCTCGATATAGCCGAGTTGCTTCAGGATGCGCTCGTGCCGCCGCAGCCGCTCCGCCGCGCGCTCGTCGGGGACCGAGGCCACGACCTCCAGCGGCTTGCGCTCGGCCACGCCGAGCTTGCTGCGGATGTCCCGCACGGCGCGGATGATATCCTGCAGGAGCGCGAAGGTCCCCTCGACTTCCGCGTCGCGATACGCCGGCTCGGACGCCGGCCATGGCGCGAGCATGATCGTCTCCGGGAACGTTGCGCCCGGCCAGCCCAGGTCCCGTTCCGCGATGAGCGCCCGCAGCAGTTGCCAGGCTTCTTCCGACAGGTGCGGCATGAACGGATGCAGCAGCCGCAGCGTTGTGTCGAGCACGTGCGCGAGCACGTTGCGGGCCGGCGACGGCGTTGAAGACTCCGCCAGGCGCGGCTTGATGATCTCGAGATACCAGTCGCAGAACTCGCGCCAGGCGAATTCGTACGTCGCGCGCGCCGCCTCGTTGAACTGGAACTTCTCCAGCGCGCCGGTCGCCGTCGCGACCACCGCCTGCAGCCGGCTGAGGATCCATCGGTCCTCGATCTCCAGCCGGGCGGGCAGCTCGGCGGGCGCGCCGCGCCCCGCGGCGAGGTGGGTCAACGAGAACCGCGAGGCGTTCCAGATCTTGTTCGCGAAGTTGCGCCCCATCTCGAACTTGTCGGTGCTGAGCTTCACGTCCTGTCCCTCGACGGTGAGAATGACCAGCGTGAAGCGCATCGCGTCGGCGCCGTACTGCTCGATGATGTCCAGCGGGTCAATGCCGTTGCCGAGCGACTTGCTCATGCGGCGCCCCTGCTCGTCGAGGATCGTGCCGTGGATGTACACGTCGTCGAACGGCACCTCGCGGACCATCTCCAGGGCCATGGTGACCATGCGGGCGACCCACAGGTAGATGATGTCGCGGGCGGTCACGAGCACGGAGGTGGGGTAATAGGTCTTCAACAGCGGCGTGACCTCGGGCCATCCGAGGACGCCGAACGGCCAGAGGTCGGAGCTGAACCAGGTGTCGAGCACGTCCGGGTCCTGGCGGATTTCCCTGGAGCGGCAATGGCTGCAGCAGTCGGGGTCGGCGCGGCTGACGGTGGCCCGGCCGCATTCGCCGCAATACCAGGCCGGAATGCGGTGCCCCCACCAGAGTTGGCGCGAGATGCACCAGTCGCGGACGTTCTCGAGCCAGGATTCGTAAACCTTCTGCCAGCGCTTCGGATGGAGCCGCACCTGCCCGTCGGCGGCGGCCTTCAGGGCGGCGTCGGCCAGCGGGCGCATCTTCACGAACCACTGGTCGGAGAGATACGGTTCCAGGACCGTACGGCAGCGATAGCAGTGGCCGACGGAGTGGGTGTAAGGCTGAGTGGCGTCGAGGAGTTTCTTCTCGCGCAATTCCTCCAGCAGCGCCTCGCGGCACTCATAGCGGTCCATGCCCGCATATTCGCCGGCGTTCTCGTTCATCGAGCCGTCGTCGTTCATGACGTTGATTCGCGCGAGGTTGTGGCGCAGGCCCATCTGGAAGTCGGCCGAGTCGTGCGCCGGGGTGACCTTGACCGCGCCGGTCCCGAACTCCGGGTCCACGAAGTCGTCGGCGATGACCGGGATCTCGCGCCCGACGATCGGCAGGAGCAGCGTCTGGCCGATGAACGCCTTGAAGCGATCGTCGCGCGGGTTCACCGCGACGGCGGTATCGCCGAGCATCGTCTCCGGCCGCGTCGTCGCCACCGTCACGTGCAGCCGCGGCTCGTTCTTGAACGGATACTTGATGAACCACAGGAAGCCCTGGTGCTCCTCGTGCTCGACCTCGTCGTCGGAGAGCGCGGTGCAGCAGCGCGGGCACCAGTTGATCAGGTACTTCCCGCGGTAGATCAGCCCGCGCTCGTAGAGCGTGACGAACGCCTCGCGCACGGCGCGGGAGAACCCCTCGTCCATCGTGAACCGGATGCGCTCCCAGTCGCACGAGCAGCCGACTTTCTTGAGCTGGGCGATGATGCGCGAGCCGTACTCCTCGCGCCACTGCCAGACGCGCTCGACGAACTTCTCCCGGCCGAGGTCCTGCCGCCGGAGGTTCTGCCTCGCCAGCTCTTTCTCGACGACGTTCTGCGTCGCGATTCCGGCGTGGTCGGTGCCGGCCATCCACAGGACGTTCCGCCCCTGCATGCGGCGCCATCGCGCGAGGATGTCCTGGATCGTGTTGTTGAGCGCGTGGCCCATGTGCAGCACGCCGGTGACGTTCGGCGGCGGGATCACGATGCAGAAGGGGACGCCGCCCGCCTCCGGCCGCGCGTGGAAATAGCCGCGGCTTTCCCAGTGGCTGTACCACTTCGCCTCGACCGGCTTCGGGTCGTACCGCGTCGCCAGCGACGATGCCTCTTCCGCCATGATGTCGGTTCCTGAAAAGCCGGCCGCGGGGAGCGGGGCTATCCCGCCTTCTCTTCGTCGCGCGTGAGCTTGTACACGACGCTGTCCAGGAGCGCCTGCCAGCTTGCCTCGATCAGGTTTTCGGAGACGCCGACCGTGCCCCACATCGCATCGCGGTCGCGCGATTGGATCACGACGCGGACGCGCGCCGCCGTGCTGGCGCCCGGGTTGATGACGCGCACCTTGTAGTCGGTGAGCTGCATCTCGCGCAGCGACGGATAGAAGCGCTCGAGCGCCTTGCGCAGCGCGCGGTCGAGCGCGTTCACCGGGCCGTCGCCCTCGCTGGCGCACAGTTCCTCGACCTCGCCGACGCGGATCTTGATGGTCGCCTCCGTGACGGTCTCGGGCGAGAAGTCGCGCTTCTCGACGATGACGCGGAAGCCCTCGAAATCGAAGAAACGCTTTTCCTTTCCGAGCATCCGCCGCACGAGCAGCGCGAACGAAGCCTCGGCGGCCTCGAACTGGTAGCCGACGTTCTCGAGGCTCTGGAGTTGCTTGAGCGCCTGGCGCATGATTTTCGGGTCGTGCGTCAGCTTGTGCATCGCCATCTTCTCGAGCAGGGTAGCCGAACCGGAGAGCTCGCTCAGCAGCAGCCGGCGCTCGTTGCCGACCTCTTCCGGCCCGATGTGCTCATACGTCGCCGGGTTCTTCCGCACCGCGTCCACGTGCAGCCCGCCCTTGTGCGCGAAGGCGGCGCGGCCGACGAACGGCTGCGAGACCGCCAGCGGCATGTTCGCCACGTCGTAGATGAAGCGCGAGGTCTCCGTCAGCAGCCGCAGGTTCTCGCCGGGCAGGCAGCGCCGCTGGAGCTTCAGTTGCAGGTTGGGGATCACCTGGCAGAGGTCGGCGTTGCCGGTGCGCTCGCCGAGGCCGTTGATCGTCCCCTGCACGTGCGTCGCGCCCGCCTCGACCGCCGCGACGCTGTTCGCCACCGCCAGGCCCGAGTCGTTGTGGCCGTGGAAGCCGATGCGCCCGCCGACCTCCTTCACGGCCGCCGCCGTCGCCGCCAGGACGTGGCTCGGCAGCGACCCGCCGTTCGTATCGCACAGCACGATGGCATCCGCGCCGGCCTCCCGCGCCGCCTGGATCGCGCACAACGCGTACCGCGGGTTATGCCGGTAGCCGTCGAAGAAATGCTCCGCGTCGAAGATCACTTCCAGGCCGTTCGACTTCAGGTACCGCACCGAATCGGCGATCATCGCCGTGTTCTCGTCGAGCGACGTGCGGAGGACGTCGCGGACGTGGAGGTCCCAGCTCTTGCCCACGACCGCGACGGTCTTCGTCCCGGCGGCGAGCAGCGCGGCAAGGCCGGGATCTTCCTCGACCGTCAACTTCGCGCGCCGCGTGGAGCCGAACGCGACCACGCGCGCCGTCTTCAGCGGGCGCTTCTTGATCTGCTTGAAAAAGGCGATGTCCTTCTCGTTGCTGAACGGAAAGCCGCCCTCGACGTACGCGACGCCGAGTTCGTCCAGCTTGAGCGCGATGGCGATCTTGTCCTCGACGGTGAAGTTGATCCCTTCGCCCTGGGCGCCGTCGCGCAACGTGGCATCATAAATCGCGATTTCAGGCATGCGTGAAGCCTGTGATTCGAAACAGGGACGAGAAGAAAACCCCGGTACATTGACAGAAACGTATCACCCCGGCGCGGAAGTGTCAAGTCCGTCTCGGCTGCCGATTTCGGATCGCGGACTGCGGATTGAAAAGTCTGTATGTCAGACGCGAAATCTATGCAAATATGGACTTGACACGCGCCAAACAATTCGCTACAATTACTTCAGCTTCATTGGGGCGTTGCTTCGCAAGTAATCGTACAGTGAGTTGGGGCGATGCTGGTAACCGCGATCTTGCTTGAGCCAATATGCCTAACAGAATTCCCCCGGCAGCTCCGGCCGTGCCCCACTTCCAGGCGGTCAAACTGTCTGGTTGGGCCGGAGCTGCCACCCCCTTGTTTTCATTCCTGAGCGCGATCGCCCCGGGCGCGGTCAGCCTCTTGAGGAACCCATGAAGAAGCGCGGACGGCTCCGTATGAAGATCCGCAGGACCAAGGCCAACCACGGCCAGAAACCCACCCTTCACCGCCGGCGGCCGAAGCTCAAGACCGGGCCGAAGCGGTAGAGGATTTCTCAGGGCCGCCGCAGCAGCGCCCTCACTGGCGAGCCGTCGCAGCCCTTGATCCGCAGCGGCAGGCAGATCAGCTCGTAGCGCCTGGCCTCGATGCCGGCCAGGCAGAGCCCCTCGACGACTACCTTGCCCGCTTCGAGCACCGCCAGGTGCGCGCCGGGGTTCGGCGCGTGGTACGGGTCAATCGAAAGCCCGTCCACGCCGACCAGCACCGCGCCCTGCTCGACCAGCCATTTTGCCGCCGCCGTCTCGACGGCGACGTAATCCGTGAAGAACTCGTTCCGCGAGGCCAGCCGCTCGGAGTTGTCCGTCCGGAACAGCACGCGCGGCGCCGCCGCCACGTCGAGGCCGGCCACCTCGCGCAGCGAGATGGATTTCAGCCCCCGGCAATCCACCACCTGGCACGGCCCGATGAGGTACTCCGGCCGCGTCTCGTCCACTCCCGCTCTGCCGGGAAGAAAATGCCGCGGCGCGTCCATGTGCGTGCCCGTGTGGCTGCCCATGTGCACGAAGGAAACCGTCGAGCGGTCGCCTTGCTCCGGGAATTTGTAAAGCTCGATCGAGACGGGCGGGTCGGAAGGCCAATGCGCCATGCCGGTGACGATCGGCATGCTCACGTCCAGAAAAGCATTTTCCATGGGCGCCCCTTCGCTTGAAAAATGGGCCGGACAGGACTATCATAACGTGCGATTGCGCCATGGAGCAACAGCCGTAGCAACTGCCGCACGAAGAAGAGCGGAGGGTGAATGGCATCGGTCCGGAGCGGAGGCCGCCGGAAAACGGCGGTCGCGGTAAAAGATCCCGCCGAGTTCGTGCGCCTCTGCGCGCGCCTGGCGGACGACAAGAAGGCCGAGGACATCGTCGTCCTGGACCTGCGCGGACTGATGTACGTCACGGACTTCTTCGTCATCGCCAGCGGCGGCAACCCGCGCCAGCTCCACGCGATCCAGTCGGCGATCCACCAGGAGATGTCGCAGCGCGGCGTGCGCCCCATCGGCCAGGAAGGCACCGGCCAGGACCGTTGGGTGCTGATGGATTACGGCGACTTCGTCGTGCATCTTTTCGATCCCGACTCGCGGCGCCTTTACGACCTTGAATTGCTCTGGGGCGACGCGCCTCGTTTCGAGTGGCAGACCCCGCCCAAAAAGCGCAGCCGGGCGAAAACGCCCAAGCCGCCGCAGGCGGAATAGGAGAAGAGCGATGGCGATCAAGTGCGCGGAATGCAATGCGGATACCTACGAGGTTGTGGATTCGGAAACCGACGTCAAGGGCAAGGCGTTCGTCCTGCTCGAGTGCCGCAAGTGCAGGCGCAGCGTCATCGTCCCGCGCGAGCAGTGGGAAACGCCTGTGACCGGCGGGAAAAAGAAGAATTAGGAGATTGGGTGACCAGGAGATTAAGCACCGCAATTTCCCAATCTCCCAGTCTCCCAATCACCTGCATCCACTCGTTCTTTTCTGCACCCCCGTGGTGAACAGACGGAGCTAGAACCGTGGGTCACCACGTCATCTGCGGTCTGACGCTCCTCGGCCCGCTGACCGTCTGCGTGATTCTCCTCGTGAAGGGCCGCGCCTGGCTGAGCTGGCTCGCGGAGACCGAATCCTGCGCGCCGGCCGAATCCGCCGGCCGCGCGAAAATCGCCGGGCTTGTCCTCGTCGCGCTCGCCGCGCTCGCCACGATCCCCGGTCTCGGCTCGACCACCTTCTTCGACCGCGACGAAGGCTACTACGCCGAATGCGCCCGCGAGATGGCCGCCGGCGGTAACCTGTTCGTGCCCACCTTCTCCGGCAAGCCGTGGATGGAGAAACCGCCTCTGACGTACTGGGCGATGGCCGCCTGCATGAAGCTGCTCGGCTATAACGAGTTCGCCGCGCGGCTGCCTTCGGCGCTGGCGGGGCTGCTGGCGATCTGGCTCACCTTCCGCCTGGCGGCGCGCATGTATTCGCCGAAAGCCGGCGTGATCGCCGGCGCGATGCTCGGCACCTCAGCGCTCTTCGGGGCCGTCACGCGGCTCGCCCTGCTCGACACCACGCTGCTCTGCTGCGTGCTGCTCTCGATGAGCGGACTGTGGGAGTTCGTCGCGTCGGGAAGCCGCGGCGGACTCTGGCTCTTCTACCTCGGTTGCGGCGCGGGAATGCTGGCGAAGGGACCGCTCGGGATCGCGCTGCCGATCATCGCGCTGATCGGGTTTGTCGCGTTCGAGCGCCGCTGGCGGATGCTGCTGGAGATGCGCGCGCTGACCGGCGCGCTGATCGTCTGCGTCGTCGCCGGGCTCTGGGTGATCCCGGCGAACTGGCTGACCGGCGGGAGCTACGTGTACGAACTCGTCTGGGAGAGCACGATCCAGCCGATCTTCACGCCTCTGCAGGGACACGGCGGCGCGGACCTCGGCGAGTACCTGGCGACGCTGCCGGTGTACGTGCCGGGGCTGATCCTCGGCTTTCTGCCCTGGTGCGCGTTCCTGCTGGCCGCCGCGCGGTGCAGGGCCTGCGCGGTCCATCGGAAAGACCGCCGCACACGGTTCCTCGCCGGCTGGGCGCTCGCCCAGTTGCTCGTCTTCAGCCTGATCCGAACGAAACTGCCGCATCATATCCTGCCGATTCTGCCGCCGGTGGCGATACTGAGCGGCGTCTTTCTCTCCGAACTGATTTCGGGCGGGAACGAGCTGTCCGGCGCGTGGGATCGGGTCACCTCGAGCATTGCGCTCGCTCTCCTGCTGCTGGCCGGGGTCGCGATACTGTTCCTGCCGGCCGCCGCGCAATTTGAAGGGCAGACGGTCTGGTTTCTGCCGGCCGGGCTGGTGCTGATCTCCGCCGCGCTGTGGGCCATGAGCGCGCTGGCGAAGAAGCGCTACGACCGCGTCTTCATCGCGCTCACGGCGGGAATGATCCTCGGCCTCGGCCTCTTCTGGCAGGTCGCCCTGCCGCGTTTCGAGCAGGGCAAATCCGCGCGGCGCGTGGCGGACTTCCTGAAAAGCCATTACGGGACTACGGGCTTGGAGAAGCTGCGCCTGGGCCGGCTCGGATACCGCGAAGTCTCAGTCGTCTTCTATCTCGGGCGCCCGGTCCAGGAGATTGACGGCAACCGCTCGCTCAAACCGTTCCTGCAAGACCCGTCGCCCGCCGCGGCCATCGTGCCGGAGAAGGACCTCCGCAAAGCCATCGCGTCCGGGCTGGACGTGCCCTACCGGACCATCTGGGATGAGCGCGTCTGGATCCCTGAGAAGACTGAGTGGCAGGAAGTGTTGATCTTATCTAACGAATGACAATCATGCTCGCAAGCCGCCTCGCATGTCCAATTGTGGCGGGCAGGACTTACTTGCGGTCTGACCATATAATTTCTGCAGATTCGTCTTGGCCTCGCCTTACTCGGATTATCGCCGCGAAATCTCGTCGCCTTCCACGCATGACATGCCAAAAAAGATAACGCCACTTGTAGGCCAAATACCAAGCAGATGCGGAAGTTCCCCACTCATCAATTCCAGCGCAAACGATCCAAGTGCGTGAGCCATGTTGCCGCGGAGACAGTCTAAGGATTACGCCATAGTCGAGTTCAGCGCGAGGGACCAATTGAATCACAGGCTGTTGGGTAGACGGGTTTACAAACTGGTGATCTTTTAAAATAACCAGCGTATTCGACGAGTTTCCAAAGGTGTCCTCAGACTTTAAATTAGAAAGTGGCCCACCTAGAGCAATGAAGCTGATGTCCAGCTTTGAAGCAATTTCGTTATCAGGGATCAGGAGTGGGGCGCAGACACGGCTCTTGCCGAAGAGCTCAGCCAAATAAGCGATTCCTCTGACCTCGCCGCCGCTAACTGGGTTAGCTATGGAGAAACCAGCTGATGCAGGTTGCCTGCCGGAACCTTGCGGAAGTTGCGTTTTCACGTACGGGTGAGAAATTATCTTCCCTTGCTGATCACGAAAAGGGGGCAACAGAAATGATGCGAAGGCAATATGGTATTTCCCTTCCCTATCGAAGTCAGCTCCAAGAATCCTCTTGAGAGTCCATTGCCTGAATCTTCTTAGAATCACAATATAGCAATAAGAGAGGAATGCGACGACGGCCCCGCCAATCACGTTCAGGCCGATAGAACGCAAATCAGAAGGCTTACACGACATCGCGTTCTCCTCTTCTCCTTCAACACGTCGCCACGCCTTAACTTTTTCTCGATTATGCTAGGGTTAGGAAAATGAGCCTATATGCTAATCCGCGAACACGACGCCCTTCTTGTCGCGGCGGACTTCGCCGATGAGCCAGGCGGTTTCGCCCTGGCGCTTCAGGAGGCTGAGGATGACGTCGGCGTTGAACTCCGGGACGATCAGGACCAGGCCGACGCCCATGTTGAAGACGCGGTACATCTCCTCCTCTTCGACGTGCCCGACGCGGCTGAGCACCTGGAAGACGGGCGGGACCGGCCAGGATTTCTTGACGATCCGCGCCTGGCAGCGCTTCGGCAGCAGCCGCTCGATGTTGTCGCGCAGCCCGCCGCCGGTGATGTTCGCGATGCCGTGCAGGACGTGCTTGACCTTGTAGTGGCCCAGCAGCCGGGCGACGGTGGCGGCATAGATCTTCGTCGGCCGCAGAAGCTCCTCGCCGAGCGGGCAGCCGAACTCCGCGACCGGATCGCCCACGGACATTTTCCCCTCGTCGAAGAACGCCTTGCGGACGAGCGTGTAGCCGTTGCTGTGGAGTCCGCTGGAGGCGACGCCGATGAGGACGTCCTTCGGCCGGATGCCGCCGCCGTTGATGATGCGCCCGCGCTCGACGACGCCGGTGGCGAAGCCGGCGAGGTCGTACTCGCCCGGGGCGTAGAAGCCGGCCATCTCGGCGGTCTCTCCGCCGAGCAGCGCGCAGTTGGACTGCACGCAGCCCTCGGCGATGCCCTTGAGAATTTCGGTCAGCTTCGCCGGCTCGATTTTGCTCGTGGCGATGTAGTCGAGGAAATACAGCGGCTCCGCGCCTACGGTGATGAGGTCGTTCACGCTCATCGCCACCAGGTCAATGCCCACCGTGTCGTGCTTGTCCATCAGGAAAGCGATTTTGAGCTTGGTGCCGACGCCGTCGGTGCAGGCGGCCAGGACCGGCTCGCGGTAGCGCTTCGCCAGCAGCCCCATTTTGTCGAGCGCGAAAAGCCCGGCGAACCCGTCGGGCAGGTCAATCACGCGCGGGCCGTAGGTCCGCCGCATGATCGCCGGGATCGCGTCGGTGAACGCGCCCTTCGTCTCGATGTCCACGCCGGCGGCTTTGTAGGTCAGAGCGCGCGACATCTTACCCCTCTCGCTAGCGTTCTTCTTTCATCGTCCTCGTCGTCGTCCTCGTCCTCGTCCTCGAACGGCCGTTCGTACGACCGAGGACGAGGACGACGACGAGGACGAGTACAATTCATTCGGCGCGCGGCTATGATCAGGCTTCTCTTTTCGTCGTCGTCCTCGAACGTCCGTCGGCACGACCGAGGACGAGGACGAGTACGATTGACCCGGCATGCGTTACGCTTTTTCCGCGCCGACTTCCAGGCTGAATTTCCCATCCTCGGCGCACGGCGGCACGGCGTACTCGCCGGTGAAGCAGGCCGCACAGTAGTTCTCCTTCGGCGGCTTCACACAACTGAGCATGCCGTCCACGCTGAGGTAACCGAGCGAGTCGAGCTTGAGGAACCGCCGGATTTCCTCGAGCGGGCTCCGCGCGGCGATCAGCTCGCGCTTGGCCTGGAAATCAATCCCGTAGTAGCACGGGTGGCAATGCGGCGGACAGGTGACCCGCATGTGGAGTTCGCTCGCGCCGGCGTCGCGGAGCTGCGCGAGCTTCGCGCGCGAGGTGGTGCCGCGCACGATGGAGTCGTCCACCACGACCACGCGTTTGCCGCGCACGACTTCCTCGACGGGCGAGAGCTTGATGGCCACGCCGATGGAGCGCTGCGCCTGGCTCGCCTGGATGAACGTCCGCCCGATGTAGTGGTTGCGGATGAAGCCGTAATCGAGCGGGATGCCGCTCTCGCGCGAATAGCCGATCGCGGCGGAGTTGCCGCCGTCGGGAATCGGCACCACGACATCCGCCTCGACCGGGTGCTCGCGCGCGAGCTGCGCGCCGAGTTTCTTGCGGACCTCGTGGACGTTCTGGCCGAAGACCATGCTGTCGGGCCGCGCGAAGTAGATCAGCTCGAAGATGCAGTGCTGCGGCCGGATTTCGGAACGCGGCGCGAAACGGTGGCTTTCGAGATCGCCGTCGGTGATGCGGATCATCTCGCCCGGCTCGACGTCGCGCACGTAGCGCGCGCCGATCTGGCGCAGGGCGCAGGTCTCCGAGGCCACCGCGTAGGCGCCCTTCAGTTCGCCGAGGCTCAGCGGCCGGAAACCGTGCGGGTCGCGCGCCGCGATCATCTCGCGCGGCGTCAGGATCAGCAGCGAGTACGATCCCTTCAGCGCGTTGAGGCATTCACCGAGGTGTTCGCCGGCCGAGACGCCGGACTTCGCGATGACATGGACGATGACCTCGGTATCGGTCGTGGTCTGGAACACGCCGCCGTGGCGCTCGTAGTCGCGCCGCAGTTCTGCCGTGTTGACGAGGTTCCCGTTGTGCGCCAGAGCGATCGGCCCGCCGGAATAGGCGGCGACGAACGGCTGCGCGTTCTCCAGGCGGCTGCCGCCGGTGGTCGAGTAACGCACGTGCCCGATGGCGACGCGGTTCTTCAGCCCCGCGAGGACTTCCGGCGTCAGCGCGTCACTGACGAGCCCCATTGCGCGATGCGAGACGATCTCCGTCCCGTTCGTCGAGGCGATCCCGCAGCTCTCCTCGCCGCGGTGCTGCAGCGAGTAAAGGCCCAGGAACGTGTTGTACACCGCGTCCTCGTCGCCGTAGATGCCGAAAAGGCCGCAAGCTTCTCTCGGTCGGCCGGTCGGGTCGTGTTGGTCGGACATGAGCGATTCCTGCCGGGAAGGATAAAAGTTGCGCCGACGAAACCGGACGCCACTCGCCGCGCAACTCGTGTCCTGCTATTATATCAGTAACAGGAAACCTGTCAAGGAGACGCCGATGCCATTCGCCAGGACGCCGACCGACGCTTGGATTCGCTCGGGCAGGCTGTACGTCCTTCTCACGCAGGCGCACTGCCGCGTTCCGATCCTCGACGCCGCGCGCGCGGTCGTCCGCGGCGGCGCCGACGTGGTTCAGCTCCGCCAGAAGGATTCCAGCGACCGCAGTACGCTGCAGCTTGCGCTGGAGCTGCGGCGGATCACCGGAAACGCCGGCGTCGGCATGATCGTCAACGACCGGCCGGACCTCGCGCGGCTTTCCGAGGCGGACGGAGTCCATCTCGGCCAGGATGACCTGCCGCCCGCGGCGGCGCGGAAGCTGCTGGCCGCCGGCCAGGTCATGGGCATCTCGACGCACTCCGTGGAGCAGGCTCAAGCGGCCGTCGCGGACGGCGCCGCGTATATCGGCGTCGGCCCGCTTTTTCCGTCCGCGACGCGCGGATACAAAACCGGGCTCGGCATCGAGTTTCTCCAGTCGGTCGGCTCGGCGGTCGCCGTGCCGATCGTCGCCGTCGGCGGAATCACGCTGGAGAACGTGCCGGGGATCCTGGCCGCCATGGGCAAACGCCCGGTGCTGCTCGCGATCTGCTCCGCCATCCTGATGGCCGAGGACATCGAAGAGGCCACCGCCGCGTTCAAACGGGCTATGACGCACGGCGGCGGAACCGCGACCGGCAACGGGTAACGTGGCCGCAGACGGTCTCGTCCCGGCGGCATTTCGTGAGGAGGCGAAAATGCCGGTCTCGTCGGTCTTGTTCCTGATCGCTGTCGGGTTGGTGGTCACCGGCCTCATCAGCTACCGCCTTCTCGCCGCGCGGCGCCGCCGGGAGGAGCTTTCCGCCTGGGCGGCTGAGCATGGACTGAGCTTCAGCAGCGACGGCGTTTCCAACATGGCTGAAGCTTATCCGGAGTTCGCCGACCTCCGCGCCGGGATGAACCAGCTTGCCTACAATCGGATGGAAGGCCAATGGTCCGGCCGACGCTTCCGCGCATTCGACTACGTGACCGTGGACGGCAAGAGCAGGATC
>Ga0181524_10001764_pt1 | contig 23978 bp, 21 predicted proteins | sample PEATcosm2014_Bin_34_FD_119761 | JGI IMG/M metagenome (GOLD analysis project Ga0181524, IMG submission 119761) | Peatland microbial communities from MTU Mesocosm Facility, Houghton, MI, USA - PEATcosm2014_Bin05_60_metaG | ecosystem: Environmental > Terrestrial > Soil > Wetlands > Peat | place... | reverse complement strand
GGCGAGCGCGCCGCGGACGGCGAAATATCCGCTTTCGATCGCCGCTTCGCCGGGCGCTTCGCCGCCGAGCGCGAAAACCTCGATGCAGGCCAGAGCCCCTTCCGGACGCGACAGATCCTCGCCTTCCTCGCGGGCGATCTCGGCGATCGAGCGCAAGAGGATCGTCGTCGAAATCGGCAGTTCGATCGCCATCGAGGCGAGCCCGAAGGCGCCGCCGAGCGCGCCGGAGGCCGCCGCGGCCGCCTTGTGCGCGCCCTTGGCCGCCTTGGCCGGCGATCGCTTGTCGATCGTGCGCAGGGCGAGGCGCAACGCGATCCTTAGCGCGCTCTCGCTGGCGCGCGCCACCGCCTGGCGCGCCGGCGCGGGCAGGGCGCGCCCCAGCGCCTCGACCTGCCGGCCGAGCAGGTTGGTCGCGCGCGACGCGAAGCTGTCGCCCTCCAGACAGCGCGCCGCGAAATGAAGCTCGGCGAGCTCTTCGCGCGACAGGCGCGCCGGCATCACGGTTTCGCTCATCACGGCGCCTCGCGATCGTCGTCGGGCCGGCTCGGCTGGTCCCTGCCGGCCGAGATATAGGGCGCCTCGTCGACCCGCCAAGGGGGGCTCTACGTTCGGAAGAAGACCATGACCGCGAGGCTCAATAGCCCCGCCGCCGCGCAATAATACGAGAACGGCCGCATCGCCTTGAATTCGTGCTTGTGGAAATAACGCATGAGAAAGGCGAGGCTGGCGTAGGCGACCAGTCCCGCCACGACGCCGGACAGGATCGCCGCGCCGCCCAAGGTCGCGCCCTGGCGCAACAGCTTGGGCGCCTCGAGAACCGTGGCGCCGAGAATGATCGGCGTCGCCATCAGGAACGAGAAGCGGGCGGAATCCTCGTGCTTGAGCCCCGCCACGACGCCCGCCGCGATCGTCAGGCCCGAGCGCGAGAAGCCCGGGATCAGCGCCAAGCACTGCGCGCAGCCGATCGCCAGCGCGCCCTTCCAGTTCAACTGGTCGAGGACTCCGACCCCTTCGCCGGCGATCTGGTCGCTGATATAGAGCACGAAGCCGTTGGCGATGAGGAAGAAGGCGGCGATCGCCGGCGTGCCGAAGGCCGCGCCGAGCTTCCTTTCGAAGGCGAAACCGACCACGACGGCCGGGATCGTCGCGAGAACGACATAGAAGAAAGTGCGGCGGTCGGCGCGCGAGCGCGGGCTCGAGCGGGCGAGCAGCGATCCGCCGAAGCTGAACCAGTCGCGCCAGAAATAGAGGAACAACGCGGTCGCCGTGCCCAGGTGCATGACGACGAGGTAGGGGAGGAAATCGGGCGCCTTCTGGTCGATCGACCAGCCCAGCAAACGCGGCAGAATGACCGCGTGGCCGAGGCTGCTGATGGGAAAGAGTTCGGTGACGCCCTGCAGGACGGCCATGACGACGGCTTGGAACGCGGTCAAGGAGAGCGCCTCTTTCGCTGAAAGGGGAAACCGGCTGTCCCGGGCGGGACGCCCTGCCATAACCCAATCGGCGATTCGTGTCTCGCGGGCGGCGAAATTCGCGCGCTTTCGTCTCGGGCCCCGGCCCGCAGCGCGGCGAAGCGAGCGCAAAAAATACGAAAACGCCGGCGAGGGGGCCTCGCCGGCGCGTTGGGGAAAGCTTTCGAGCTTTCGACGGCTTACTTGAGCGCGCCGCTGACTTCGGCGAACTCGCTGCTCAGGTGGGTGCCGAGAACCTGCAAGGAACCGATGATGAAGACCGCGATCAACGACGCGATCAGGGCGTATTCGATAGCGGTCGCGCCGGACTCGTTGGCGACGAACTTCTTGAGGGACTTGATCATTACTTTGCTCCTGCTCCAAAATTGAATCACCATCCGGCGTGTCGATGTCGCCGCTCGGAATAGGGGCAATCTAGGCGCAGGCTGTTTCGGGCAGGTTAATGCGATTGCGCGGAATCCGCGGCGTCGCCGTTCCTTGTTTGCTTGGTAAAGGCGTTCTAAACGGCGATCCGAACACGTCGGCCCCCTCTTCCCGCGAGCGGGGAGAAGGGATGCGGCCGCGCTCTAGCACACGCTGTGGCCGCACTTGTGGACGGCGTCGATCTTCTCTTTGAGCTGATCGTAGCCGACCGCGCCGACGACGACTTCCTGGCCGACGACGAAGGAAGGCGTGCCGTTGATCTGCAGCGAGTCCGCCATCGCCATGACCTCGTGCAGGCCCGTCCCCACCTCCGGGGCCTCCATGTCCTTGGCGAGGCGGTCCATGTCGAGGCCCATCTCGCGCGCGACCTCGAGGGCCTGGGCCTTGCCGATCGGCCCGTGCATGTTCAGGAGCTTGGTGTGGAACTGCCAGAAGCGGTCGCCCGGCAACTGGTTGCGCGCCGCGGTCGCCACCTTGGCCGCCTCGACCGAGTCGGGACCGAGCACCGGGAAATCCTTGAGGACGAGCTTCAGGTTGGGGTCGTCCTTCATCAGGCGCGCGATGTCGGGCAGGGCGCCTTTGCAGAAGTGGCAGTTGTAGTCGAAGAACTCGACGAGCGTCGCCGTTCCCTTGGGGTTGCCGACAGTCGCTTGATACTTCGAGGAAAACAACTCGTCGGCGTTGTCGCTGACGATCTTTTGCCGCTCGGCCTCGGCGACCTGCTTGTCGTGCTTGTCGAGCGCGTCGATCGCCTGCCGCAGGACCTCGGGGTTGTTGACGAGGTAATCCTTGACGAATTCGCCGAGCTCCTTCTTCTGCGCCGGCGTGAATTCGTCGGCCGCCGCCAAGCCGATCGGCGCGATGAGCGCGCCGAGGGCGAGCGCCCCGGCGAAACAGGCGGCAAGCTTCAATCTCATGACGATCTCCTCGAGGGGTCGCGGCTCGAGCGCCCTTTTTGCCCTGAAACCGATGGCGAATTCAAGGCTCGCGTTCGAGCGGCTCCCTAGCGCGGCTCGGCGCGAGACGCTTGCCCGGCGAAAGACGGCGCTCGCTTCGGCGCGCCCGGCGCGAGGCCGGGAGCAGCGGGTCGAACTCGGCCAAAGTTTTCCAAGCCTTCGCAACGATTTCCAAACGTTTCCAAGGAAATTCCAAACTTTTCCAAGCTTTTTCCAAGGAATTCCAAAGATTTTCCTTGGCGGTTTCCAGCGGAATCAACGGGTTGGCGGCGACGCCGGCCGATTTCGGCTTTCTCGAAGCTTCGGCGCATGAATTCTCCAGAGTTGGACTCGCGCTCGGCGAGCGCCGAGCGATCGACCGCCGCGGAAGCCCGCACCGACGTTCATTTGCAAGCTACCACCATTTCTGTTTTTCCGCAAAGAAAATGTCGCGGCGGTCCGACGGGCGGCGCGAACGATCTCGCGGTCCGGCGAGCGCTCGTCGGCAATGTCCGCCAGGGCGCCCCGCCGGCCGGGGCGCGCGCTCTATCGGTGTAAAGGCGGTCGCGTCGCCGAATTGGCCGTTCTCGAAGAGGCCGCCGGCGGCGGCACAGCGAAAGTGCGCGCTTCAAGCCTTTGCGGGGCGAACGTGATGGAGAACTAAAGGTTCGACAGTTAATTGCGCTGTCACCGGAACCCTGTCACCGGAACCCGAAAGGCGGCCGACGCCGCGCGCGACGCCTGGCTTTGCGGCCAAGGATTTCGCATCTTGCGTTTGCCCAACGAACTCGTGATCGGCTCGACGGAATTGGCGGTCGCGCGGATAAGCGCCGCATTGGCGGAGTGACCGGCGCTGCCCGAAGCCGTCGCGCCATAGGGCGTCGAAAGACGCCCGTCTATCGACGGGCTATGGCGCGACCCCCCTCATCCGACCCTCGCTGACGCGAGGGCCACCTTCCCCCGCAAGGGGGGAAGGGGGTTCGCGCCCCGTCAATTTGGCTGAGGCAAACGACTAGGCCGCCTTAACCGGCGCCAGCTCGGCAGGGAGCGCCGTCGACCTCATGGAAGCATGAACTTCCGAAGTTTCGAGGCTGTCAATGGCGCGCTCATAGCCCGTCGAAAGACGGGCGTCTTTCGACGCCCTATAGCCCGTCGAAAGACGGGCGTCTCTCGACGCCCTATGCGCGCGCCGCCTCCGGCGGTCGGGACCATTGACAGCCTCGAAACTTCGGAAAAAGAGGCTTCCATGAGGTCGACGGCGCTCCCTGCCGTGCTCGCGCCGGTTGAGCCCGCGTCGCCCCTCACCGATCATGCTCAGCGCACTCCACTCTCCCGCTTCGCAAGAGAATGGGTCTTGCGGGGACATAATACGCACTGCGTTCTTGCGCTGCCTCGACGCATCCATGTTTCCGGATCAAACATCGGATGACGGGCGGCTTCCAAGCCCTAGGTATTTGCGTGAATTCGATTTCAGGTACATCAAATCGAATTCACGCAAAAATCACTCCGGCCTTGGGGTCGAGGACGCCTTCGGCGCCGCCCGCGCGTTGGGCGGCGCCGAAGGCAAGCGCCTTACCTACACCACCACGTCCCGTTGGGACCAGGAGTGGCTGCATGGCCCGTGTGGGCCATGCACCAGCCTTGATTTTGACCGCCCCAGGCGCAATGGCCCCACGGATCGCGATGACGGTTCGGACCGCAGTCGCCTAACGCGAACGCAGGCGTAGCCGATGATAGGGCGGTGGAAAGAATCACCACTCCAAGTAGCGCGGCCGAAAGCTTCTTCATGAAAAACCTCCCGTTGACACGTGATTATCGCGCCGAACCTCAGCAAGCGATGTTCGGCATGTTTTTCGTCCCGCTGAACAGGGTTGCTCAGCGGGTCGATCTTACGGTCTGACATGCTGAACCGGGCATGAACCCCGCCTCCGTCGGCGGACCCGCGCCCCGCCCCCGCGCGGCCGCCGCGACGCGCCGGGCCAATGCGCGTCAAGGCGATGAGGAGTGGAGCAGTTGCACTGTTGTTCCCAAGAAAAGGCGGTTCTAAAACCGGACAGATTACGCGCTACAAAATACTGACAGAGGACGAGCCAGCCACACGCGCCGCCCCGAGCGCTTGCCAACGCCGACCGCTTCCCGCAAGTTCGCGCGATGAATCGCTTCTCCGCCGAGCCCCGAGGCGCCGCCGACCGCTATCGTCCCGACGGCGCCTACGCCTTCCTGCGCCTGGGGCTGTCGCTGCTGATCGCGACCCTGCTCGGGGCGGGCATGTGGGCGGTCATCGTCGTCCTGCCGAGAGTGCAGGCCGAATTCGGCGTCGATCGTTCGGCCGCCTCGCTGCCCTACACCTCGATGATGCTGGGATTCGCCTTCGGCACCCTCGCGCTGGGGCGGATGGCGGACCGCGCCGGCGCCGCCGTTCCCCTGGCCATCGCGGCCCTCTGTCTCGGCCTCGGCTTCGTCGCCGCCGGCCTCGCGCCGAACCTGCTGGCGTTTTCGGCGGCGCACGGCCTGTTGATCGGCGTCGGCGCGGGCATGGGCTTCGGGCCGTTGATGGCGGATATTTCGCATTGGTTCGTCAAGCGGCGCGGGATGGCGGTCGTCGTCGTCGCCTCGGGGAGTTATCTCGCCGGGACGGTCTGGCCGCTGGCGATGAACGCCTCGATGCCGCTGATCGGCTGGCGCGGGACCTATGCGGGAATCGGCGTCGTGGTCGCGGCGACGGTTCTTCCGCTCGCCTGGCCGATGCGCCGGCGCCCCTCGGCCGAGATGTTCGCGAGGGCCGAGGAGGCGACCCGCATCGCGCGCGCCGACGTCGGCCTGTCGCCGCGATGGCTGGTGGCCCTGCTGGTCGTCGCCGGCTTTTCCTGCTGCGTCGCGATGTCGATGCCGCAGGTGCACATCGTCGCCTATTGCGGCGACCTCGGCTACGGCGTCGCGCGCGGCGCCGAAATGCTGTCGCTGATGCTGTTTCTGGGCATCGCCTCGCGCATCGGATCGGGCTTCGTCGCCGACGCGATCGGCGGCGCGCCGACGCTGCTGATCGGCTCCTTCATGCAAGGCGTGGCGCTGCTGCTCTATCTGCGCTTCGACGGACTGACGTCGCTCTATGTCGTTTCCGGAATCTTCGGGCTGTTTCAGGGCGGCATCGTGCCGATGTACGCGGTCATCTGCCGCGAGTTCCTGCCGCCGCGCGAAGCGGGCGCGAAGATCGGCCTCGTCGTGTCGGCGACGATTTTCGGCATGGCCTTCGGCGGTTACGTCTCGGGCTTGATCTTCGATCTGACGAGTTCCTACCGCATGGCCTTCCTGAACGGCGTCGCCTGGAACGCGCTCAATTTCGCGGTCGTCGGCTGGCTGTTCGCGCGTCGGCAAACGCCGACCTCCAACGCGCGGCCGGCGCCCGTCGCCTGATCGCAGGGTTGCTTCGCTTCGACCGCCCGTCCGACACGGCGCGAAGGCGCGCCAGAGTCGCGGTTGCGGCGGCGCTTTATAAAGTCGCCATAACCATCAGCAATCAAACATGATTGCGCCCTGTATCCGATGAGCCGGACCCTCGGGGACGCCGCCGCCGCGCCGCGTGATCGGAAGGGGATTGCGGCGGCGCCGCAGCGCCTTATGCGGACCGGTTAAAGCGATGCTTTTAAATCGGCCCCTTCACGCCACCTCGATGCGCGTCAGCTCTTCGCCGTTCGGGTCGGTCACATGCACCGCGCAGGCGATGCAGGGGTCGAAGGAGTGGATGGTGCGCTGGATTTCCAGCGGCTGGGTCGGCACGGCGAGGCGATGCCGATCGGCCAAGGCGGCTTCATAGGCGCCGGGCTGGCCCAGGGGATCGCGCGGGCCGGCGTTCCAGGTCGAGGGCACGACCGCCTGATAATTGGCGATTTTCCCGTCGCGGATGACGACCCAATGGGCGAGCGCCCCGCGCGGCGCCTCCATGAAGCCGACGCCCCTGGCTTCCCGCGGCCAACTCGACGGCTGCCATTTGGCGCGATTGTGCACGGCCGAGTCGCCGTTCTTGATGTTGGCGACGAGCGCGTCGAGCCAGCCGTCCATCTGGTCGGCGACGATCTTGGTCTCCAGCGTGCGCGCCGCGGTGCGCCCGAGCGTCGAGAACATCGCCTCGAGCGGCAGGTCGAGTTTTTTCAGCGCGGCGCCGGCCAAGTCCCGGGTCGGCTGGTGGCCGCTGGCGTAAAGCATCAGCACCCGCGCGAGCGGGCCGACTTCGACCGCCTTGCCGCGCCAGCGGGGCGCCTTCAGCCAGGAATAGCTCTTGTCGACGTCGAGCTGGGCATAGGGCGGCTTGGGCCCGGAATAATTCAGCCTCGTCTCGCCTTCGTAGGGGTGCAGGCCGACGTTTCCGCCGCCCGAATAATCGTACCAGGAATGGGCGACGAACTCCTGCACCTGCGAGGGGTCGCCGAGGTCGACCGGCTCGATATGGGAAAGATCGCGGCCGAGAATGACGCCCGCCGGCAGCAGCCGCTTGGTCGCGTCGGCGCTGCCGTCGGCGGGAAACTCGCCGAAGGTCATGAAATTGCCCAGCCCCTCGCCGCGCTGGAACCAGTCCTTGTAGAAACTCGCGATGGCGAGCGTGTCGGGAAGATAGACCTCGTCGACGAAGGCGCGCATCTTGGCGATGACGTCGCGGATCGCGGCGAGCGTGACGATGTTGACCGCGGTGACCGCCGAACCGCCCGCCGTTTCGGGACCGGCCGAAACCGGCGCCGGGGCGCCGCCGACGAGAAAGTTCGGATGCGGGTTCTTGCCGCCGAAAATGGCGTGCAACTTGACGACGTCGCGCTGCCAGGCGAGCGCGTCGAGATAATGCGCCACCGCCATCAGATTGGCCTCGGGCGGCAGCTTGTACTCCGGGTGGCCCCAGTATCCGCCGGCGAAGATGCCGAGCTGGCCGCCGTCGACGAACGCCTTCAGCCGTTTGCGCACGTCGGCGAAATAGCCGGGGCTCGATCGGGCGTAGCTCGAGATCGACTGGGCGAGCGTCGAAGTCGCCGCCGGGTCCGCCTCGAGCGCCGAGACCACGTCGACCCAATCGAGCGCATGCAGATGATAGAAATGCATGACGTGGTCGTGCGCGTACTGCGCCGCGATCATCAGATTGCGGATCAGGTTGGCGTTGGCGGGGATGTCGTAACGCAGCGCGTTCTCCACCGCGCGCACCGAGGCGATCCCGTGCACCAGCGTGCAGACGCCGCAGATGCGTTGCGCGAAGGCCCAGGCCTCGCGCGGATCGCGCCCCTCGAGGATGATCTCGACGCCGCGCACCGTCGTGCCCGAGGAATAGGCGGCGTGAATCGCGCCTTGCTCGTCGATTTCCGCCTCGATGCGCAGATGCCCCTCGATCCGGGTGACGGGATCGACGACGATGCGTTTGTTCATGGCTCGAGGCCCTTTCCATCCGCGAGATTGTCGGCGACGAGCTCGAGCAGGCTCTCGACCTTCTTGTCCCATTTGAAATGCTTGGCGCCGAGCGTCAGGGTGATGCGGCATTGGCCGCACGCGGTGACTAGGCGATCGGCGCCCGCCGCCTCGACCTCGCGCCGCTTGATCTCGAACGCCTTGTAGCGGATCGGGTCGGCGCGGGTGTTGGAGACGACGCCGCCGCCGCCGCCGCAACACCAGGCGAGCGTCCCGTGGTTCTCCAGCTCTTTCAGCTCGCAGCCGAGCGCCGCGAGCACGTCGCGCGGCGCCTTCGTGACGCCGCCGCGCCGCACCAGCTGGCAGGGATAGTGGAAGGAGACGCTCTGGCCGATCGGTTTCAGCTTGATCTTGCCGCCGGCGATCGCCTCGGCGAGGAACTCGCTCATGTGGACGATGCGCAGCGGCGGGTTGCCGCCATACCAGCGCGCCGCCTCCCAGCGCGCCGCGCCGTAGGCGTGGCCGCATTCGGGCAGGATCAGCGTATGGGCGCCGATCTTTATCGCCGTGTCGATCAGCCGGCGCGTCATCGTCCGCTGCAGTTCGAGATCGCCGTTGAGATAGCCGATGTTGGAGGCCTCGAAGCCTTGCGTGTGATAGGTCCATTTCGCGCCGATGCGGTTGAGGATCTTGGCCGCGTCGGAGACCGCCTTGGGATGATCGGTCAGTTCGGCCGGCGCGACGGTGACGAGATAGTCGGCCTGCTCCAGATCGACGTTGATCGCCACGCCGTTGGTCTCGCCGATCTCGCGCACGATGTCGGCGAAGTCTTCGGCCGGCGTCGCCGGACTGCCCCAGGCGCGCGCCGTGCGATCCATCAATTGCAGGCGGTCGGGGATCAGCCCCGCCTTGAACAGGCCGTGGCGCGCTTCCTTGATGAGCTCGGCGATGTCGATGCCCATCGGGCAGGCGAGGGTGCAGCGCCCGCATAAGGTGCAGGCGTCGAAGATCAGCCGCTCCCATTCCTCCAATTGCTGGATCGTCACCCGCGGCGCGAGGCCGATGAGCCGATAGAGCGGCGCGAAAGGCCCGGCGTGGCGATGATAGGCCTGTTCGAACGGCCTGAGCTTGTTGATCGGCGTGTACTCGGGGTTTCCCGTCGCGACGTAGAAGTGACAGGCGTGGGCGCACATGCCGCAGCGCACGCAGGATTCCATGTAGGCGGCGGCGAGCGCGCCGAACTCGGCGACGAAGCCGCGCATCGCCGCCGTGCGCCGGTCGGCTTCGCTCGCTTCGCCTTGCGCGTCGAAAGGGACGCCCGAGGCGGTCGTCTTGGCCGTCATAGCGCAGCCCCCCTCTGTCCCATGCGAAGTCCCGTCATGCCGCGCGAGAACGCGAACAGGAAGGCGTGCATTAATCTGCCGAACGGGAACCACACGAGGAACGCGCAGACGCTGAGGATGTGCAGCGCCAACAGCGTCTCGTAACGCGCGCCGAGGTGCGCGGCGGCGAGAAGTCCCGAGGCGACCGGCAGGAAGGTCAGCGCCCAACTGAGGTAATCGTCGAAACGGGAGATCAGCCGCAGCACCGGGCTCGTCAGGCGATGCGCGAGCGCCGCGACGAGCGAGGCCGCCGTCAGCACCCCGACCATGGCGACGACATTGTTGGGCAGCGCCGGCCAGGCGAGCCCGGTGAGGCCCTCGATGAACAGGATATGCGGCGCGAACAGGAAGACCACGATCGCCAGCCCGAGGTGGAAGAGGTAGCCGTTGACGAAGGTGAACAGCCCCGCCTTCCGGAACGGCGTCAGCGGCCACAGCTTGACGAGGACGCCCTGGAGCGCCGACGTCGCCGGCCAAGGGGCGCCCTCTCGCGGCTCGGCCGGGATCAGACGCCACGGCAGGAGCAGGACGCCGAGGAGACGCCACAGCGCGCCGGCGAGAAAGATCGCCAGCGACACTTGCAGCGCCGGGCCGCGGGCGAACTCGAGCAGGGTCATGACGCGTCCCCCTCGGGTTTCTCCGCTCCGGCCTGGAAGGACTTCAGATGGCGACGCGACAGCCAGGCCGCCGCGCCGCCGAGCGCGGCGCCGGCGACCGCCGCGCCGGCCAGCGTCGGGCCGAGCCCGGGAAGGGAGGTGGAAAGCGGCCGGTAGAACCCGCCCTGATCCCAGAAATCCGGCTCGGAGCAGCCGAGGCAGCCGTGGCCGGATTGGATCGGAAACGAGACGCCGCCGTTCCATTTCAGCGTCGCGCAGGAATTGTAGGTCACCGGCCCCTTGCAGCCGACCTTGTAGAGGCAATAGCCCCGCCGGGCGCCCTCGTCGTCGAACCCTTCGGCGTAGAGGCCGCGCTCGTAAAACGGGCGGCGGTAGCAGCGATCGTGAATCGTCTCGCCGAAGAACGCCTTGGGACGACGGAGCGAATCGAGCTCGGGCAACGCGCCGAAGGCGACGAGGTAGGCGAGCGTTCCCGCCACCGCTTCGGCGATCGGCGGGCAGCCGGGGATGGCGACGACGGGCTTGTCGACGACCAGTTCGCAGACGGCGACCGCGCCGGTCGGATTGGGTTTGGCGGCGGGAAGGCCGCCGAACGCGGCGCAGGTGCCGACCGCGACCACCGCGAGCGCGTCCTTCGCCGCATCCCTGAGCATGTCGACGTTGGCGACGCCGGCGATAGTGGAATAGACGCCGCCGTCCTTGGTCGACACGGAGCCGTCGACCACGACGACGTACTTGCCCTTGTCGGCCGCCATCGCCGCCCGGCGCGCGTCCTCCGCCGCCTCGCCGGACGCCGCCTGCAGCGTCTCGTGATAGTCGAGCGAAATGAAATCGAAGATCAGGTTTTCGAGGGTCGGCGAAAACGATCGGGTCAGCGATTCCGTGCAGCCGGTGCATTCCTGGAACGACAGCCAGATCACCGATTGGCGGCGCGTCGAGGCGAGCCCTTGCGCGAGGGCGCTCCTCGCCGCGGGCGGCAACGCCATCAGCGCGCCGACGTGGGCGGCGTAGGCGAGCACCGTGCGGCGCGACACGCCGCGACGCGCGAGCCATTCGCCAAGGGTGGGATTGTCGGCCATCGGCCTTCTCCTTCAGAGCGCGGGCGGAAGGGGCGTCGACCACCGCGCGAGCAGCGCCTCGATCGCCGCGCAGGCGGCGGGGAGGGCGGCGGCGACGGCCGCGCTCGGCGCCAGCCCCCATTGCGTCGATTGCGGCGCCACCCCGACCAGCGCGCGCTTCGCCGGCAAATGGCCGGTCAAGCGCGCCGCGCCGACGAGATCGGCGAGCGCGACTTCGTGCGCCGACGAACGGGCGCGGCCCGCCTGCGCGTCCATCGCCGCGCCTTCGAACACGCGCACCTCTCCCGGCGCGCCGCCGAAGCGCGCGGCGTCGACGACGATGAGCGCCCAAGCGTCCTCGATCTCGGGCAGAAGCGCCAGGCCGAGCGTGCCGCCGTCGCGCGCCGACACCGAAACGTCGCGCCGCTCCTCGACGCCGCCGCGGCGAAGCGCGTCGACCACATCGACGCCGACGCCGTCGTCGCCGAGCAGCGCGTTGCCGAGGCCGAGCACGAGAATCTTGCCGCCCGCAGCCATCAAGCCGCCCCACACCCCGAATTCGAGGCCGGTTTTCATTCGAATATGAAGATATCCGCGAGCGGCGCTTCGCAATTGCGCGCCGTCAAAAACGGCGCAATTCAGCGCGCGTCCGTGCTGGGGCCGGCGGGTTCGTTCGACGGGCGCGCCTCCTCCAAGCCCGCCGCGGCCTGCGCGAGCCTCGGGGCGAGGCCGGCGTCCATGCGCTCGGCGAGCGCCGCGTGAGCGCGCCGCCAGAACGGCAGCGCGGCTTCGAGGCGGCGGGCGCCGGCTTCGGTGAGCCAGACCGCGCGGCGGCGCAGGTCGGTCTCGACGATCGCGATCTCGATGAGGCCCGCCGTCTCCAGCGCGCGCAGGTTGCGCGACAGCGTCGAGGGATCGAGATCCATGCTTTCGCTCAGCGCGCCGATGGTGTCGTCCTCGGCGCCGGCCAATTGTCCCATCAGCGCGAACTGGGCCAGGCTGAGGCCGCAGCCCTCCATGCGCCGCTCCAGGAACTTGGCGATGCGCCGCGCGGCGAGGCGGCTGTTCCAGCCCGAGCAGGCTTCCAGCGCCGCGCGCGCCTCGGCGGCGAGGCGCGGGTCGGGGGATTGCGATTTGCCGCTCATGGATGTATGTACCTACATTAGATGTATGCCCATGGAAGTGCGATCATGACCAATGCCGATGCGATTGTCTACGGCGTCGCCTCACCTCAGGACATCGCCGCCCTTTCCGGCCGGCAGGTTCTGCAGGCGATGATCGACGGCGCGTTGCCGGCCCCGCCGATGGCCGGGACACTGGGCTTTCTGCTCGTCGAAGTCGACGACGGCTTCGCCGCTTTCGAGGGCGAAACGGGCGCCCATCTGCTCAATCCCATGGGCACGGTGCACGGCGGCTGGGCGCTGACTTTGATCGACAGCGTCACGACCTGCGCGGCCCTCTCGACGCAGCCGCCCGGCGTCGCCTGCACGACCGTCGAGACCAAGGCCAATTTCACCCGCCCGATCCAGGCCGACACCGGCCGCGTGCGCGCCGAGGGGCGCATCCTTTCTCGTGGCCGGCAGCTCGTCACCGCCGAGGCGAAGGTGACCGACGCGCGCGGCCGCCTGCTCGCGCACGGGACTTCGACCCTGCTCGTGCTCGGCCCGTCGAGGCCTTGACCGCGAGGCGTCGGCGGGGTCTTGATGAGCCTACCGATCGCGCTTCAATGAGGGGGACGGGTGTCCGTTTCGTCGCTGCTGCTGTTCGCCGTGGTCTATTTCGCCGCGGTCGCCACGCCGGAGCCCGGCGTGGCGGCGCTGGTGGCGCGCGTTCTCGCGCACGGCTTGGCGGGCGTCGCGCCGTTCATCGCCGGTTACGTCGTGGGCGATTTCGTCTGGCTGGCGATCGCGGCGACCGGCATGGCCGTGCTCGCGCATGAATTCGCTCAGCTGTTCGTCGCGCTGAAATTCGCCGGCGTCGCCTATCTCCTCTATGTCGCCTGGGGCATGGCGCGCTCGTCGGCCAGTCTCGGCGCGGCCGCGCCGCCCGCGCGCGCGGCGCGGGGCTGGCGCGCGTTCTCCGGCTCGCTGTCGCTGACGCTCGGCAACCCCAAGGTGATCGTGTTCTTCCTGTCGATCATGCCGCTGGTCGTCGATCTCGAGGCGATGAGCCCGGCGATCTTCCTCGAGATCGCCGCCACCATGGCGCTCGTCATTTCGTCGACGCTCTTCGCTTACGCCCTCGCGGCCGATCGCGCCCGCGCGATGCTGCGCTCGACGCGAGCGATGCGGCTCGTGCGTCGCGGCGCCGCCGGGATCATGGCCGGCGTCGCGTTGGCGATTGCGACGCGCTGACGCGATGGCCGACATTCTCGCCATCGGCGAAGCGCTCGTCGAGCTCAACCAGCCGCGCGACGGCGCGCCCTTCACGCCGGGCTTCGGCGGCGACACGTCCAACGCGATGATCGCGGCGGCGCGCTGCGGCGCCAGCGCCGGCTATTTCACCGCGGTCGGCGCCGATCGCTTCGGCGAATCCCTGGTCGCGCTGTGGAAAAGCGAGGGCGTCGATGCGAGCGGGGTCGTCGTCAACGGCGCCGCGCACACCGGGCTCTACTTCGTCACCCACGGCCCCGAAGGCCACGCCTTCACTTATAGGCGCGCGGGATCGGCGGCGAGCCGCCTGACGGAAGCCGACGCGCCGGCTGAGGCGATCCGCGCCGCGCGCATCCTGCACGTCTCGGGCATCAGCCAGGCGATCTCGTCCTCGGCGACGGACCTGGTGTTCGCCGCCATCGACATTGCGCGGGGGGCCAAGGTCCTCGTCTCCTACGACACCAATCTGCGCCTGAAACTGTGGCCGCTGCGGCGCGCGCGGGCGATCGCCCACGAGGCGATGCGCAGCGCCGACGTCGCGCTGCCGAGCCTCGACGACGCGACGCAGCTCACCGGGAAAAGCGCGCCCGACGCGATCCTCGACTTCTATCTCGAGCTCGGCGCGCGCGTCGTCGCGCTGAAGCTCGGCAAGGAGGGCTCGGCCGTCGCCACCCACGAGCGCCGCGAGCGCGTCGCGCCGTTTCCCGTCGAGGCGGTCGACGCCACCGGCGCGGGGGACGCCTTCGACGGCGCGTTTCTCGCCGAATATCTGTCCTGCCGCGACCCCTTCGCGGCCGCGCGCTTCGCCAACGTCGCCGCGGCGCTGTCGACGCTCGGCTACGGCGCCGTCGCGCCGCTGCCGCGCCGCGCCGAGGTTCTCGCGGCGATGGCGAAGGGGTAAGGCGCAGAGGATGAGACGACATGTCGTTTGGCCGGGCCCTCATCCGGCCGCTTCGCGGCCACCTTCTCCCGCAGGCGGGAGAAGGGGCGCACCCCCTCTCCCGCTCGCGGGAGAGGGCTGGGGTGAGGGTCGGGCCGCCGCTCCGATCAAAGCCATCTGGATAAAGCCGTCAGGACATAGCCGCGCATGACCTTCCTTCCCTCGCCGGCAGTCCTTCTCGCCTTCGCCGCCGCCGGCGTGCTGCTCGCGGCGACGCCGGGGCCGGACATGGCGTTGTTCCTGTCGCGCACGCTGGCCGGCGGGCGGCCGCACGGCTTCGCTGCGCTCGCCGGCGCGATGACCGGGCTTCTGGTCCATACCTTCGCGGCGGCGCTCGGCCTCTCGGCGCTGCTGGCGGCCTCGGCGCGCGCCTATGACGCGGTCAAATTCGCCGGCGCGCTCTATCTCCTCTATCTCGCCTATGGCGCGCTTCGCCACGGCGCGGCGCTGCGCCTGGAGGGGCAGGGCGGCGCGGGCGGCGGGCTCGCGCGCAGCTATCTCACGGGGCTGTTGATCAATCTGACCAACCCGAAGATCGTGCTGTTCTTCGTCACCTTCCTGCCGCAGTTCATCGACGTCGGCGACGCGGCGGCGGCTCAGAAATTCTTCTTCCTCGGCCTCGCTTTCATCGCCATCGGGGCGAGCGTCAACGCCGCCATCATCGCCCTCGCCGCGCGCTTCGTCGCCGCCGCCAAGGCCAACCCCAAAGCCATCCGCTGGTTCGACTACGGCTTCGCCGGCCTGATGGACGCCTTCGCCGCGCGGCTGGCGCTGGGCGGGGGGAGGTAGCGGCGCAAAGCCGGCGCGCCGATCGATATAACTTGCTAAATCAATTTAGAAGGTTATATTCGCCCTCCTCACAGGAGGGGAACATGGACCAGACACGACGCAATGTGATGGGGCTCATGGTCGGCGGGGCCGCCTCGGGCCTGATGGGCGAAGCGTTGGCCGCGGCGACGCCGGTCATCGCCGACCACCCGATGGTGGCGCGCATTTGGCATGGGCGCACGCCGGCGGATAAAGCAGACGAATACCGCCAATATCTCTTCGACGTCGGCGTGAAGAAGATCGCCAGCCTGCCCGGCAACCGCGGCGTCCAGATGATGGTCGCCAAGACGCCCGAGCAGGGCGAATTCATGGTCGTTTCCTATTGGGACTCGGTCGAAGCGATCAAAGGCTACGCCGGCGAGACCTACACCAGGGTGCACGATCTGCCTCGCGACAAGGAGTTCCTGATCGACCCGGAAACGCTGGTGCGGCATTTCGAGCTCGACGTGAATCTCTGGCAGAGCTGATTCACGCCTGCGTCGAGGCGATCGCCGCGTCGACCGCCTCGCCCAAGCGCTCGACGATCGTATCGATCTGCCCCGCCTCGACGATGAACGGCGGGGCGATCAGCACGTGATCGCCGGCGCGGCCGTCGATCGTCCCGCCCATGGGATAGACCATAAGGCCGCGCGCCATCGCCTCGCGTTTCACGCGCGCATGCAGCTTCAATGCGGGGTCGAACGGCGCCTTGCCGGCGCGGTCGGCGACGAGTTCGACGCCCTGGAACAGGCCGCGGCCGCGGATGTCGCCGACGTAGGCGCAATTGGCGAAGCGCTCTTCCAGGCGCCGGCGCAGGCGCGCGCCCATCGCCACGACATTGTCGAGCAAATGGTCGCGCCGGATGACCTCTTGCACCGCCAGGCCCGCCGCCGCGGCCATGGGATGGCCCATATAGGTGTGGCCGTGCTGGAAGAAGCCGGAGCCGCCAGCGAACGCCTCGAAAACGGCCCCGCTCAACAGCACTGCGCCGATCGGCTGATAGCCGCCGCCCAGGCCCTTGGCGATCGTCATCAGATCGGGCGAAACGCCCTCCTGCGCGCAGGCGTGCAGCGTGCCGGTGCGGCCCATGCCGCACATCACCTCGTCGAGAATCAGCAGTACGTCGTAGCGATCGCAGATCGCGCGCACGCGCTTGAAATAGTCGGCGACCGGAGGGACCGCGCCGAGCGTCGCGCCGACCACCGTTTCGGCGATGAAGGCCATCACGGTTTCCGGGCCGAGTGCGAGGATTTCGTCCTCCAGCGCCTGCGCGGCGCGCGCCGCGTAGGCCTCCTCGCTCTCGCCCGCCAGCCGATAGCGGTAGGCGTAGCATGGATCGATGTGATGGGCTTCGATCAGCAGCGGCCGGAACGGCTCGCGCCGCCATTCGGCGCCGCCGGCGGCGAGCGCGCCCAGCGTATTGCCGTGATAGCTCTGCTTGCGCGCGATGACGCGCCGGCGCTGCGGCTCGCCGGTCTCGACGAAATATTGCCGCGCCATCTTCAGCGCGGCTTCCACCGCCTCGGAGCTGCCGCTGACGAGATAGACGCGGCTGAGGCCGCTCGGCGCGTCCGCGATCAGAGCGTCGGCGAGGCGCTCGGCGGGTTCGCTCGTGAAGAAGCCGGTGTGGGCGTAGGCGAGCGCGTCGAGCTGCGCGTGCAGCGCGGCGAGGACGTCCGGATGCGCATGCCCCAGGCAGGACACGGCCGCGCCGCCGCTCGCGTCGATGTAGCGCCGCCCGTCGTGGTCGAATATCTCGATTCCCTTGCCGCCGACGGCCATGGGCGGGACGCCGTTGGCGGCGCGGTGGAGCAGACGGGTCATCGCATGGGCCTTGCTGTGGCGGACCGGCAGAGGGGTAGCGCGCCGGCGCTCCGGGGGGAAGCCGGCGCGGCGGCGCGAGCGTTTCGCTCGTCGCCGCCGGGGCGCGCTCAACCGAACGTGTTCCGGAGAAGCGCCGCCGCCTGCACCCGGTTCGATCGAACCGGCGCGGCAACCGTTCGGGGAGGATAGGTCGGCGCAAGATCCTCGGCGGGTCCGCAACGGTTGGCCTCGACGAAGGCGCGCACCCCCGAAACGATAGCCCGCTTCGCCGCCTCGCGCCCCGAGTCCCCGTCGCCGAGCGCCGGCAACGGATCGAAGGCGAATTCGTCGCGCCCGGCTTCTCGCGCGCCGCGCTCGCGCCAGTAGGAGTCGTATTCGGAAAGCTTTCTGCGACCCTGCTTGCGACGAAACACGTGGGCGGCGTCGGCCACGGCGCGCACCCCGCCGCCGAGGGCGTCGGCGAGCGCGCGCGCGGCGAGCAACGTCGCGTCCTTCGGCCGCAAGCCGTACATGAGGCGCGTCGCGTCGATCACCTCGCGTTTGTGCCCTGGACGTGGTCCCTGGAGGCCGCCGATCACGACGGTCAAATCGTCGCTTCTTCCGACGAACAGAAGCGAGAGCTGGCTCAACAGCGCGCCGTCGCGCCGTCTCTTGAGGTAGAGGACGAGTTCTCCTTCGCGGTAGCCGGTCGCGAAGGCCGACGCCCCCAATTCCACTTGGAACTGCTCTCCCTTGCGCCCTTGCAGCGCAGCGACTTCCAGCGTTTGGCGGTCACAAAGTCGAGACTGCAGCTCCTTCGAAAACGTTCGCGACATGAACGCACAGTGTCCGAGCAGCAGCTCCAGGCGGCCGCGCGGGCGGAGCGAATAATAGACATATCGGCGCAAGGGTTTTGCAAACGCGGTCTTCGGCGGCGCGCTCGCTCCGAGTTCGCGATGCAGCCGTGAGACGAATAGGCTCCACTTCGCCGCGACCCACGGAGAAAGCAACGAGCGCAACAATAGTCTTCGCATCTCTTTGGTCGCGCAAGAAAGGGAGCGCACGAAAACGCGCCCGCTTTGGTGGGAACGAGTGTCGAGATGGTCATTGCTATGTCGTTGCGCGCGACAAATCGAGTTAGCGATCTGTATAGAATGGACCACGATTTCGCCGCGATGCGCCGTTATTCGGCCGCATCGCGAATTGAGCGGCGATTTAACGGTTGCATCGATCGCGCCGGCGATCTGCGGGTTGTTCCACGGCGCTGTGGCGTGCAATCGGCGTTGCGACGCTTTACAGTGCGCGCAAGTCGGAACATTGACGGCCGCGCGCTCCGACAAATAAGAGGTCGACGCCGACGGCCGGCGGTTGGCCGACGAGTTGGTTCACAAGTCTTCGACTTTCGCTCGAAGCCCTGTTTGCGATGGACAACCTTTTGCCTGACGGCTCAAACCCCGAGATGACGAACGTCCTGGCGGAGGTTCCGTTCGGCGCCGCGTCGCCGCGCCGCGCGTTGCCAATTTCGTTGGCCGCCTGCGCCCCGGTTGCGCTGGTCTTGCTTCAAGTGGCGATCTGGGTCGGCCTCGGAGTGTCATGGCAAGGATCGATCGACAACGACGTCGCCGAAGGCGTCGTCGACGGCTCGGCGTGGCAGCTTTCCTATTTGCGCCACCCGCCGCTGTCGTCGTGGCTGAGCGGACTGGCCTCCGCCGCGGGGCCGTATCGCTACGCGGTGCTGTTCTCGATCGCCTTGGCCTTCGCCTGCGCGGCGTTCGCCGTCGGCGCCGCCTTCGTTCGACGCCTCGACGGCCGCGCCGCCGGCCTCGTCGCGCTGATGGCAGGCCTCGGGTCGCCCTACGCGGCCTACTGGCCGCTCAAGTTCAACCACAACATCGGCGTCATGCCGTTCTGGGCGCTGATCATTCTGACGGCCTGGCAGGCGTTCGAAGGCGGTTCGCTCGCCGCCTGGGCGCTGTTCGGCGTCGTCGTCGGGTTGGGGCTGTGGGCGAAATACGCCATTCTGCAACTGGTCGGCCCGTTGGCCCTGTTGTTCTTCGCCGTTCCGGAATGGCGAAGGAAGACGCGGACCGCAGGCCCATGGATCGCCGGCCTGATTTGCGTCGCGATCATCGCGCCGCAATTGATCGACGTCGCCCACAAGGGCGCGACCACGTTGCAGTGGGCGATTCACCGGACGGGTTCCGACGCGCTGCAACGCCTCGGCTGGATGGTCATGTTCCTTTTCGACGCTGTGCTCGCCAATCTGACCTTGGCGCTCATCGCCTGGGCGGCGTGCGGGTGGGTGCCGCTTCTCCGCGCGATCCGATCGATGTTGGCGCGGGCGACGCGCAGCCGCCTCGACCTCTTTCTGCATGTCGTCGCGCTCGGCCCGGTCTTGGTCGTCATCGCCGCGGGGCCGTTCGGCGTGCGTCTGTTCTATCACTGGGTGACGCCGCTCGCGATCGGCTTCGCGCTCTGGTGGGGCCACGCGGCGGGCCGCGCCGGACTGCGCCGGGTCCCGCGACGGGCCTGGCTGGTCTATTTCGTTTGGGCGGCCCTGGTCGCGGTCGGCTACGTCGGCGTGTGGGAATTCTTGGCGCGACAGTCGCCGCTCAGCACGAGCGGCTATGCGCAGATGGACGGCCCCGCGCTGGCGAAGCTCGCCGAAGACTTTTGGGCCGCCCATGGGAGCGGCCGCATCCCCTATATCGTCAGCTACGACGGAAAGGTCGGGTTTCAGGCGGCCGGCTCGATCGTGTTCGATCTGCCCTATCGCGTCCGCGCGTTCAAGGACGGCCTGACGATCAACGCGCCGTGGATCGATGTCGCGGACGTCAGGCGAAGCGGCGCGCTCGTCGTTTCCGGCGACCCGCTGGCGCCGCACGCGAGCCTCGACGGCGCCGAGGTCGAAATCCGCGACGTCGAGGCGTTTTCTCGCCCCGTCATGCGCGGCGTCAAGGCGCCGCCGAAGATCTATTTCGGCGTCATCGCGCCCAATTCTTAGAGATCGCGTCGAAGGTTCCTGTCTTGCCGCTCGGCGCGCCTCAGGGTTTCGCCGGCCCGCTCAACGCCGCCGCCAGCTTTTCGATGCGCTGGCTCAGCTCGCCGAGCGCCTGCGCCGCCGCGACGGACTGGATTTCGTTTTCGTGGCGCGTCGCGCGCTCGCGCTCCGCCGTGCGCTCGGCCTCGGCTTTCAGCGCCGCAATCCGCTCGCGCGCTTCGGCGAATTCGTCGGCGAAGGTGAGGGCGGTCATCACCATGAGCCGCTGATCGCCGATTTCGCCGAACGCCTCGTGCATCGCCTCGAGCTTGGCGTCGACGTCGCGCGCCAGCGATTCGAGATGCGCTTCCTCGCCCTCGTTGCAGGCCAGGCGATAGGAGCGTCCGCCGATCGATACGTTCACTTGGGGCATCGCCGCTCGCCTCTTTTGGCTCGCCTCGCGCGATCGGCGCCGGGGCTCAATCGATCCCGGTCAGGGTCGCGCGCTCGATCAGTCGCTCGAGCGCCGCGCTCGCCTGCGCCAGCCTCCTGCTCGCTTCGCCGTTCGCCGCCTCGAGCGTGCGGCCTCGATCGAGCGCGCCGTCGAGCTCCACCGCGAGCCGGGCGCGGTCGTCCTGCATCAGCGCCAGCTCATCGTCGGCGTCGCCCCGTTTGGCGTCGAAGCGGGCGCGCCGCTCGATCGCCGCCTCGAGGAGATCGATCGCTGCGCGCATGCGTCGCAAGGACGGTTCGAAGGGACCGAGGGCCATTTCACTCCATCCGTTATGACACATTGTTTACGCGACGGTTGAAGCGGCCGTCAACGCGCCCGCCCACGTGATTGACAGGAGAATGCGCCGGCGCCTATCAACTCGCCCCAATCGAGGAAAGCCGCTTCCGCGCGGCGCGACGCAACGGAGAGCGCATGACGGCCCTGGTTCCCCACGACTCGATGGCGAACGCGATCCGCTTTCTGTCGATCGACGCGGTCGAAAAGGCCAAGAGCGGCCACCCCGGCCTGCCCATGGGCGCCGCCGACGTCGCCACGGTGCTGTTCCGCGACGTTCTCAAGTTCGACGCCGCCGATCCCCATTGGCCCGACCGCGACCGTTTCGTCCTGTCGGCCGGGCACGGCTCGATGCTGCTCTATTCGCTCATCTATCTGACCGGCGTCGGCGGCGACAAGGGCCTGTCGATGGCCGATCTCCAGGCGTTCCGCCAGACCGGTTCGAAGACGCCGGGGCATCCCGAATACGGCCACACCCTCGGCGTCGAGACGACGACCGGGCCGCTGGGGCAGGGGCTCGCGACGGCGGTCGGCATGGCGCTCGCCGAACGCATGCTCGCCGCCGAGTTCGGCGACATCGTCGACCACCATACCTACGTCCTGGCCTCCGACGGCGATCTGATGGAAGGCGTCAGCCAGGAGGCGATCGCCCTCGCCGGCCATCTGAAGCTCGCCAAGCTGATCGTCCTTTACGACGACAACGGCATTTCCATCGACGGCAAGACTTCGCTCACCGATTCGGTCGATCAGCTCGCGCGCTTTCGTTCCGCGGGGTGGCGCGCGCTACGCATCGACGGCCACGACCCGAAGGCGATCCTACGCGCCCTGCGCGCCGCCAAACGCGCCGACAAGCCGACGCTGATCGCCTGCAAGACGACGATCGGCTTCGGCTTGCCGACGCGAGCGGGCACCAACAAGGCGCATGGCGAAGCGCCCGGCGCGGCCGAAATCGCCGGCGCGCGCGCGGCATTGAACTGGCCCTACGCGCCATTCGTCGTTCCGGAAGAGATTCTCTCGGCGTGGCGAGCCGTCGGCGCCCGCGGCAAGCGGCGCCGGACGAAATGGCGGCGCATGGTCGAGACGCTCGCCACCGAGCGGCGCGCCGAATTCGAGCGCCGGCTGCGCGGCGATCCTCCCAAGGGGCTGGACGCGGCGATCGAGGCCTACAAGCGCGAGCTCGCCGCCGCGGCGCCCGAAATCGCCACGCGCAAGGCGGGCGAAGCGGCGCTGAAGGTGATTGCGCCCCTCGTGCCGGAATTGATCACCGGTTCGGCGGACCTGACCGGCTCCAACAACACCAAGGTCGAGGCGACGCGCGACGTCACGGCGCTCGACATGTCCGGGCGCTACCTGCATTGGGGAATCCGCGAGCACGGCATGGCGGCGGCGTGCAACGGCATGGCGCTGCACGAGGGCTTCATCCCCTCGGGCGCGAGCTTCCTCGTCTTCACCGACTACTGTCGCCCCTCGCTGCGGCTGGCGGCGCTGATGGGCCTGCGCGTCGTCCACGTCTTCACCCACGATTCCATCGGCCTGGGCGAGGATGGACCGACGCATCAGCCGGTCGAGCATCTGGCCGCATTGCGCGCGATCCCCAACCTTCTCGTCTTCCGCCCCGCCGACTCGGTGGAGACGGTCGAATGCTGGCAGGCGGCGCTGGCGGCGCGCCATAGCCCGTCGATCCTCGTGCTGACGCGCCAGAACCTGCCCGCGCTGCGGCGCAGCCACGTTTCGGAGAACCTGAGCGCGCTCGGCGCCTATGAGATCGCGCCGGCGCCGGAGAAGGCGGCGGCCTCGATCTTCGCCTCGGGCTCGGAAGTCTCCATCGCGATCGCCGCGCAGGCGTTGCTCGCGGCCAAGGGCGTGGCGGCGCGCGTCGTCTCCGTCCCCTGCATGGAGCGTTTCGCCGAGCAGGGCGAAAGCTACCGCCGCCACGTCTTGGGCGAGGCTCGCGTGCGCGTCGGCGTCGAGGCGGCGATCCGCCAGGGGTGGGACGCCTTGATCGGCGACGGGCCCTTCGTCGGCATGACGGGGTTCGGCGCCAGCGGGCCCTACAAGGAACTCTACGCGCATTTCGGCATCACGCCGGAAAAAGTCGCCGAGGCGGCGCTGGCGCGTTTGGGGAGCTGAGCGCGAATGCGTCAAATCGCCGCGAGAGGCGCCTCGATCAAGTCGCCGCGATCCGCGCTCTGATATTTCTTTGCGAGGCGCGTCGTCGGGCGGGGACGGCCGTTTCGGTCGTCGCGCCGCGCATGCTAGACTTTAGACTGAGGATCGACGAAAAGGCGCCCTGTTCCCATTCGCCCCCGCCGGCCGGCGCGGGGCCGTGCTGCGACAAATCGGAGGATAGAGACGATGGCGATAAAGGTTGCGATCAACGGCTTCGGGCGCATCGGGCGCAACGTCCTGCGGGCCATCGTCGAGTCGGGGCGCAAGGACATCCAGGTCGTCACGGTCAACGATCTCGGCCCCGTCGAGACCAACGCCCATCTCCTGCGCTTCGACAGCGTTCACGGCCGCTTCCCGCACGAGGTCACGGTCTCCGGCGACACCATCAGCGTCGGCGGCGGCGCGATCAAGGTGACGGCGGTCAAGAATCCGGCGGAGCTCCCCCACAAGGCGCTCGGCGTCGACATCGCGCTCGAATGCACCGGCATCTTCGCCGCGCGCGACAAGGCCGCCGCGCATCTGACCGCCGGCGCCAAGCGCGTCCTCGTTTCCGCGCCGTCCGACGGCGCGGATCTCACGGTCGTCTACGGCGTCAACCACGGCAAATTGACCAAGGATCATCTCGTCATTTCCAACGCTTCGTGCACCACCAACTGCCTGGCGCCGGTCGCCAAGGTGCTCAACGACGCGATCGGCATCGACCACGGCTTCATGACGACGATCCACTCCTACACCGGCGACCAGCCGACGCTCGACACCCTGCACAAGGACCTCTACCGCGCCCGCGCCGCGGCGCTGTCGATGATCCCGACGACGACCGGCGCGGCCAAGGCGGTCGGCCTGGTGCTGCC
>Ga0181524_10001763_pt1 | contig 23986 bp, 17 predicted proteins | sample PEATcosm2014_Bin_34_FD_119761 | JGI IMG/M metagenome (GOLD analysis project Ga0181524, IMG submission 119761) | Peatland microbial communities from MTU Mesocosm Facility, Houghton, MI, USA - PEATcosm2014_Bin05_60_metaG | ecosystem: Environmental > Terrestrial > Soil > Wetlands > Peat | place... | reverse complement strand
TTGAACCCGATGGCGGCTAACCCAGGTTTTGTGCATCTGCACGTCCATTCGTCGTATTCGCTGCTCGAGGGCGCGCTGACGATTGCGCGGCTTGCCGACCTCGCCAAGAAGGACCGCCAGCCGGCGCTGGCCTTGACCGACACCGACAACATGTTCGGCGCGCTCGAGTTTTCCGAGAAGATCGCGGGCTATGGCATCCAGCCGATCATCGGCTGCGCGCTCGGCATCGATTTTCGCGATCAGGACGTCCGCAATGGCGGCGTCGACCACGCCTGGCCGCGGATCGTGCTTCTGGCGGCGGCCGAGGCCGGCTATCGCAGCCTGATGCGGCTTTGTTCGCGCGCCTATCTAGAAACCTCGCCGCAGGAACGTCCGCACCTCGAACTCGCCTGGCTTGCCGGCGAAACCGATGGCCTGATCGCGCTCACCGGCGGGCCGGCCGGGCCGCTCGACGCGGCTTTTGTCGGCGGTCAGAACCCGCTGGCGCAGACGCGCTGCGAAACGCTGCAAACCCTGTTCGGCGACAGCCTCTATGTCGAATTGCAGCGCCACGGCACCCCGGCCGAACGTATCGCCGAGCCGGCGCTGATCGATCTCGCTTATGCGCGCGGCCTGCCGCTCGTCGCCAGCAACGAGCCGTTCTTCGCCGCGCGGGAGGATTATGAGGCCCACGACGCGCTCCTGTGCATCGCCGAAGGCCGGATCATCGCCGACACCGACCGCCGGCAATTGACGCCCGAACACCGCTTCAAGAGCCGCGCCGAAATGGCAAGCCTGTTCGCCGATCTGCCGGAAGCGCTGGCCGCGACCGTCGAGATCGCCGAGCGCTGCGCGTTCCGCCCGCGCAGCACGGCGCCGATTCTGCCGCGCTTTACCGCCGGCCGCCGCGACGACGCCACCGTCGACGCCAAGAAGGAGCCGCAAGAGCTGCGCCACGCCGCCGAAGCCGGCCTCGAACGCCGGCTGGCGCGCTACGGCACCGCGCCCGGCCACAGCGTCGAGGACTATCGTGCGCGGCTTTCCTTCGAGCTCGGCATCATCGAGAACATGAAATATGCCGGCTACTTCCTCATCGTCGCCGATTTCATTCAGTGGGCGAAGTCGCAAGGCATTCCGGTCGGGCCCGGCCGCGGCTCCGGCGCCGGCTCGCTCGTCGCCTATGCGCTGACCATCACCGACCTCGACCCGATTCGTTTCGGCCTCCTGTTCGAGCGCTTCCTCAATCCGGAGCGTATCTCGATGCCGGACTTCGACGTCGATTTCTGCCAGGACAAACGCGACGAAGTGATCCGCTACGTGCAGGAAAAATACGGCCGCGATCACGTGGCGCAGATCATCACCTTCGGCACGCTGCAGGCGCGCGGCGTGTTGCGCGACGTCGGCCGCGTGCTGCAGATGCCCTACGGGCAGGTCGACAAGCTGTGCAAGCTGGTGCCGCAGAATCCCGCGAACCCGGTCACGCTCAAGCGCGCCATCGAGGACGAGCCGCGATTGCAGGCCGAGCGCGACCGCGATCCGGTCACCCGGCGCGCCTTCGACATTGCGCAGAAGCTCGAAGGGCTGCACCGGCATGCTTCGACCCACGCCGCCGGCATCGTCATCGGCGACCGGCCGCTCACCGAGCTGGTGCCGCTCTATCGCGATCCGAAATCGCTGATGCCGGTGACGCAGTTCAACATGAAATGGGTCGAGCCGGCGGGACTGGTGAAGTTCGATTTCCTCGGGCTGAAAACGCTCACGGTGCTCGATCTCGCCGCCAAGCTGGTGCGCCGGCGCGGCATCGACATCGACCTTTCCAATCTGCCGCTCGACGACGCCAAATCCTACGACATGATGGCGCGCGGCGAGACGGTCGGCGTGTTCCAGGTGGAAAGCGCGGGCATGCGGCGGGCGCTGATCGACATGCGGCCGGACCGTTTCGAGGACATCATCGCGCTGGTGGCGCTGTACCGGCCCGGTCCGATGGCGAATATTCCGACCTATTGCGCGCGCAAGCATGCGCTGGAGCGGCCGGACTATATCCATCCCAAGCTCGAGCCGATCCTGCGCGAGACCTACGGCGTCATCGTCTACCAGGAACAGGTGATGCAGGCGGCGCAGGTGCTGTCCGGCTATTCGCTCGGCGAAGCCGATCTGTTGCGCCGCGCCATGGGCAAGAAGATCCGCAGCGAAATGCAGGCGCAGCGCAACCGATTCGTTTCCGGCGCCGTCGCGCGCGGGGTCGAATCGAGTCAGGCCGAAGCCATTTTCGAACTGTTGGAGCGCTTCGCCGACTACGGCTTCAACAAGAGCCATGCCGCCGCCTATGCGCTGGTCGCCTATCAGACCGCTTACATGAAGGCGAATTACCCGGTCGAGTTCCTGGCCGCCTCGATGACGCTCGACATGGGCAACACCGACAAGCTCTCGGAATTCCGTGCCGAGGCCGAGCGGCTCGGCATCAAGGTGGAGCCGCCCTCGATCAACCGCTCGGGCGTCGAATTCGATGTCGACGGCCGCACCATCTATTACGCGCTTGCCGCGCTGCGCGGCGTCGGCCGTCAGGCGGTCGAGACCGTCGTTGCGGCGCGCGGCGAGCGTCCGTTCGCCGACCTCGCCGATTTCGGCAGTCGCATCAATCCGCGCGCGGTCAACAAACGCGTGCTGGAAAGCCTCGCCTCGGCCGGCGCCTTCGACGTGATCGAGCCGAACCGGGCGCGCGCCCACGCCGCGGTCGATATGCTCCTGGCAACCGCGCAGCGCACCCATGACGATGCCGCACGCGGCCAGTCGGAACTGTTCTCGGGCGCCGCTTCGCCGGCGCCGATTACCGTGGCGGCGCTCGAACCCTGGCTGCCGGCCGAGCGGCTGCAGCGCGAATACGAAGCCGTCGGCTTTTTCCTCACCGGCCATCCGCTCGACGATTATACGGCGGCGCTCAAGCGGCTGCGCGTGCAGTCCTGGGCGGAATTTTCGCGCGCGGTGAAAAACGGCGCCGGGGCCGGACGCGTCGCCGGCACGGTGGTCGCGCGCACCGAGCGTCGCACCAAGACCGGCAGCAAAATGGGCATCATCGGCCTGTCCGACCCGAGCGGCCATTACGAAGCGGTGCTGTTCGCCGAAGGTCTCGCGCAATACCGCGACCTGTTGGAGCCCGGAACGGCGGTGCTGCTGTTCCTCACCGCCGAGGTGCAGGCCGACGAAGTGCGCGCCCGCATCCAGTCGGTCGAACCGCTCGACGAGGCGGCGGCCCGGATGCAGCGCGGCCTGCGCGTCTTCCTCCGCAACGAAGAGCCGATCGCGGCGGTGGCGCGCCGTCTCGAACCGATGCAGAACGGCAACGGCAAGAGCGGCGCGGAAGCGGGCGAGGGCGAAGTCTCTATGGTGCTCTTGCTGCAAGACGGCAGCGAAGTCGAAGTCAAACTGCCCGGCCGTTTCAAAGTCTCGCCGCAGATCGCCGGCGCCATCAAGGCGGTGACCGGGGTCGTGACGGTGGAGGCGCTGTAGGCGCCACGGGGCTTTTATTCGGGACGGACCCTGCCCACATCTCTCTCGCCATAGAGCGCGCCGCACGATAAGAACGGCCGCGTCACCTCCCAATCATCGAGCGAAAGTGCGGACCCGATATGCTTCGGATCGACAATCTTGTTTTCGACGCCTGGGGCCGCCGCTTCTTCGACGAGGCGAGCGTGACCATTCCGCTGGGCGCCAAAGTGGGCCTGGTCGGTCGCAACGGCGTCGGCAAGTCGACGCTGTTCAAGCTCATCGTCGGCGATCTTGCGCCGCTCGGCGGCGAAATCCTGCTGCCCAAACGCGCCAGGATCGGCTCGGTCGACCAGGAGCATCCGGCAACTCCGGTCACGCTCCTCGATACGATTTTGGCCGCCGACGTGCAGCGCGAAACGCTCACCGCCGAATTGGAGACTGCGGAGCCCGAGGAGATCGCCGAAATCTATCAGCGCCTGAACGCCATCGACGCCGACCGTGCGCCGTCGCGGGCCGCGGAAATCCTGAGCGGATTGGGATTTTCCAACGCCGATCTGGATCGTCCGATGGCCGAATTCTCCGGCGGCTGGCGCATGCGGGTGGCGCTCGCGGCCGCGCTGTTCGCCGAGCCCGACCTCTTGCTGCTCGACGAGCCGACCAACTATCTCGATCTCGAAGGCGCATTGTGGCTCGAAGCGCGCCTGAAGAAATATCCGCATACCGCCTTGATCGTCAGCCACGACCGCGAGCTGCTGAACAATTCGGTCGACGCCATTTTGCACCTGCACGACGGCAAGCTCGATCTCTATACGGGCGGCTACAACGATTTCGAGCAGCGCCGGGCGGAGCGGAACCGGCTGCAGGCCGCGACCAAAGCCAAGCAGGAAGCCGAGCGCGCGCACCTGCAAAAATTCATCGATCGCTTCCGCGCCAAGGCGAGCAAGGCGACGCAGGCGCAGTCGCGGATCAAGCGGCTGGCCAAGCTCGAGCCGATCGCGGAAGTGGTCGAGGCGCGGGTGGCGCCGTTCACGATCCCGTCGCCGGCTCGCCCGTTGGCGCCGCCTCTGCTCCAGCTCGAAGGCGCCGCGGTGGGCTACAACGGCAAACCGGTGTTGCGAAAGCTCGATCTGCGCCTCGACGTCGACGACCGCATCGGGCTCCTCGGTGTCAACGGCGCCGGTAAATCGACATTCGCGAAAATGATCGCGGGCGCGCTACCGCTGCAAGCCGGACAGATGAAGCGCGACGGCCGCATCAAGGTCGGCTGGTTTCACCAGCATCAGATCGAAGCGCTCGATCCGGAAGATTCGCCCCTGGATATCATGCGGCGCGAGCGGCCGGACGACAGCGAGTCGTCGCGGCGTTCGCGGCTGGCGCAGTTCGGCCTGTCGTTCGACAAGCAGGAGACCACGGTCGCGAACCTCTCCGGCGGCGAGCGCGCGCGGCTGTTGCTCAACCTCGTCGCCATGGCGGCGCCGCACCTCCTCATCCTCGACGAGCCGACCAACCATCTCGACATCGACAGCCGCCGCGCGCTGCTCGATGCGCTCAACGATTACGAGGGCGCCGTCATTCTCATCACCCACGACCGCTCGCTGATCGAACTGGTCGCCGACCGGCTGTGGCTGACCGCCGACGGACATATCAAGCCGTTCGCGGGCGACATGGAGGATTATGCGCGCTTCGTGCTGGAACGGGCCAAAATCGGCGCGCGGGCCCCGTCGCAGACGATTCTCCGCGACGGCGTTCCAGTCGGTCCGGGCGGCGGCGAGGGCGTACTGAGCGCGGCGCATCTGGCGGCCCAAGAAGCCCGCGAAGCCGCGCGCAAGGCCGCAAAAAAGCGGCGGCGACGGGGCCACTGAACCCAGCCGCCGCCTTCCGCCAGGGGCCGGAAAGGCCCCGCATCGGCAAAGTTCAGGTTGCGCCCCCGGTGCTCGAGCCTATATAAGGCGCCCAATCTCACACGCGGACCTTGGCTTACAAGCCGTCCGGTGTCCGGCCATCCGGCCGGGCTCTCGGTCCGCGGCGGATCAACCGGAGAACTTTCATGGCGCTGCCAGACTTCAGCATGCGCCAGCTTTTGGAAGCTGGCGTTCACTTTGGCCATCAGGCCCACCGTTGGAATCCGAAGATGTCCGAGTACATCTTCGGCACCCGTAACAACATCCACATCGTCGATCTGACCCAATCGGTACCGATGCTGCATCGCGCGTTGCAGGCGGTCAGCGATACCGTGGCGCAGGGCGGACGCATCCTGTTCGTCGGCACCAAGCGCCAGGCGCAGGAGGCGATCGCCGACGCCGCCAAGCGATCGGCGCAATATTACGTCAATTCGCGCTGGCTGGGCGGCACCTTGACCAATTGGAAAACGGTGTCCCATTCGATCAAGCGGCTGCGCACGCTCGAGGAAATGCTCTCGTCGAACGAGGCACAGGGCTACACCAAGAAGGAGCGGCTGACGCTGCAGCGCGAGCGCGACAAGCTCGACCGCTCGCTCGGCGGCATCAAGGACATGGGCGGGCTTCCCGACCTGGTCTTCGTCATCGACACCAACAAGGAAGATATCGCGATCAAGGAAGCGCGCCGGCTCAATGTTCCGGTCGCCGCCATCGTCGACACCAATTGCGATCCGGACGGCATTACCTATGTCGTGCCCGGCAACGACGATGCGAGCCGCGCAATTACGCTCTACTGCGATCTGGTCGCCAAGGCTGCGATCGATGGTATTTCGCGGGCGCAGGGTTCGTCCGGCATCGACATCGGCGCCCAGGCCGAACCCGTGGTCGAGGACGTGCCGGCTGAAGTCAATCCGCTTGGCTTCGAGCCGCTGTCGGGACCGCGCGGAGCGGCCGACGATCTCAAGAAGCTTTCCGGCGTGTCGCCGACCATCGAGAAGAAGCTCAACGACCTCGGCATATTCCACTACCAGCAGATTGCCGAATTGTCGCCGACCGCCGCCCACAATGTCGGCGAGGAGGTGGGGCTGCCCGGCCGCGTCGAAGGCTGGATCGCCAAGGCCAAGCAACTGACGGCCGAGGAAGTGTAAGCGCGTCATTCCGGAACGCGGAGGAAGCCCGCGGGTCCGGCAATCCGTAGCTAGCGTATCGGAGGCGAGCGACCGAGCCGTCATCCAGCACCGTGATATGGATTTCGCGCGCTCCGCTCGGCTCCGGAATGACGACGACACAGGGACCGGGCACCGGGACCGACGGCACAAGGATCGACGGCACAAGGATCGATAAAATGACGACGAATGTCAGCGCATCCATGGTGAAAGAGCTTCGCGACCAGACCGGCGCGGGCATGATGGATTGCAAGGCCGCTCTCAGCGAAACCGGCGGCAAACTCGATGCCGCGGTCGACTGGCTGCGCAAGAAAGGGCTTTCGAAGGCGGCGAAGAAGGCCGGCCGCGTTGCCGCCGAGGGTCTGATCGGCGTGACCGTCACCGCCAACAAGGGAATCGTGGTCGAGGTGAATTCCGAGACCGATTTCGTGGCGCGCAACGATTTGTTCCAGGGCCTGGTGAAAATGATCGCGGATGCCGCGGTCGACGCCGGTTCCGCGGTCGATAGAATCCTCGCCGCGCGGGTCGGCAATGTCACGATCGCCGACGCCATTTCCGAGACCATCGCCAAGGTCGGCGAGAACATGACCTTGCGCCGCGCCGCCGAGCTTTCGGTCGGGAAAGGCGCGGTGGGAAGCTACGTGCACTCGTCCGTGACCGACGGCCTTGGCCGGATCGGGGTGATCGTAACGCTCGAATCGGCAGGCGACGTCGATGAGCTGAAAGCCTTCGGCCGCATGGTGGCGATGCATGTCGCCTCGGCCAATCCGCAGGCGGTCGATCCGTCCGGCCTCGATCCAGCCGCCATCGAACGCGAAAAAGCCGTCCTGGCCGACAAGGCCAAGGCCCAGGGCAAGCCGGCCAATGTCGTCGAGAAGATCGTCGAGTCCGGACTTAAGACTTACTATAAAGAAGTCTGTTTGTTGGAACAGCCCTTTATTTTCGACGACAAGAAAAGCGTTGCCCAGGCCGTGAAAGACGCCGAAGCCAAAGCGGGCTCCGCCATCAAAATAGGCGGTTTTGTGCGCTACGCGCTTGGCGAAGGCATCGACCGACCCAGCGGCGATTTCGGCGGCGAAGTCGCAGCTCTTGCCGGCACGCATTAGAGGGCCGCGCGCCGGTCGCGTTTCGGCCGCGAATGCGATAGCGCTTCCAGCATGTCGTGCAGAGCTGCAGGCCGGTTTTGCGAACAGGACATGCTAAAACAGACGGCTGGTGCGGACGACGACTCGAAGAGGAGTCATCCTGCGCTAGCGGGTTGAATCGACGACGGGGGGTGTGCAATCGCGATGGCGAAACCGAAATACCGGAAGGTGATCGTCAAGCTCTCCGGTGAAGCCCTCTCAGGCCCCGAGAAGTTCGGCATCCATCAGCCGACCGTCGAAGGTTTTGCCGCCGATCTCGTGGCCGCGCATAAGCTCGGCATCGGTCTAGGCGTCGTGGTCGGCGGCGGCAATGTCTTGCGCGGGGCGAAAGTGTCCGAGGACGGCCTGTCGCGGCCGACCGCGGACGCGATGGGCATGCTGGCCACCGTCATGAACGCGCTGGTGATGGAAGCGGCGATCGAGCGCGCCGGCTCGAGCGCGCGGGTGATGTCGGCCCTCGCCATGCCGCAAGTTTGCGAGACCTACGAGCGAAAGCGGGCGCTGCGCCATTTCGAAGACGGCCGCATCATCGTATTCGCCGGCGGTACCGGCAATCCGTATTTCACCACCGACACGACGGCGGTGTTGCGCGCCGCCGAGATGGAATGCGAGGCGGTGTTCAAGGCAACCGACGTCGACGGCGTGTATACTGCCGATCCGAAACGCGACCCGAAGGCAACCCGCTATAAGCAGCTCGACCACCAGGAAGCGTTGGATCGCCGCCTGAAAATCATGGATGCGACGGCCTTCGCGCTTGCTCAGGAAAACCGTATGCCTATCATCGTGTTCTCGATCCGGGAGGAAGGCGCGATCAAGAAGGTCCTCGGCGGGAAAGGGCACTTTACAACCATCGGTTGATGGTTGGGCGCCACGCGAAAGCGCGCAATATTGGCAAATGCGCGCAAGGTGCCACGGAGGCTACCATGACAATGACGACATTCGACATGAACGATCTGAAGCGGCGCATGCAGGGGGCGCTCGCTTCCCTCAAACAGGAGCTTTCGGGCTTGCGCACCGGACGGGCGTCGACAGCGTTGCTTGACCACGTTCAGGTCGAGGCCTACGGCAGCCATATGCCGCTCAATCAGCTTGCCACGATCAGCGTTCCGGAGCCGCGTTTGCTCCACGTCCAGGTTTGGGACCGCTCGATGGTCCACGCCGTAGAAAAGGCGATCTCGACCGCCAATTTGGGATTGAGCCCGTCGACCGAAGGGCAGGTCCTCAAATTGCGCATTCCGGAGCTCAACGAGGAACGCCGGCGCGAACTCGTCAAGGTCGCGCATAAGTACGCCGAAGCGGCGCGCGTGGCCGTTCGTCATGTCCGCCGCGACGGGCTCGATCTTCTCAAGAAGCTCGAGAAGGATCACAAGATCAGCGAAGACGACCATAACCGCCAAGCCGGCGAAGTGCAGAAAGTGACCGACGCCACGATTGCGGACGTCGAAAAGACGCTCGCCGGCAAGGAAAAGGAGATCATGACAGTGTGAGCGACGCGGCGAGTTCGAGAACCGATGCGGCGCGACCCTTGAATGCAACGGGGGGCGGCTTCGATATGCCGCGGCACGTCGCCATCATCATGGACGGCAATGGTCGCTGGGCCGCGGCCCGCGGGCTGCCGCGGGTGGAAGGGCACCGGCGCGGGGTCGAGGCTTTGCGCAGGACGGTCCGTGCCGCGAGCGACCTCGGCATCGCCGTTTTGACCATTTTCTCGTTCAGCTCGGAGAACTGGTCGCGGCCGCAATCCGAAATCCACGATCTGTTGTCGTTGTTGCGCCGTTTCATCCGCAACGACCTTGCCGATCTGCACAAGAGGAACGTGCGCGTGCGCATCATCGGCGAACGCGACGATCTGGCCGACGATATTCGCAACCTGCTCGACGAAGCCGAAGAACTGACACGCGGCAATGACGGACTCGTGCTCGTGGTGGCGTTCAATTACGGAGCGCGTCAGGAGATCACGCGGGCGGCGCGAAGGCTTGCGATCGAAGTCGCGGCTGGGCGTCTGGCGGCGGACGCGATCACGCCGGAGGTTCTGGCGCGCCATCTCAATAACCCCGATCTGCCGGATCCCGATGTGATCATCCGGACCAGCGGCGAGCAGCGGCTGTCCAATTTCCTGCTGTGGCAGGCCGCCTATAGTGAGTTGGTCTTCGTGCCGCTCAATTGGCCGGATTTCGATCGCGCCGCGCTTGAAGGTGCGATCGCGGAGTACCGCCGGCGCGAGCGCCGCTTCGGCGGCCTGGTCGCGCAAACCGGGTCGTGAACCGGCCGGACCAGCACCACAAGGGCGCGAGCGACGTCGTCGCAGCGGATGCCGGCGCTGCGCGCAATCTGGCGCTGCGCACCGTCTCTGCCGCGGTTCTGGCGCCTGCCGGGCTCGCCGCCGCTTTTTTGGGCGGATGGTTTTTCCTTATCCTTTGTGCAATCGCTGCGGGCGCCATTCTTTGGGAATGGACTTCGCTGGTCGCCGTCGGTGCCGATCGACGGATCCTGCTGCCGGGGTTCGCTGCTTTGCTGGTGGCGACCACCCTGATCGGCGGCGGTCATGGCGGTGCCGCTGGCGCTGCGATCATCGTCGGAGCGGCGGCGGCCGGCGGCGCCATCGCGGTCTGGCCGCGCCGTTCGGGCGCTTACGATCCCGTCGCTTGGGGGGCGGGCGGGGTGGTCTATGCCGGCATCGCTTTGTTCGGTCCCGCGCTGTTGCGGCGCGATCCGGAACTGGGGCTCACGGCGATGCTTTTCCTGTTCGCTACGGTATGGTCCACGGACGTTCTTGCATATTTCGTCGGCCGCGCTGTCGGCGGTCCGCTGTTGTGGCCGCAACTCAGTCCGAAGAAGACGTGGGCGGGGGCGATCGGCGGCCTCGCCGGGGGGGTTGCCGCCGGCACGCTGGTCGCCTATGCGAGCGGTGCGGTAAATCCCGCGGTGGCGGGAGTATTGTCATTGCTGCTTTCGGTCGTTGCGCAAGCCGGTGACCTGTTCGAGTCCGCAGTCAAGCGCCGTTTCGGCGCCAAGGACGCGAGCAGCCTCATTCCGGGCCATGGAGGGGTGATGGATCGTCTCGATGGCTTTCTGGTCGCTGCTTTCTTGGCCGTGTTGATCGGAATCCTGCGCCAGGGCCTTGCCGCGCCGGCCCAGGGCTTGTTGATATGGTAGGGCGTTTTTTCGGGGTGGGCCGATGAAGCACAAGCGGCCGTTGACCAAGATCGAGCCGGCGCGCCTGCCGCGCACGGTGACGCTGTTGGGTGCCACCGGCTCGATCGGTTCGAGCACCGTCGACCTGTTGCGGCGCAACTCCGACCGCTACCGCGTCGAAGCGATCACCGCGCATCGCGATGCGAAAGCGCTCGCCCGGCTCGCCCGCGAACTTGGAGTTCGCTTCGCGGCGGTTGCCGATATGGCGGCCTATGGCGAGTTGAAAAGCGAATTGTCCGGCACCGGCATCGAAGCGGGCGGCGGACCGGCCGCGGTCGTCGAAGCTGCGCAGCGGCCGGCGGACTGGGTGATGGCGGCGATCACCGGCGCCGCCAGCCTTGCGCCGACGCTTGCCGCCGCCGAACGCGGCGCGACCGTCGCTCTCGCCAACAAGGAATGCCTGGTCTGCGCCGGCGCGCTGTTCATGCGCCGCGCTGCCGCCGCCGGCGCCACGGTCCTGCCGGTCGATTCAGAGCATAATGCGATCTTCCAGGCGCTTGCCTCCGGGCGGCGCGAAGACATGCAGCGCATCGTGCTCACCGCATCCGGGGGGCCGTTTCGTACTTTGTCGATCGAGGCGATCCGCAAGGTCACGCTCGCGCAGGCGCTCAAACACCCGACCTGGACGATGGGCCCGAAAGTCACGATCGATTCCGCGACGCTGATGAACAAGGGCCTCGAACTGATCGAAGCGCGGCACCTGTTCGCGCTCAAGCCCGAGGAGCTGTCCGTCGTCGTCCATCCGCAATCGATCGTGCATGGGCTCGTGGAATTCCGCGACGGCTCGGTGATCGCGCAGCTCGGTTCGCCGGATATGCGCATTCCGATCTCCTACTGCCTGGCTTGGCCGGAACGGATGGATACGCCGGCCCAGCGGCTCGATCTGGCCCGGGTTTCGAGCTTGACCTTCGAAGAGCCAGATCTGGTGCGGTTTCCCGCGCTGGCGCTGGCCCAGCGGGCGCTCGCGGCCGGTGGCGCCGAGCCGACCATTCTGAACGCCGCCAACGAGGTGGCGGTGCGCGAATTCATCGCCGGCCAGCTCGGGTTTTGCGGCATCGCTGCGCTGGTCGAGGCAACGCTCGACGCCATGGAGCGCCGTGGCGAGACCGCCGAGCCTCGATCGGTCGAGGCCGCCTTGGCCATTGACCATAATTCAAGAAGGTTGGCGGCCGAACTCCTGCCCGAAATTGCCGCAATGGCATCTTAGCGTTAAGAATTGAGCTGGGGCAAAGGCGGGGTCAGGGCAGCGTCATGGGGTCGTATCTGGGGTCGTATTTGCTGTCGCATTTGTATGCGCTGGGCGGGGGGGTCGTTGCCTACATCATCCCTTTTCTATTCGTTCTCAGCCTTGTGGTGTTCTTCCACGAATTTGGACACTTTCTGATCGCCCGGCTCTGCGGCGTGCGGATACTGGTGTTTTCAATCGGATTCGGTCCCGAACTCGCCGGCTTTAACGATCGCCACGGCACCCGGTGGAAAATCTCCGCGGTGCCGTTGGGCGGCTACGTTAAGTTTTTCGGCGACGACAACGCCGCCAGCGTTCCGGACGCGCCGCGGCTCGACGCCATGAGCGTTGCCGAGCGTGCGGAAAGCTTCTTCTTCCAGCCGGTGCTCAAGCGCGCGGCCATCGTCGTGGCCGGTCCGATGGCGAATTTTGTTTTGGCCGTCGTCATTTTCTCCCTGATTTTCATGGTCTTCGGCAAGCAGTCGATGAGCGCGCGCGTCGACTCGGTCCAGCCCGACAGCTCCGCCGCAGCGGCCGGATTTCAGACCGGCGACCTTGTCGTCGCGATCGACGGCAAGGCCATCGATGATTTTGCCGAAATGCAGCGCATCGTCAGCGAGAACGCCGGCGAAAGCCTCGATATCAAAGTGGATCGCAAGGGCACCGTGCTCGACCTCAAAGCGACGCCGACGCTCAAGGAAATCAAGGACAATTTCGGTAACGTCCATCGCATCGGGATTCTGGGGATCAGCCGGTCGATGGCGGCCGAAGACTTGAAATTCCAACCGGTAGCGCCGCCGCGCGCGCTCTTGATGGGGATGCAGGAGACCTGGTTCGTGGTCGACCGCACGCTCAGTTATATCGGCGGCGTCATCGTCGGCCGGGAGGCGGCCGACCAGCTCGGGGGACCGATCAGGATCGCCCAGATATCGGGTCAGGTCGCCACCATCGGCTTCGCCGCCCTCATTCATCTCGCCGCGGTGCTGTCGGTCTCGATCGGGCTCCTCAACCTGTTTCCGATCCCGCTCTTGGACGGCGGTCACCTTTTGTTCTATTCGATCGAGGCCTTGCGCGGCCGTCCGCTCTCGGAACGGGCCCAGGAGGTCGGTTTCCGCATCGGTCTCGCGATTGTCGTCATGTTGATGATATTTGCAACTTTCAATGACATCGTCCATTTGACGACATCCTGAGCGCCGGGCAATGGTGTGCCAGGGTGGTGGCAATGGCGGCGTGGGGATGCTAGAAGTGACAGAAATGACAGGAGAAATTAGGAATTAAGAACGCAGAATCGAGGGAGATTTTTAAGTAACCCGCCACTGGGGGCGGCCACGAGGGTAATAAGGGCGCGTTGCGCATGGACATGGGTGTGCGGGTAAAACGAGGGCTTGTCATGGCCGGCTTGCTCCTCGGGTTGGGTATTTTTGGCCTATGGACGGGCGCGGCTGTCGCGGCGCCCGGCGAAGGCCTCACCACGAGTTCCATCGTGGTTCAAGGCAATCGGCGCGTCGACGCCGACACGGTGCGTTCCTACTTCAAGGCGGCTCCGGGCGAGCCGCTCGATTCCGCCAAAATCGATGCCGGCCTCAAGGCGCTCTACGCCACCGGCCTCTTTCAGGACGTGCGGATTTCGCAATCCGGCGGCAAGCTGATCGTCGCGGTGGTGGAAGCGCCGGTCATCAACAAGATCGCCTACGAGGGCAATCACCGCATCAAGGACGAACAGCTCACCGAGGAAATTCAGTCGAAGGAACGCGGTTCGCTATCGCGCCCGAACGTGCAGGCCGACACCCAGCGCATCATCGAAATCTACCAGCGCAACGGCCGTTTCGACGTCAAGGTCGTGCCCAAGATCATCGAGCGCCCGAACAACCGGGTCGACCTCGTTTTCGAGATCAACGAGGGCGAAAAGACCGGCATCAAGTCCATCGTCTTCGTCGGCAACAAATCCTATTCGGCTTGGCGCCTGAAGGAAGTGATCAAGACCGCGGAATCGAATTTTCTGAGCTTCCTGCAGACCACGGACGTCTACGATCCGGACCGCATCGAGGCCGACCGCGATCTCATCCGCCGCTTCTATCTGAAACACGGCTTTGCCGACGTTCAGGTCGTGTCGGCGACCGGCGAATACGATTCCGCCAAGAAGGGTTTCATCGTCACCTTCACCATCGAAGAAGGAGCACTGTACCACTTCGGCGCCGTCGACATTCAATCCAATGTGCGCGCCGTCGAGGCGCAAACGCTGCGCAGCTATCTGCGCATGGCGCCGGGGCAGATCTACAACGGCGAGGCCATCGAGAAGACCGTGGAAGATGTGACCATCGAACTCGCCAGGCGCGGCTTTCCGTTCGGCACGGTGCGGCCGCGCGGCGATCGCAATCCCACGACACAGACCATCGGCGTGGTCTTGGTCGTCGACGAGGGCACCCGCGCCTATATCGAGCGCATCAACGTCCGGGGCAATTTTCGCACCCGCGATTACGTGATCCGGCGCGAATTCGATATCGGCGAAGGCGATCCGTACAATCGAGCGCTCATCGATCGCGCCGAAAGACGGCTGAAGAACCTCAATTTCTTCAAGTCGGTGAAAATTACCAATGAGCCGGGTTCGGCCCCCGACCGCGTCGTGATCAACGTCAACGTCGAAGAGCAGTCGACCGGCGACTTCTCGATCATGGGCGGCTATTCGACGGCCGACGGCTGGATGGCGGAGGTCTCGGTCCAGGAGCGCAATCTTCTCGGTACCGGCCGGTTTGCCCGGGCATCGGTCACCTACGGCCAATACACGCGCGGCTTTGCTCTCAGTTTTGCCGAGCCGTATTTTCTCGATACCCGCTCCAGCGGGGGCATGGATCTCTTCGCCAAGCAAACGCTCTCCAACACCTATCTGTCCTACGGAACGGAATCCTACGGCGGCACGCTGCGCTGGGGCCTGCCGCTGCGCGAAGACCTCGGCTTCCAATTGCGCTATTCGGCCTATGTGCAGAAGATCACGCTGCCGTCCTATTTGAACGACTGCAACAATATCAATCCGGACTTCGCCAGCACCTTCCCGACGCCGGCAGCGATTGCCGCGGCGGGAACGAACGTCAATACCGCTTATCCCGGTTATAATACCGCCGTGACAAACGGTACCCAGAACAATTGCTATGCGTACGGTCAGGCGTCGCTTCCGGTGCGGGCGGAGCTTGCGAACGGCGCCTATCTGACCTCGTCGGTCGGCTACGGATTTTCCTATAATACGCTCGACAACAACAAGAATCCGACCAATGGCGTTGCCGTCAGTATCGGTCAGGATTTTGCCGGTGTCGGCGGCGATGTCGCCTATATGCGCTCGACCGCGGACCTTCGCACTTATTACGAAGTCGTGTCCGACCTGGTCGGCGTCCTGCATCTGCAGGGCGGCGACATGATCGGCTTGAAGGGCCAGGAAGTGCGCATGCTGGACGACTTCAAGATGGGGCCGAATCTGGTCCGCGGCTTCCAGCCGGCCGGCTTAGGGCCGCGCGATATTACGCCGGGCACGACCAACGATAATATCGGCGGCACGATGTATTGGGGCGCGAGCCTCGAATTCCAGTATCCGTTCTACTTTCTCCCGAAGGACGCCGGTTTCCGCGGCGCGGTCTTCGTCGATACCGGTTCCGTGTGGGGCTACAAGGGCGAGACGCAATATGCGGCGACAGGGGAAGTCAATGGACTTGCCGGCACGCCGTCTGCCGCTTTCCAGACTGCCTGCCAATGCGGCATGCAGTATGCCGACAGTGCCGCCGTTCGCGCCTCGGTCGGCGCCAGCTTGATCTGGGATTCGCCGTTCGGTCCGCTGCGTTTCGATTTCGCCTATCCGCTCCTGAAACAAGGATACGACCGTACCCAATGGTTCCAGTTCGGCGGCGGAGCGAAATTCTGATCGCGGCCTGAGCTTCGTCACGGACGGCTGGATGCCCGATTTCATCACATCGAGCGGCGCGTTGACGACCGGCGAGATCGCCGCCTTGACGCGCGCCAAGTTGCGCGACGGCGATCCGTCGGACCGGCGCATCTGCAATATCGCGCCGCTCGACACCGCGGGCCCGCTCGACATCAGTTTTCTCGACAATTCCAAGTATCTCGGTGAATTGGCGGGCACCCGCGCCGGGGCCTGCCTGATTGCGCCGCGCTTTGCCGCCGCCGCGCCCGCTGGTTTGGCCGTGCTGGAGACGGCGTATCCCTATCCGGCATTTGTCGCGGTGACGCGGAAGCTGTTTCCGCAAGCGCTCCGCCCGATCTCGTTGTATGAAACCAAGGGGCGCGCTCCTGGCGCGCAGGTACATCCCACGGCGCGGCTCGAAGCCGGTGTCACCGTCGACCCCAATGCGGTGATCGGCCCGCACGCCGAGATCGGGGCGGGCACGGTGATCGCTGCCGGCGCCGTCGTCGGTCCCAATGTCTGCGTCGGCCGCGACTGCGAGATCGGACCCGGCGCAACGGTTCTGCATGCGCTCGTCGGCGATCGGGTGATTGTCCACCCCGGCGCGCGCATCGGCCAGGATGGCTTCGGCTACCTGCCGAGCCCGCGCGGTCATCAGAAGATCCCGCAAACGCGGCGCGTCATTATTCAGGACGACGTCGAGATCGGCGCCAACACGACGATCGATCGCGGCGCCACCCGCGATACCGTCATCGGCGAGGGCACCAAGATCGACAATCTGGTCCAAATCGGACACAACGTCTCGATCGGACGGCATTGCCTGATCGCTGCTCAAGTCGGCATATCGGGCAGCACCGCGGTGGGAGACTTCACCATGTTGGGCGGGCAGGCCGGCGTCGCCGACCACATCACGATCGGCGCGGGAGCCATGATCGGCGCGCGCGCCGGTGTCATGTCGAACGTTCCGCCAGGCGCGCGCTTGCTCGGCTATCCGGCCGAGCCCGCCATTGAATGGAAACGCGGTGTGGCCACGCTTCGCCGTCTCGTGCGCAGCAACCGCAAGGCCAATATCGGCAAATCTGATGTCGATAAGTCCGATGTCGATAAGTCTGATGAGAGTGAGTCGGAGGGGGTGAGCGAATGAATGCCGAAACCATGGAGGCGGCCGACATCCGCGAAATCCTGAAACTCTTGCCGCATCGCTATCCCTTCGTCATGATCGATCGCATCGTCGATATCGAGGGCGAGGATCGCGGCACGGGGATCAAGAACGTCACCATCAACGAGCCGCAATTTCTCGGCCATTTTCCGGACAATCCGATCATGCCGGGCGTGCTCCTGATCGAGGGCATGGCGCAGACCGCGGGCGTGTTGTGCCTGCGTCGCATGACTTTGACCGCGCGGCGCTTGGCGATGTATTTCCTCACCATCGACAAGGCCAAGTTCCGCAAGCCGGCCGTGCCGGGCGACACCATCCGCTACCATGTCACCAAGGTCGCGCACCGCCGCAACATGTGGTGGTACCGTGCCGAGGCCAAAGTCGACGACGCCCTCATCGCCGAGGCCGAGGTCGGCGCAATCATTGCCGAGGTTTAAATGGCGATCGATCCGACCGCGCGCATCGCCGATGGCGCGCGCATTGGCGACGGCGTCGACATCGGACCCTATTGTCTGGTCGGGCCGCAGGTCGAAATCGCAGACGGCGTGCGGCTCATCTCTCACGTCACCGTCACCGGCGTCACCAAGATCGGGGCCGAGACGGTGGTCTACCCGTTCACCTCGCTCGGCACGCCGCCGCAATCGGTCCACTATCGCGGCGGCGCGACGCAGCTCGTGATCGGCGCGCGGTGCCAGTTGCGCGAAGGCGTCACCATGAATACCGGCACCGAAGCGGGCGGCGGCATCACCCGCGTCGGCGACCGCTGCTTCCTGATGGTGGGCTGTCATGTCGGCCACGACTGCCGGGTCGGCAACGACGTGACCTTCGCCAACAATGTGGTGCTCGGCGGCCATGTCAGCGTCGACGACTTTACGTTCCTAGGCGGCCACGTCGCGATCCATCAATTCGTGCGCATCGGCGAGGGGGTGATGATGGCGGGCATGTCGGCCGCCCGCGACGACATCATTCCGTTCGGCTTTGCGCTCGGCCAGACCGGCGCGCTGGTCGGCCTGAATATAGTGGGCTTGCGACGACGCGGTGCGACGCGCGCCGAGCTGCATCAGGTGCGCCGGGCCTATCGTTCGCTGTTCTTCGCCGAAGGGCGCATTGCCGAGCGGATCGAGGCGGTGGCGCGCGACTTTGCCGACGATCCGTTGGTCGGCAAGATCATCGCCTTCATTCGTGCCGGCGGCAAACGGCCGTTGATGCGGCCGCGGCGACGCCGCGACGCCGATACGCCGGACGACGACGCGGCCGAATGAGCCTTGCCAAGTGAGCTTTGTCATGGCTGACGCGATTCCCGGCAACGATCCGCTCGCGATCATCTGCGGCGGCGGCAGTTTTCCCGGCGCCATCGCCGACGCGGTGGCGCGCCGCGGCCGACGGCCGGTGATGTTCGGCCTCAAGGGCTGGGCCGATGCCGCGGTGGTCGAGCGCTATGCCCATCATTGGATCGCCATCGGGCAAGCGGGGCGGTTTTTTCGTCTGGCGCGCGCCGAGAATTGCCGCGAGCTTTTGTTCATCGGAACGGTGCTGCGGCCGCCGATCACGCAATTGCGGCTCGACTGGCGGACGCTGTTGTTGCTGCCGCGCTTGGTTTCGTCCTACCGCGGCGGCGACGACAAGCTCTTGTCGGGGGTCGCCGCGATGGCGGAGAGCGGCGGACTTCGCGTCGTCGGCGTCAAGGAAGTGGCGCCGGAAGTTTTCGTACCGGAGGGCATTCTCGGCCGTCACCGGCCCTCCGAGCGCGACCGCGCCGACATTGCCCGCGCGCTCACCGTCATCGCCGCGCTCGGACCGTTCGACGTGGGCCAGGCCGCCGTCGTCGCCAACAACAATGTACTGGCCGTCGAAGCCGCCGAGGGCACCGACCGAATGCTCGAACGGATTGCCGAATTGCGCCGGCTCGGCCGCGTCACGGCGCCGCTCGGAACCGGCGTTCTGGTCAAGGCGCCGAAGCCCGGCCAGGATCGCCGCTTCGACCTGCCGTCGATCGGCCCGCGCACCGTCGAGAACGTCGCCCGGGCCGGTCTGGCGGGGCTTGCCGTCACCGCCGGCAGCACCATGATTGCCGAAGCCGATGCGGTGACCGCGGCGGCCGACCGCGCCGGCATCTTCCTCCTCGGGGTGCGCGAGGAATCGGCCCGATGACGCAGCCGGCGCCATCCGTTGGTCCGAAACCGCTATCGATCTTCATCATCGCGACGGAAGAGTCCGGTGACGCGCTGGGCGCGGCGCTGGCGCGGGCGCTGCGGCAACGCGAGGGCGAGATGCTCACGCTGTCCGGCATCGGCGGCCGGGCGATGGCGGCCGCCGGCATCGCTAGTCCCTTCGCCATCGACGACCTTGCCATCATCGGATTGATCGCGATCGCGCAAAAACTGCCGACGATCTTTCGCCGTATCGGGCAGGCGGCGCGAAGCGTCGTCGCCGCGCGTCCGGACGCTCTCGTCATCGTCGACAGCCCGGACTTCACGCACCGGGTGGCGCGGCGCGTGCGGCGGCTCGCTCCGGCGATCCCGATCCTCGATTATGTCTCGCCGTCGGTCTGGGCTTGGCGCTCGGGCCGCGCGCGCGCCATGCGCGCTTATGTCGACCAGGTGCTCGCCATCTTGCCGTTCGAGCCCGCGGTGCATGCCAAGCTTGGCGGGCCGCCTTGCACCTATGTCGGCCATCCGCTGCTCGAGCACATCGCCGAACTGCGCCCGAACGCCGTCGAAGCGGAGCGCCGCCGCAGCGAGCCGCCGATCGTTCTGGCCTTGCCGGGGAGCCGGGCGGGCGAGGTCGGGCGATTGCTCGGCGTTTTCGGCGCCGCCATCGCGGCGCTGGCTGCACGGGTCGGCCCGCTGGACGTAGTGCTGCCGACCGTTCCCCATCTATTGCCGCGGGTGCGCCAGGGCGTTTCGCAGTGGGCCGTCAGCCCCCGGATCGTCGTCGACCCGGCCGAGAAGTGGGCCGCCTTTCGCAGTGCCCGCGCCGCCTTGGCGGCCTCCGGTACCGTGACGCTTGAACTCGCGCTGGCCGGCGTACCCATGGTCGCGGCCTACCGTCTGCACGTCGTCGAGGCGGTCATTGCGCGGCTGATCCGGCTGCAGTCGGGGCTGCCCAGTGTCATTCTCGCCAATCTGGCCATCGGCGAGAACGTCGTTCCGGAATTGCTGCAGGAAGATTGCACCTCGGAAAAGCTCACTGCGGCGCTCCTGCCGCTGCTGTCGGATACGCCGGAGCGGCAGCGGCAAGTCGAGGCTTTCGGCCGCCTCGACCGCACCATGGCGGTCGGCAGCGCCATATCGAGCGCCAGCGCCGCCGCCATCGTGCTCGATGTGGCGCGCCGAGGCCGAGGCACGCCGCCTTAGGCCAAGCCAAGCCATGCCATGCCGCGGCGTTAACCGGCCAAACACCGCGGGCCTACCATTGCCGCAAGCATCCTGCTAAGCCGCAGGGTCCTGTCCGACCAAAAGCATAACCTCTGAAGCAGAGCGCGTGAGCCAGACGAGAAGAGCAGTCCGGAAGTCCCCGATCCGGGCCGCAATCACCGGGGTATTCGGCTACGTGCCGCCGGACCTGCTCACCAATGACGCGCTCGCGGCAATGGTCGACACCAGCGACGAGTGGATCACCGAGCGGACCGGCATCAAAGAACGCCACATCCTCAAAGGCAAGGGTCTCGGCACGTCGCACATGGGCGCGCATGCGGTGCGCGGGCTGTTGAGCAAAACCGCAACCGCGCCGGGCGATGTCGAGCTATTGATTTGCGCGACGACGACGCCGGACTTCGTGTTTCCCTCGACCGCCAATCTGATCTGCGACATGTGCGGCATCCGCGCGATCGGCAGCTTCGATGTCCAGGCCGCCTGTTCGGGATTCGTCTACGCGCTCACCATCGCCTCGCAATTCATCGAGACCGGGAAATACCGCAAGATCGTCGTCGTCGGCGCCGACAAAATGTCGGCGATCATCGATTACACCGACCGCGCCACCTGCGTGTTGTTCGGCGACGGCGCCGGCGCGGTCCTGCTCGAGCCGAGCAAGAAATTCGGCATCGTCGACACCATAATTCGCTCCGACGGGGCCGGCATGCCGCATCTGCATCAGAAGGCGGGCGGCAGCCGCATGCCGCCGACCGCCGAAACGGTGGCCAAGCGGCTGCACTACGTCCATCAGGAAGGCGCCGCGGTCTACAAATTCGCGGTCGCCCGCATGGCGGAAGTCGCGAACGAATTGATGAAGCGCAATCACTTGACCAGCGACACCATCGATTGGCTGGTGCCGCACCAGGCCAATCGGCGCATCATCGAGGCGACCGCCGAGCGCATGAAGCTGCCGCTGGAACGGGTGATGATCACGATCCAGAAATACGGCAACACCACCGCGGCGACCATTCCGCTGTGCCTGTGGGAGTACGAAAACAAGCTCAAAGCCGGCGACCGGCTGGTCCTGGCGGCCTTCGGCGGCGGCTTCACCTGGGGCGGCGTCTATCTGACCTGGGCGTATAATTCCCCACGCGAATAGCGAGTGGCGAATCGCGATCAGCCAATATCGCGATCACCGCCCCCTCTTCGCTATTTCGCCAATCGCCCGTTTATCACTTTCGCTTCGACATCGGCTGGTAGTCGCGCCGCGGCGCGCCGGTATAGAGCTGGCGCGGGCGGCCGATTCTCTGGTGCGGATCCTCGATCATTTCCTTCCACTGCGCGATCCAGCCGACGGTGCGCGCCAGCGCGAACAGCACGGTGAACATCGTGGTCGGGAAGCCCATCGCGCGCAGCGTGATGCCCGAATAGAAGTCGACATTGGGGTAGAGCTTCTTCTCGATGAAATACTCGTCGTGGAGCGCGATGCGTTCGAGTTCCACCGCGACGTCGAGCAGCGGGTCGTTGATGCCGAGCTCGCCCAGGACCTCGTGACAGGTCTTCTGCATGATCTTCGCGCGCGGATCGTAGTTCTTGTAGACCCGGTGGCCGAAGCCCATCAGGCGGAACGAGTCCTTCGGATCCTTCGAGCGTTTGACGAATTCCGGGATGCGGTCGACGCTGCCGATCTCGCCGAGCATTTTCAGCGCCGCTTCGTTGGCGCCGCCATGCGCGGGGCCCCACAGGCAGGCGATGCCGGCGGCGATGCAGGCGAACGGATTGGCGCCGGTCGAGCCGGCAAGCCGCACCGTCGATGTCGAAGCGTTTTGCTCGTGATCGGCGTGCAGGGTGAAAATGCGGTCCATGGCGCGCGCCAGGACCGGATTCACCTTGTACTCTTCGCACGGCACGGCGAAGCACATGCGCAGGAAGTTCGAAGCAAAATCGAGTTCGTTCTTCGGATAGATGAACGGCTGGCCGATCGAATATTTGTAGGCCATCGCCGCCAGCGTCGGCATCTTGGCGATCATCCGGATCGAGGCGACCATGCGCTGGTTCGGATCGGTGATGTCGGTGGAGTCGTGGTAGAACGCCGACAGCGCGCCGACGCAGCCGACCATCACGGCCATCGGGTGAGCGTCGCGCCGGAAGCCCTGGAAGAACCGGCTCATCTGCTCGTGGACCATGGTGTGATGGACCACGCGGTCGTCGAAGTCCTTTTTCTGCTGCGCCGTAGGCAGTTCGCCGTACAGCAGCAAATAACAGGTTTCGAGGAAGTCGCCGTGCTCCGCGAGATCAGCGATCGGGTAGCCGCGGTAGAGCAGGACGCCCTCGTCGCCGTCGATATAAGTGATTTTGGAATCGCAGCTCCCGGTCGAAGTGAAGCCGGGGTCGTAGGTGAAGACGCCGGCTTCGGCATAGAGCTTGCTGATATCGATCACCTCGGGCCCGATGGTGCCTTCGTAGACCGGGAACGAATAGCTCTTGTCGCCGAGTTTCAAGGTGCCGGTCTTGATGTTGGCGCCGGTTTTCGCGTCCATGGTCGTATCCTCGATGGCTGACATCCGAAATTTCAGGCCGCGCGCGCCGTACCGGCCAGAGCGGCCGGCGGCGTGTTCGACCCGGCCTTAATTGCGTAGCGCAAGCTTGTGTGCGCTGCAAGATAGCAAGCTGGTGCGCGTTGCAAGATAATTGCCGATAATCGCTGTGTTGCAAATCCGGTAGGGGGCACGCCGAATTTGCCGGAGGTTATCACACGGCGCCGGGGTCGGCGCGGTCGCGGGATACCTGATCGGCGAGCCGCGCCATGCTTTCGGCTTTGCCGAGTACGGCCAGCACTTCAAAAATGCCGGGCGAGGTGGTCCGGCCGGTGAGTGCGGCCCGCAATGGTTGCGCCACGGTGCCGAGCTTGGCGCCCCGTCGCTCGGCGAAGCTACGCACGGCATGCTCGGTGGCCTCCGGCGTCCACGGGTCGACGGCTGAGAGTTCGGCCGCGACATCTTGCAGGAGTTGTCTTGCATCGGGGGTGAGCAGCGCGGTCGCCTTGTCGTCGAGCGGGATCGGCCGAGCGGCGAACAGAAAGCCCGCGCTGTCAATAAGATCGACCAGTGTTTTGGCCCGCTCTTTCAAGCTCGGCATGGCCATCAGCAGCTGTTGGCGCAGCGTCGGCGTCAGCTTGGCGGCAAGCTCGGCACCGCCGGCGAGATGGGGCAGGAGCCGATCGATCGCGTCCAGCAAGGCCGTGTCGGTGCTGTGGCGGATATAGTGACCGTCGAGATTTTCGAGCTTGGCGAAGTCGAAACGCGCCGGCGAGCGACCGATCTGCGGCAGGTCGAACGCCGCGATCATCTCTTCGGTCGAGAAAATCTCCTGGTCGCCGTGGCTCCAGCCGAGCCGCACCAGGTAATTGCGCAGCGCCGACGGCAGGTATCCCATGGCGCGGTAGGCGTCGACGCCGAGCGCGCCGTGCCGCT
>Ga0181524_10001762_pt1 | contig 23990 bp, 12 predicted proteins | sample PEATcosm2014_Bin_34_FD_119761 | JGI IMG/M metagenome (GOLD analysis project Ga0181524, IMG submission 119761) | Peatland microbial communities from MTU Mesocosm Facility, Houghton, MI, USA - PEATcosm2014_Bin05_60_metaG | ecosystem: Environmental > Terrestrial > Soil > Wetlands > Peat | place... | reverse complement strand
ATTCCCCGTCCTGGACAAGGAGGGCAAGTACTTCGGCTTGCTCCACTTGAACCAGATCCGGCGCGTCATTTACGAGAAGGAGGTCGGGCAACTGGTCATCGTCGAGGACATCGCGGTGGAGAACATTGAGCCGCTTCGCCTGGACACCGACTTGTCCAGCGTGGTGACTATGTTCGCGCAGATGGACTACCCCGAATTGCCCGTGGTGGACGCGGACTCCGGGAAGGTCCTCGGCCTGCTGCGGCGCCAGGAACTGCTCGCCGCCTACAATGCGCGGTTGGCGGAAATGCAGGCGCGCAAGCCTTAAAGGCCCCTTCCGTCCGGCCTGCGCTACAGCTTGCCCTCTTCGCGCAGCCTGGCTTCAGCCTCTTTGACGATCTCGTCCACGTCCTTGATCTGGCCGGGCGTGAGCGGCGAGGCGATGTCATTGGACATGAGTTGCCGCGCCTTCTCGCGGGCCATGTTCTCCCATTGGCGCGTCTCGTCGCCGCGCGGATCCACGCCCCACGGCGCGACGGCGAAGAACGGCGCCAGGTCCAGGAAGTTGCGGAACTGCCGGGCGGTGTCCATCTCGGAGAGGTAGTTCCCGCCGATGCCGACCTCGCGGATGAGGTCCACGTCAATCGCCTCGTCGGTCACCTCGAATCCCTGGACGGCGCGGCGGACGTAGCGCGTCACTTCGTTGTCGAGGACAAGCTGGACGGGCGAGTACGTGATGGCGTTCTCGACGTGGCCGACGACGCCGTAGCCGACCGCGCCGCAGAGCACCGCCATGAGCATCGTCACGCCCTTCTCGACTCCGGCGCGGGCGCCCGGCAGACAGGCGTCGGTCTTGCCCCCGTGCACGCCGCTCGGGCAGCCGTAATACTCGCTGATCATCTGTATGCGCGCGCCGTTCATCGAGACGCGCTCCGGCCCGGCGTAGCGGAAAATCCCCGTCCGCATGTCCGCGAAGGACGGGCAGATGTCCAGCGTCACCACCGCGCCCTCGTCCACTGCATAGCAGAGCACCATGCCGGCCAGCGTCTCCGCCAGGCCCACGGCGAGCGTCGCGGCCGGATGGATCGGCGCCGTGGCGCCGGCGTTCGGCATCGTGTCCAGCGACTGCGGCATGCCGTGCTTCACGTACGCGAGCATGATGTCGCACATGTTATGGTCGAGCGTCAGCGGCGTCTTCGCCTCGGCGTAGCCGACGAGGATCGGGCGCTTGCGCAGTTCCTCGCGGCCGCCGCGGACGACCTCGCCGATGCGCATCGTGTACTCGACGTCGAACGGCGTCAGCGTCTCGATGCCGCCGAACTTGTCGGTGATCTTGACGAGTTCGGCCGCCATGCGCACCGGCCGAATCGGCAGCGGCACGTCCTGCGCGGCGACGGGCAGGCCGGTGTAGGCGATCTGGTCGAGCTGCGCGGCGAGCTTGAGCGAGTCGCGTGTGTCCTGCAGCGTGGCGCGGCGGCGCACGCCGTCGAAGTCGTAGATGAACACGCAGTAGCCGCCCGCGCTGGCGGTGAAGTCCGGGTGGATCCCGAACGGCTCCTTGCGGAAGCGAACGTGCGAGTAGCGCACCGCCATGCGCTCCGGGAACTCGCGCGTCTCGAAGTCGCGCCGCATCTTCTTCACGCGCTTCTCGACGAGGTCCTCCGGGAACCGGACCTGCTTCTTCTGCCGGTCCACCTTGCACCCGGCCGCCTGCAGGTAATCCAGCGCCTCGTCGTGGTCAATCCGCATCCCGACTTCGGCGAGGATCCGCAGCGCCTTGCGGTGGATGATCTCCATCTCATCGAAGGCCAGGAATCGAACCGGCTCTCGTAAAGTCTTCAACCGGGATCTCCTGCAGGCGATGAGGCCCTCACGGTCGGGCCGGCTTCGCCGTTTTCTCAACGATGCGCGGGAAATAGAGCCAGAGATGTCCCGAGTCGTCGTCCTCGCCGAAAACGATCTCGCCGTCGCGCCCGACGACGGCGTCGCCGAAGACGTAGCCGTACCGGCGGCGCTGGATGACCGAGACTGCGGCGCCGATGTCGGTGACCTTTCCTGCGTCAGGATCGTAACAGAACATTCTGGAAATCTCGTCGCCGCAGAACCCGAAAACGCGGCCGTCGTGAGTCACGGCCATCGGCCCGACGGGAGTCAGCGTTGCGCGGCACAGCGGGCCGCTGAACCGCCCTTCCTCGTCGAGAGCAAAGATGTCCCCTTTCCCGTCGGCCGTGTAGAGCAGTCCCGGACCGCGACGCCTTGCCCATACCTTTGGCGCATGGGCCCAGTCGCCATCGGGAAGCGCAATGGCCCGGCGATCGAGCTTCTTCGCGGCGGGGTCGAAGCGCCACAGCGTATCGCCTTCATCGAAGCCCAGAACGGCGCCGCGGGCATCCACGGCCAACCGGCCCATCCCGCGCAGCTCGCCCACGACTTCCACGGCGCCGGTCTCGATCTCCACCGCAAGAAGATGCTTGAGGGTCGTTGCGAACGCCCGTCGTCCCGAAGGGTCAGTCACCGCGTGGACGATCCTCTCACCACCCGCCGGGACGGCGCTGTAACGAAACGGCTTCCGCGTGAAACCCCATTCCTGGATAAGACTGAACGGCATGCGTTGCAGTTCCCGACTGACGATGCGGGCGCCACCCGGCCCGTTGACGAAAGCAGCGAAACCCGCCGGCCCGCAACTGGCGGCGACGCACTGTTCTGCGCCATCCACGACGCCCATGTCGTGCACCGCGCCCATGTCGGCGCGGAACATGCCGACGAACAGATGGACCCGTTTTCCGCTGGTGCCGCCGTAGATGACGCCTTCGCGCGTCGCATCCAGAGCGGTGATCCTGCTCTCGTCCGCGATGATAGGAACGGTCACGCCCGGAAAGCACATCGGGAAGGCGACCATCATCCCTTCGTTGATGAACGATCCGTGAACGATCTTGTCGTGGAGGGCCCTGACCTCCGGATCATGCCAGTCGAGCGGCTTCTTGACCGATTTCAAAGCGTTCTCCCTTCTATCCCCACATGCGGATGGGCAAATGGGCATTGGGTTTCTTCCGGTCCGCCGGCATCGCCACCCGGAAGATGCCGACCGGCCTCGGCCCCACGTGCGCAAAGAACAGGTCGCCGTTGTGGTCTATTGCGGCGCGCGAAACGTACTGCGCCGCCTGGCCCGGGCGCTTCAGTTCAAAGACCTCCTCGCGCTCCAGGGTGGCAGGGTTCAGCCGGTGGACGATCCCCCACATGTTAATGCTGCCCTTGCCCAGATCGCGGGGCGACTCATCCGTCTGGCCTTCCTTCCACCTCGACGCGCAGTAGTACAGATACCCGTCGCCGCCGAACACCAGCCCGCCGCAGTGGTCGACGAACGTGGACAAGGGCAGCGTCAGGTCGCGAGCCTGCGTCGTCGGCCCCAGGTCCTCGACCCGTCCCCATTCGCCCTCGTTCGGCCAGATGCGCATCAGCCTCGGGTTGGCGATCCACGTCGAGGCATAAACGCACTCCCCGTCCGGCGACGGGGCGACATCATAGAGGACGCTGTGCCACCCCGTCTGGTAAGTGGGATCGTGGGGCAGGATGTAAGGCGAGGTCTCCAGCCGATCCTTATCCGGATCGTATCGCACAATCCGGCCGTCGTCATTCGATGTCAAGACGCGATGGCGCCGGTCGAGGAAGAGGGCCTGGGCGTTGACGGAGCCGATGCGGCCCACGTCGCGGAACTTCCGCTTGGCGATGTCATAGATGAAGAAATGGTCGCGCGGGTAGCTCAGCGAATAGAGAAGGCCGCGCTCTTCGTCGTGCAGGAGGCAGCGGCAGCCTTCCTTGGGGATCATCGTATCCCACCAGAGCACTTGGTCGGTTCGCGTGTCGAAGGCCAGCAGCGCGCTGCCGCGGAAGCAGCGCTCCTTGTCATGCCACATCCCCCACGGCGAGTAAGCCGGCAGGTCAATGGGCGGCCCGGAAAGGTGCGTCGCCATGTAGAGAACGCCGTCGTGCATCGAAGGGACAAAGCTGTAATGAATCTTGCACTGCGTCGCCCGGCCGGAGTCGGCCGGATCGTCCACCATCTGGTCGAGCGAAAAGAGATAGTCCAGCGCGTCCGTTTTCTCATTATAGCGTACGAGCTTGACCGACTTGCCGGGGGACCCTTCGGCGCAGGCCGCGGCGTAGATGCGTCCATCGGGACCGACCGACAACGACCAGCAGGAATCGGATTCCGGATGCTCGGTGAATTGGTACCACGAGACAGGATAGGCCGAAGAAGGTTTGTCCGTCATGGTTTGATCTCTCCTGTACTGTGCCTGGTTATCACACGCTTGAGCATAAGGGCCTTTGACTCCTCCAGGGGACGGCTTTCCGTGATTTCCTTTATCTCAGCTGTTTTGACATCCTCACAAAACCGCTCAATCCGTTCTTCCAAGCCCGCGGCGTCAGCGGGAGTAATGCATAATCTGACGTAACGGATGGGCAATCTCGCGGTCCGCACTCTCTTCAGCACTTCTTCGTCGTCTGCCACCATTTCAGCCTTGTCAAACAACCGATCGGCTTGATCCAGCATCTTTTCATTCAGATAGGCGCTGGTGGGCGGATCATAGATACTCATGTGCGCGTCAGGCGCCTCGACTTGCTTGTGAATAAGATCATAGTACTGGCGCATGGCCGCAGCCGCCATTCCATAGTAGGCCGTCATGAACTCATTCACCGCAAGATCAACGTCATAATCAGGGTTCCACAGCAATTTGGCGAGAACGTACTGGCGCATCTGATCTAACTCGCTGCTCTCGCCTTTGGCTGAGTTGTTGCCCTCCTCGAATATGCCTTTGACATGATGCCTGACAAAATACCGGATGTTGGCCTGCAATACCTTGAAGTTAGGAAACGGTTGAACATAATGTTGGAAATTAGTTACGTAGTCCCAGACGTACAACCTGTCGCATACCTTCGACCAGGCTTCCAAGTCGGCGGCAAAACCACCCTTTATCCAAGTGCGGGATCTGTCGGGACCATAGGCGCCCACTTCGTTGCTGCATTTTTCCAAGGGATGGGAGAAACAGCACTCAATGCTGCACAACCTGACGATGACGTTTTTCCGAGGCCTGACATGCCTGGGCGGCTTCCTCGTATACTGGTATGCCAGAGTGTCCACGGCCACATCAGGAAATTCCCGCTCAAGGACCTCGGCGATTTCATTGACGAAACGGATCAGCGTTCCGCTGTGTGAACCTTCATCCTCGTCTATGGCCTTGCACTTCTCGCATTGGCACGGATTCCTCCAGTCATTCTGCGATACGGATACGATGGCAGCACTTGGTTCCTCTCTGAGCCATCGTTTGACGCTGCTAATGGAAATCTCCAACACGTCGGGATTGGTAAGGCAAAGCTGTGTCCTTTCGGAGATCCGGCGGCCGTCCACTTCTGAAAAATACTCCGGGTGCGAATCAAAGTATTTCGCCACGGGGACCAACGAGTCAAAGGTATGTACGAAGTGGCTGTAGACGACTTTATAGCCGTGGATATCCTCTAAACGCGCAAAGTGGGAGTTGGACTTGTTTCGGGCATGCCACTCACCTTCCATGGAGCCCGCAAAATAAGGATCCCTGTATTCAAGCGCCGGAATCTGCTCGTCGTGGATCTCGCCTATTTCTATCTTGTCTCTCCGGGGTATGTGCGAGACTTTTCTGTAGAACCATCTGCAGCCCAGGTAGTCTTCCAGGAAAGTATAAACGCCGTACAAGGTCCCGCGCGGCCTGCCCCCGGCTATGATAAGAGAGCCGCCCGCCGTGCGTATATCGAAACCTTCGCTTCCCAACTTAACACAATCGAGCTGAACGCCCGCCATGGAACAATGCTTATTGTCACCCACGATGATTTCCTTGCAGCCGTACTGAGCGTCGTCCCCAACGATCGGCAAATGCGCCTCGCTGATCTCCTGCAGAAAATGCTGGAGCTCTTCCGCCGCATGCCGTTCCGGCGCGATTGCGTCTGCCCCAACGACAATCTTCCAGTCGCTCTTTCCACTGCCGGCCAGCAGATACTGTGAAGCCGCGCGCATTTGAATGATAGTCCCTCAATCGTTCCAGGCAAGGCGGCGTGCGACGCCAGGGCGCAAAGGGTGACATTCTGACAGCCGAGGTCGCGCCTGTCAAGCAACTCCTCGGCAATCCGCCCGTCTCAAAGAAATTCCGCTTGACATTCGTCGAGAGGGATATAAAATAAGCGCATGTTGACGCAGCGTGTTGTAACATGCCCGTTGTCTTGTTTTCGTTCGTATCGCTCCTCTGACGACGGGCCCCTCTCGACGGCATGGTGCGCGAAGCCCCTCTCGCGCCTTTCGGTCGGCGCACGGCCTGCCTCCCGATACTCGTTGGTGTTGATGCAGCGGATCGCGATCAGCAGTCGTTTGAATAAGGGTCCCCAGCGGTGACATGGCGCGCGGTTCTGGCCGGGATTTTGGCGGGCGCGCTCGTCTGCGCGTTCTGCTATTTCAACGACGCGGTCATGCACCAGACGATGTTCGTCGGCAGCACCATGCCGATTTCAGTTTATGGGGGCCTGATCCTTTTCGTTCTCCTGATCAACCCGCTGCTGGGACGACGGTCCTTCTCGGCCGGCGAGCTGACGGTGGCGCTGGCGATGACGCTGGTGATGTGCGGCATTCCCGGCGCGGGGTTGCTGCGGTCGGGCACGGCGGCGATGATGATGCCATGGCATTGGGAGCGAAGCAACCCCGGCTGGCGGGCGGAAGACATTGTGGAGACGGCGCCTCGGCAGATGCTGGCCTCGCCGGGGGACCAGGACGATGCGGTGAACGGTTTCGTGCGGGGGCTCGGCAACGGGCGCGGGATTCCCAGCCTGCGCGCGGTGCCCTGGCGGGACTGGGCCCGAACGCTGGCCTTTTGGCTTCCGCTGGCTCTCGTGTTATGGGTCGGGCTGATCGGCCTGGCTCTGGTCGTGCATCGCCAATGGTCGGAGCACGAGCACCTGCGCTATCCGCTGGCGGTGTTCTCGAATGCGTTGCTGCCGGAGCCGGGGAAGCGATGGGCCACCGTGTTCGGGGACCGCCTGTTCTGGATCGGGGCGGGACTTGTGTTCCTGATCCATTTCAACAACTACCTCGCGGTATGGTTCCCGCAGTTTCTCGTGACGGTCCCGACCAAAATTGACCTGACCTCGCTCCTGCAACTGTCCCCCACCTACGCGGCAGGCGGCGGGTGGCCGCTGTTGCAGCCGCAACTGTATTTTTCAGTCCTGGCTTTCGCGTACTTTCTGGCCTCGGACGTGTCCTTGGCGATGGGGATCGGACCGTTCCTCAATCCGTTCCTGGTCGGGGCGCTGGCGAGCTACGGGCTTTCGCTCCAGTGGAGCGGGGTGAGCACGCCGAACGTGCAAAGTTTCATGAATTTCGGCGCCTATTCCGGCCTGCTGCTGACGATCCTGTACACCGGGCGGCATTACTACAGCCGGGTATTTCGCCGGGCGGTAATGATTCCGACGGCGGAGGAGCAGGCGTCGGAGGCGGTCTGGGGCGCGCGCGTGTTCCTGATCTGCGTCGGCCTCTTCAGCCTCAGCCTCATTTCCGTGGGCCTGGACTGGCCGCTGGCGGTTCTGTACGCGGGGTTGATCTTCGCGCTCTTCCTCGTCGTCGGCCGGCTCGTCGCGGAGACGGGGGCGTTTCTGGTCCAGGCGTATTGGTATCCCGGCGTCATCCTCTGGGGTTTCTTCGGCGCGAGGGCGCTGGGGGTGAAGAGCGTCCTGATCATGCTGCTGTTGTCTTCGGTCCTGATCATTGATCCGCGCGAGGCCATGATGCCGTTCCTGGTGAATGCATTGAAGCTGCTCGACCTGCGGCGGCAGAGAATGGGGCGGACGGCCACCTGGTGCGTGGCGGCGCTTCTGGTCGGGCTGGCGGTGGCCGTGCCGGCGACTTTGGCCTTCCAGTACGACCGGGGCGTTGATCGTGACGACGCGTTCGCGATGGTGGTGGCCTCGCAGAGACCGTTCGACAAGGCCATCGAAGTTAAAGAGCGACTGGTCGGGCAAGGCAATTTGGCGGCGGCCGAGGCGACGAGCGGCTGGAGCCGGTTCGCCGAGATCTCGCCCAAGGTGCCCTGCCTGATCGGGTTCGCGGGCGGGCTGACGGCGGTGCTTGCGTTTGCGGCGCTTCGGCTGCGCTGGGCGAAATGGCCGCTGCACCCCGTGCTGTTCCTGGTTTGGAGCACGTGGGCCGGGCGGGATATGTCCGCCTCTTTCCTGGGCGGATGGATGCTCAAGCTCCTGGTGACCCGGTACGCCGGCGCGGGTTGGTATCAGCGGCTGAAGCCGCTGATGTTCGGGCTGATCGCCGGAGAGCTGCTCGGCGGGCTCGTGCCGATGGGGATCGGATTCGTCTACTGGCTGAAGACGGGACTGCCCCCGAAGGTATTCAATATCTTGCCGAACTAGCCGGCGTTCATGAATGGGATCGAGATCAGAGATCATCTGAATAGGGATTCCAGCGGTGACATGGCGCGCAGTACTGGCCGGGCTTGCGGGCGGCGCGTTCGTCTGCGCGTTCAGCTACTTCAACGACGCCGTCATGCACCAGACGATGTTCGTCGGCAGCAATATGCCGATCTCGGTGTACGGCGGCCTGATCCTCTTCGTCTTCCTGCTCAACCCGCTTCTGAAACGCTGGGCGTTTTCCGCCGGCGAGCTGGCGGTGGCGCTGGCGCTGGTGACGGTGATGTGCTGCATTCCCAGCGCGGGGTTGATGGAGACGTTCACCGCGACGCTGATGACGCCATGGCACTGGGAGCGAAGCACGCCGGGTTGGCGGGCGGAGGGCATTGTGGAGACGGCGCCCCGGCAGATGCTGGCCTCGCCGGGGAACCAGGAGGACGCGCTGAATGGCTTTGTGCGGGGGATCGGCAACGGGCGCGGGCTTCCCGATCCGCGCCAGGTGCCCTGGCGGGCCTGGCGCGCAACGCTGGTCTTTTGGCTCCCGGTGATTCTGCTGCTGTGGATCGGGCTCATCGGACTGGCGCTCGTCGTGCATCGCCAATGGTCGGAGCATGAGCATCTCCGCTATCCGCTGGCGACGTTCTCGAACGCGCTGCTGCCGCAGGCGGGAAACCGTTGGGGCGCCGTGCTCGGAGACCGCCTGTTCTGGATCGCCGCGGCGGTTGTGTTTCTGATCCACTTCAACAACTACCTCGCGACCTGGTTCCCGGAGTTTCTCGTGACGGTTCCGACCCGGGTGGATCTCTCGTCCCTGGCGATGCTGTTTCCCACCTTCGCCGCAGGCAACGGGAGCGAAATGTTGCATCCGACCCTGTATTTTACGGTCCTGGCTTTCGCGTACTTCCTGGCCTCGGACGTGTCATTGGCGATGGGGATCGGCCCGTTCCTCTATCCGGTGTTAGTCGGGGCCCTGGCCGGCTATGGACTTTCGCTCACCGGCGGCGGAATGTCCGCGCCGAACGCGCAAAGCTTCATGAATTTCGGCGCCTATTTCGGCATGCTGCTGGCGATCCTGTACACCGGGCGGCATTCCTACGGCCGGACATTTCGGCAGGCGATCCTGATCCCGACGGCGGAGGCGCAGCCGCCGGAGGCGGTCTGGGGCGCGCGGGTGTTCCTGATCTGCGCGGCCCTCTTCACCGTCAGTCTCATCTGCGTGGGCCTGGACTGGCAGCTGGCGGTCCTGTACACCGGGCTGATCTTCATACTCTACCTCGTCGTCGCCCGCCTCATCGCCGAGACGGGAGCGTTCATGGTCCAGCCGTACTGGTTTCCCTGCGTCACGCTCTGGGGGATCTTCGGCGCGAGGGCGCTGGGGGCGAAGACCGTGCTGATCATGCTGCTGCTGTCGGCGGTCCTCGCCGTTGACCCGCGCGAAGCGCTGATGCCGTTCCTGGTCAATGCCTTCAAACTGCTCGACCTGCAGCGGGTGAGAATCGGGCGGACGGCCGCGTGGTGCGGTGTGGCCCTTTTGATCGGGCTGGCGGTGGCGGTGCCGGTGACTTTGGGATTCCAGTACGACCGGGGCATTGATCATGACGACTGGTGGGCGACGGAGATCGTGCCGCAGAGACCGTTCGACAAGGCCATCGAGGTTCGGGAGCGACTGACGGCGCAAGGCAGTCTGGCGGCGGCCGAGGCGACGACCGGATGGCGGCGGTTCGCGGAGATGTCGCCCAAGGCGCCCTGCCTGATCGGGTTCGGGAGCGGCCTGGCGATTGTGCTCGCGTTTGCGGCGCTTCGCCTGCGCTGGCCGAAATGGCCGCTGCACCCGGTGCTTTTCCTGGTTTGGGGCACGTATGCCGGGCAGCAGTTCGGGGCCTCGTTCCTCGCGGGATGGGGTGTCAAGGTCGTAGTGACTCGGTACGGAGGAGCATCGTGGTATCAGCGGCTGAAGCCGCTCATGTTCGGGCTGATCGCCGGGGAGATGCTCGGCGGACTCGCGCCGATGGCGGTCGGATTCGTCTACTGGCTGACGACGGGGCTGCCGCCGAAGAGTTTTTACATTCTTCCGGGCTAGCCGGCAGTCGGGACGAGGAATGTTTCATGAATCTTGGCGCGTATTTCGGTATGCTATAGGTGAGCTTGGTTCCGCCCTGGTTTGGCGTTTCAGAAACAAGTTCCGTAATACGCGGTCATTCCGAGCGGAGCCCTTCGGCCGTGAGCTCAGGGCCGAACGGCGAGGAATCTCATACGCAGCGTGCAGGAATGTTTTATGGTATGAGACCCTTCGCTGCGCTCAGGGTGACGCGGTCTGGGGTTATGCGCGTCGCTTCCGGAACACGATACTAGGTGACGTTGATGAAGAAGATCGAGATCAGAGATCAGCCGTCGCTGGGGATCGGGAAGACCGTGTCCCTGACGCTCACCGGCATCCGCTATCGCCTTTTCCGGTCGCTGGTGACCGTTGGCGTGGTGGCGGTGGCGATGGCGTTCCTGATGAACGTGCTCAGCGAGAGTCTCGTCCGGGGCGCGGTGCTCCGGGCCACGACTCTGCGCGCGGCCGAGTTGCACCAGGCTTACGTTTGGGTCACGAAGCTCTCCGACCCGGGCATGCTGGATTCCATTCTGCCCATGATGGCGGCCCCGCATGCCGAGGCGGTTGACGAGGCCATCTCCATGGCGAAGCTGCCGCCGGAAGACCGGGGCTTTCTGGAGAGCCGATGCCGGCAGGCGACCGGATACCTGCGCTTCTTTGCGGCGCTCGATTACGGAGCGCGGCGACAGCTCACCCGCCAAGCGCAGGGAACGGCCATTTTCGATGCCCTGCAATCGCCCTCGGCACAGGCCGATTTCTTCGCCAAAGCGAAGGAAATGCGGTCGCTCCGGCTGCCCGGAGGCGCTGAGGCATTCCAAAAGTTCCTGATCGAGTGGCCGGCAGTGAAGGAAAAACTGGAGCGCATCCGCGCGGCGCGCGCGGCGGCGATCGCTCAGCTTAAAGCCACCCTGCACGGTCGCACGGTCATGGAAGCGCTTGCCGAAGCCGACGGCGCATTCGGCGCGGCGATCCGGGCCGCCGGGTTCCGGTTCCCGGAAGACATTGCGCGCACCGTCGCCGGGCAGGCGCGCCGGGCGTGCGAAGGCCAATCGCTCGAAGCGGGGCTTCTCCGCCCCGCCGTGCGGCGGGCCCTCGCCGGCCGGCTGGACCTTACATTGAACGAGGTCAACCCGCTGGTCCTCTGGGAGTTCCTGAAAGACCGCGACAGCGCCTCATGGTATCTTGACCGCCTCAAGGAAGCCGGCATTCCCGCGGCCGACCTGACGCCCGAGCGCCTGATGGCCCTGGCGCGCGTCCAGACGGAGGAGGCGACGCTCGCGCAACTCCTTCCGCTTCAGGCCGATGTCGAAGAGGGCGAGACCGGAGTCCAGGAACGGATGCTCTGGCTGATCCTGGTCTCGATGATCGTCTGCGCGGTGGGGATCGCCAACGCCATGCTCATGTCCGTCACGGAGCGTTTCCGTGAAATCGCGACGTTGAAATGTCTCGGAGCGCTGGACCGGACCATCATGGGCATGTGCGTCATCGAAGCGACCATCCTCGGCGTGACCGGCGGCGCCGCCGGCGCCCTGGCCGGGACACTGCTTGGGTTGAGCCGGATGAGCGCCGCGTTCGGCAGCATCGCCCTGAGCACGATGCCGATCGGCGCCTTGTGCCTGGCCATGGCCGGATCGGTCCTCGTCGGAATCGCACTGGCCGCGGTGGCGGCATTGTACCCCTCGTTCAAAGCCGCGCGGCTGGCGCCGATGGAAGCGATGCGGGTGGAATGACGAGAATGCAGACTGTAGAATGAGCAACCACAGATCATGAATGTGAGCATTGCCATAACATCCGCGAAGGGGCGCGTGATCATCCGCACAGTGAACCTCAAGAAAATGTACATCAAGAAGGACGTGGTGACCGAGGCGTTGCGCGGCGTGGACGTGGAGATTCTCACCGGCGAGTTCATCTCTCTCATGGGGCCGTCCGGCTCCGGCAAGAGCACCTTCTTCAACATGGTCGGCGGGCTGGACAGCCCCACCAGCGGGCGCGTGTTCATTGACGAAGTGGACGTGGCGCAATTGACGGCGGTGGAACTGGCTTTTCTGCGATGCCGGAAAATCGGTTACATCTTCCAGAGCTATAACCTGATCCAATACCTGACGGCGCTGGAAAACGTCACCACGCCGATGGCGTTCGCCGGCGTGGACCCCGACGAGGCCCGCACGCGCGGGATGGAGCTTCTGACGCTGGTGGGCCTGAAGGAGCGGTGGACTCACCGGCCGATCGAAATGTCCGGCGGCCAGCAACAGCGCGTCGCGATCGCGCGTTCCATGGCCAACCGCCCCTCGCTGCTCCTGTGCGACGAGCCGACGGCCAACCTGGACCTGAAGACCGGCCGGGAGATCCTGGAGATCCTCCGGATGCTGAACCAGGAACGCAACATGACTATTCTTTGCGCCACGCACGATCACCGCATGTTGGATATCTGCGACCGGCTGATCTGGATCCGCGACGGCCGCGTCGAGCGGATCGCGCGCCGGGACGAGGTCCAGATTGAAATCGGCAGCATCGGCGGAGAAAAGGCTTAAGTGGAAATACGGATGCCGGTTTTCTCACGTTCACACGGTCTCGCGTTGATCGGCGCGCTTCTCCTGGCCGCCGCTTCGCGCGCGCCGGCGGAAAGCCTCGATGCGTTCCGCGCCGATTGCCTGGCGCTGACGGCGGCCGATCATCGGCTGACCGGCAGCCCGGAATGCCGCCGGGCGGCCGACTATATCGAGCAGCGATTGCGCCAGAGCGGCGTGGACGAGGTCCTCGTCGAAGAGTTCCCCGCCGTCCGGGCCGCCGTGAAGCGCTGCGACATGACGCTGGAGAATTCCCGTCGGCTCGATCTCCTCCCGATGCGGGCGAACGGGCTGATGCTCCCCGTCACGCCGGCGGAGGGAATCACCGGGCCGATTCAATACGCCGGGATGGGCCGCCTGGAGGACTACGGCCGCCGCCCGCCCGTCGGCGCGATTGTGGTCCTGGATTACAACGCCGGCAAGGCATGGATGGATGCCTTCCGGATGGGGGCCAAAGCGGTCGTGTTCGTGCGCAACGGTCCCACGACATCGTCGGCCGCCCATTCGATCGAGAACCACGCCAACTTTCCGCGTTTCTACTATCCGGGTCCGGCGAGCGACCTGCCCGACGGCGCACAGGCCACCCTTCACAGCGAAATCGTTTGGGAAGCCGCCACCGGCTGCAACGTCTTCGGTTTCCTCAAAGGAACCGGGCCGACGTTCGACCTCGAGAAAAAGGGAACATCCCTCGCATTCTTCACATACTTGCTCCGGGTGATCTCCGGCCACGGCCTCCAGCAAGAGAATACATTATTTGAGGAATGTCTTGTCCTGGCGGCGAATCTCGACAGCTTCGGCGAAATCCCTGAGCGCTCCCCCGGAGCGCGGAGCGCGGCCAATGCCGCCGCGTTGATTCAGTTGGCGGAGTATCTGAAGGCGCACCGTCCGCGCCGGCACGTGCTCCTGGCCTTCTTCGACGGCCAGGCCCAGGGCCATGCCGGAAGCCGCGCGTTCTACCAGGCGCTCGAACCGACCGACAACGAAGCCGGGCTCGTGAAGCGCGACGCGTCCTGGAACGAGGAGACGAAATTCCTCGGCGAATTGGTGGAAGCCGCGAAGTCTCAGGACCCGTTCGCCCCGGCCCCCGCCGCTTCGGAGCTGCTCCTTCGATTGAAGGAAAAAGCCACCTGGCACGCGAGCACGTTAAGCATTGATCTGGCGGAGTGGCGCCGAAGCGCCGCGCTCGGTACGGCCGGGCCGGCGGAGGCGGAAGCCCTTCTAAGCCGGATCACGCAGGCGGAGGGGGCCAAGGAGCGGTGGAACGCGCTGTTGCGCTGCCTGGCGCGTCGAAAATCGGTCGAGCCGGTCCGGGCGGAGCTGACCCAGGTCTTCAGGGAGGTCGGCGAGGACGTGGACGCGCGCCGGACGGAATTGGCCGCTGACCGTCGCACGCTCGATGCAGACCACCGGCTCCAGGAACTGATCGGGCAAGCATGGATCAGCCTTCATCTTTCGCTGATGCTGGGAGACACGACGCCGCGCTGCGCGTTGATCATCGGCGGCGAATCGCGGTTCCACGCCATTCAGGACAACCCCGGACTCTACGACCGGATCCAGGCCGCCGCCCTGACCGCCGCCAGGGAATCGAACGTCCAACAGTTCGAGATGTCCTCGGCGGACCTGTCGTTCCCGCAGACGCGCGCGCTTTGGGCCGCGCCGAAGCTGGTCCATAGCGGCGAGGTGGCGGGGCGGATGGGAATCTACGATGCCGTGCTGGGCACGGTGCAGGAGGACCTGCGGCTCGAGGGCACTCCGGACGACGTCCCGGCGGCTCTGGACCTGGAGCGGATCGAAACGCAGGCGCAGGGGATGGCCGCATTCGTCAAGTCCCTGGCCGACTGCAAGGAGCTTTCGGCGCTCCGGGTGATTGTGCCCGATTACCAGTTTTTCCCCTCCTATTTCGAATCCGATCACCGCCCCCACGGACCGATGGTCATGAGCCGCGCGCCGGGGAGCGCGCTGGCCGACCACCCGCTGAACGGCGCGATGGTCCAGGTTCTTGCGGACCGCCGGCAACAGTTCAGCCCCGGTCCCAAGCGGGCTTACGCCTTCGACGATTACATCCTGCTGCGCACCAACCGGAACGGCGCCTATCCCTTCGGCCCGGTGCGCCCTCAGCCGTCCGATCTGACCATCCAGTCATTCGCCGCCTCCTTCGATGTGCATGGGCAGCTCCTCCAGTCGAGCACCTACTACTCGGGTTGGGAAACGCCGTACCAGCGGTTGGAGACCTTCCCTGCGCGTCACGGCTGTCTCGTCGTCTCCCAGCGCGCCATGGCCACCGACCCGGTTTCCACGCGGGTCGAGGCGCAGGTCCTGGATGCGCGTTCGGACAGCCCGCTCGATACCGAACACGCCTGGACCCAGACGCGCGACGACAGCGTGGGCTGGTTCTGCGAAGAGAAGGTCCGCGCGACCAAGTTTTTCGGCCTGCGCTCCGTGGTGGCCTTGAGCGACAAAGACGTGCTCCATGCCAACGTGACCGGGCGTTCGGCGGAGGACCTTTGGCAGTTGGACCAGGGGCGCATGCAGACGCTCCAGTCGCGCGGGGTGAACCACCACGCGCTCGACGAGTTGCAGGGGCGCAGCGAGGACCTCTTCCGCGAAGCCGGCTCCACAGAGGACGTCCGGGTCGCGGAAGCCCTGCGCGCCTCCTCCTTCATGGCGGGGGCGCCGATTTACTGGGAAGTCCGCACCGCGCTCGACGACCTCGTCCGCGCGGTGCTGATCCTCCTGGCCCTCGCGGTGCCCTTCGCCTTCGCCCTCGAACGCCTGCTGATCGGCGCGCCCAATATTTACCGCCAGATCCTCTGGTTCGCTGTCTTCTTTACCGCGACGTTCCTGCTGCTCTTCTTCACTCATCCGGCGTTCGCCGTCTCCAACAGCTCGATCATCATCTTCCTGGGATTCGTCGTGCTGGTGCTCTCGCTCGTCGTCATCACGATCATCATGCGGAAATTTGAAACGGAGCTCAAAGCGCTCCGCGGGATGACCACCACCGTTCACAGCGCCGACGTCTCCCGTTTCGGCACGGTCATGGCGGCCATGAGCATGGGCGTCTCCACCATGCGCCGCCGTCCGTTGCGCACGGTGCTGACCGCCGTGACGATCCTGCTGCTGACGTTCACCATCCTCTGCTTCGCCTCCTTCGGGACGGAACTCGGCGTCATCCGTCTCCGCCTGGGCCCGCCGACTCCTTATGCCGGGGCGCTGCTCCACGGAGTCAACTGGGAAATCCTGGATACGCACCTGCTGGAGGTCCTCCGCGGCCGGTGGCCCGACGCGGTCGTCTGCCCGCGATACTGGCTGACGCGCGACAACGACGACGAGCCGGAATGGGCGCTCACGCGCCGCGACGGCACGCGGCCCGCTCCGCTGCTCGGGGTCCTGGGACTGGACGCCACGGAGGTGCGCAATCGCCCCGACCTGGCGGCGCTCCTGGGCAAGCCGGCTTCCTCCGACGCGCCGCGAATCTGGATCAGCCGGGCCATGGCCTCTCAACTGGGCGTCGCGCCCGGAGAGCAGGTGCTCCTGGGCGGCAAGGCGCTGGAAGTGGGGCCGCTTCTCGACTCCGCGCAGCTCTCCGTCCTGCAGGACATGGACGAGAGCAGCGTCGTGCCCGTGGATTTCCGGCAGCCGCGCAGCAGCCCGCCGCCCCAGACGCCCGAGGCGATGCTGGCGCCGCTCAAGGAAAGCTGGTCCTCGCTCCCGGTGGACTCGACGGCGATCATCTCGGCCGAAACCTCGCAGGCCCTCGGCGCGACGCTGCGAGTGGCGCACCTCTACGCCCCGGATGCCGGGAGAGCCGCCGTCATCGCCGATGACCTGACCCGGATGGTTCCGTTCCCGGTCAACGCCACGCGTGAGGACGGCGTCTATCGGCTTCTCCTGGGCCCCAAGCTGAAGGCCAGCGGCGCCGCCGACCTCTTCTTCCCGCTGCTCCTGGGCGGCCTGGTGATCTTCGGCGCGATGCTCGGCTCGGTGGCCGACCGTGAAAAAGAAATCTACAGCTTCAGCGCCCTCGGCCTTGCGCCGCCCCACGTCGCCGGCCTCTTCTTCGCCGAGGCGATGGTCTACTCCATCCTCGGCGGCCTGGGCGGTTATCTCGTCGCGCAGGGAATGGTGAAGGCGCTCTCGTTCCTGGCCGGCTTCGGCATCGTGCGCAGGCCGGAGATGAATTATTCCTCCGGCAACGCGGTGATCGCGATCCTCATCGTGATGGCCACGGTGCTGCTCTCGGCGCTGTATCCGGCGATCCGCGCCTCCCGCAGCGCCAATCCCGGCATCCTCCGCGCCTGGCGGCCGCCGCGCCCGAAGGGAGACCGCTGCGACATCGTCTTCCCGTTCACGATTTCCGACCACGACGCCGAAGGCGTCATCGGCTTCCTGAAGGAGCATTTCGACAACTTCGGCGATACGGGCCTGGGGGTCTTTATCGCCAAAGACACATGCGTGACGCGCGGAAGCGAAGGCCGGCCGGTCCTGGTCTCCGCCGTCTCTCTGGCCCCGTTCGACCTGGGAGTGGCTCAGCAGTTCGAGTTGTCCTACCGCCCCAGCGAGATTCCGGGGATTGACGAGGTCGCTCTCCTCCTCGTCCGCCAGTCCGGCGAACCCAAGGACTGGCAGCGCCTCAACAAGCTCTTCCTCGACGACCTGCGCAAACAGTTCCTCATCTGGCGCTCGCTCGCGCCGGAGACGATGGATTCGTACCGGAAGAACGCCGTGGGCGGCGCGCAGAAGGCCGATTCCGGCAACGGAGAAGGACCAGAGTCGAAAGATGGCTGACCCCGCCAGAAAACAGGACCGGGAGTTGGAGGAATTCCGCGGCGCGATGACGCCGCCCGCCACCTTTGAGGAAGGGTTCAACTGGACCTCCCTGGCTGGAGCGATCTTCATCGGCCTCTTCATGGTGCCCGGGGCGATCTACATGGGCCTGCTGGCCGGCCAGGGGATCGGGCCGGCGGCCCAGTGGGTCACCGTGATCCTCTTCATCGAGGTGGCCCGCCGCGCCCAGAAACAACTGAAAGGCGCGGAGATCTTCGTCCTCTTCTTCATGGCCGGCACCATGATGGCCGCCACCGCCGGCGGCGCCGGCGGATTGCTCTGGAACCAGTTCTTCGCGCGCAGCGAGTCCGCGACCGCCTTCGGCCTCGCCGGGAAGATTCCCGCCTGGTTTGCGCCGGCGGCCGATTCCTCTTCCTACAGCCAGCGCAGTTTCCTCCGTTCCGACTGGCTCGTGCCGATCGTCCTGATGGTCTTTCAGTTCATCGTCGGCCAGTTGAGCATCATGCTCATAGGCTACGCGTTCTTCCGGGCCACCAGCGACGTGGAGAAGCTCCCGTTCCCGATGGCGCCGATCGGCGCGCAGGGCGTCATGGCCCTGGCGGAGGACGTGGAGAAAAAGGAAACCGCCGCCGGCGAGCGCCCGTGGCGCTGGAGGGTCTTCGCGATCGGCGGCGCGATCGGGCTCGCCTTCGGCGCGGTTTACCTGCTCCTGCCGACCCTCACCGGCGGGCTGACCGGGAAGCCGGTCATGCTCCTGCCCATTCCCTTCAGCGACTTCACCGTCAAGACCCAGAGTTATCTGCCCGCCGTGGCCACCGGCATGGCCTGGAACCTCGGCGACCTGATCGTCGGCATGGTGCTGCCGTTCTGGGCGATGGTCGGCAGCCTCATCGGCCTGGTCATGTCCATGGCCGCCAACCCGATCCTCTATCACGCGGGCGTCCTCTCTTCCTGGACGCCCGGCGACGACACCGTCACCACGCTGTTCAAGAACAACGTGGACTTCTACTTCAGCTTCGGCATCGGCATCTCCGTGGCCATCGCCATCGTCGGCATCGCGCAGGCGGTCCGCGCCTTTCTGCGGAGCGCCCGCGAACGGAAGTCCGGAGCGCGAGGGTCGGTCGCCGAGACTCCGAAAGGGCGCGGCGATTTCCGGATGTGGATCGTCATCGTCGGCTATACGCTCCTGACGCTCTCTTACATCCTCCTCTCCGGCTGGCTCGTCCACTGGCACAAGGGCGTCATGCTGGTGCTCGTCCTGATCGGCTTCGTTTACACCCCCCTCATCGGCTATGTCACCACCCGCCTTGAAGGGATCGCCGGGCAGGTCGTCGAAATCCCCATGGTGCGCGAGGCCGGGATGATCCTCAGCGGGTTCCGGGGCATCCAGGTCTGGTTCCTGCCCACCGCCAGCTCCAGCATGTCGCAGATCAGCGGGATGACCGTCTTCTACCGCCAGTGCGAGCTGACCGGCACGAGCTTCCGAAGCATCTGGAAGAGCGTCGTCGCCCTCTTCCCGGTGATCCTGATCTGCACGGTCCTCTTCTCCAGCTTCATCTGGAGCCTCGCCGAGCTCCCGTCGGTGGTGTATCCATACTCCCAGAAGATGTGGGAGCTTTCGGCGGCCAATTCGTGCGTGGTTTACTCCTCCACGACCGGGGATTATTCCATCTTCGAGGACGCCTTCAAATGGAGCAGGGTGCTGATCGGCACCGGCTTCGGCACGCTGATCTTCGGCGTTCTCACCCACCTCGGCGCGCCGATCTTCCTGGTCTACGGTCTCGTGCGCGGACTCGGCCAGAGCCTGCCGCACATCATCATCCCGCAGTTTATCGGCGCGCTGATCGGACGGTATTACTTCAGGAAAAAACTCGGTCTGAAGTGGCGGCAATACGTCCCCGTCGTCGCCGCCGGCTTCGCCTGCGGCATGGGACTGGTGGCCACCGTCGGCGTCGGGATCACGTTCCTGAGCAAGGCGGTCGTCGCCCTGCCGTACTAGTTCAGCGCCCAGAAAATAAGTTGCATAATGTTTGGTCATTCCGAGCGAAGCGAGGAATCTCACACGCAGCGCGCCGACAATGGTTTAGGGTATGAGATGCTTCGCCGTTCGGCCCTGAGCTCACGGCCGAAGGGCTGCGCTCAGCATGACGCGAGCTAGACTCATGTATGTTATTCACGGGACGGTAGGATTCTGAAATGAATTCCAGCGAACCGGCGGTCCTGATCGCGGTGCGGAACCTGAACAAGGAATTCCACATGGGCCGCACCGTCGTCCAGGCCCTCAAGGACGTCAACGTGGACGTCCTCACCGGAGAGTACCTCTCCATCATGGGTCCGAGCGGCTCAGGCAAAACGACCCTGTTCAACATGGTCGGCGCGCTCGACCGGCCCACCTCCGGCCACGTCACCGTCGCCGGCGTGGACCTGACCAAGCTCTCGGCGCAGCAACTGGCCTATTTCCGCGGCAACCATATCGGCTACGTCTTTCAGAACTACAACCTCATCCCTGCCTACAGCGCCGTGGACAACGTGGCCATGCCGCTGCTTTTCAGCGGCGTGCCCCACGACCGCGCCGCCGCGCGCGCCGAAGAGGTCCTCGGGAAAGTGGGCCTGAGCCACCGCCTGACCCACCGCCCCGACGAGCTCTCCGGCGGCCAGCAGCAGCGCGTCGCCATCGCCCGCGCGCTGGCCAACGAGCCGGCGATCATCCTCGCCGACGAGCCGACCGGCAACCTGGACCTGCATACCGGCGAGGAGATCATCCACCTGCTCTACCGCCTCAGCAAAGACGAAGGGGTGACGGTCATCGCCTCGACCCACGACTACAAAATGCTCGACGTGTCCGACCGCATCCTGTGGATCAAGGACGGCGCCGTGGAAAAACTCCAGCGCCGCTCGGAGTTGGACATTCGGATTGGAAACGTGAAGTAAGAGAACCCTGCAGGGAGCGGAAAGAAGCCTACCGCGTCAGGTACGCGTCCACCGCATCGGCGGCGCTGCGGCCGAGCCCGATGGCCCGGACGACGAGCGACGCGCCGAGGACGGAATCCCCGGCGGCGAACACGCCCCGCGCCGAGGTCGCGAAGGCGTTATTGACCTGGATGTTCCCGCGCTCATCCGTGCGGAGTTCCAGGTCCCGAACGAGCGGGCCGTGCTCCGCGTGAAGGAATCCCATCGCCAGGAGCACCAGATCGGCCTTGAGGTCGAACTCCGAACCGGGGACTTCGCTGAACTGCGACCGCCCCGCCGCGTCCGGCGCCGACCACCGCACCTTGACGCAGCGCAGTTTGCGGACGCGCCCCTCGCCGCCGACAAATTCCTTCGCCGTCGCGCTCCACAGCCGCTCGCAGCCTTCCTCGTGCGAGGTCGAGGTGCGCAGGATCAGCGGCCAGGTCGGCCACGGGTTCTGCGGCGTCCGCTCCGCGGGCGGCTCGGGAAGGATTTCGAGCTGGCGGACCTCGCGCGCGCCCTGCCGGCGGCAAGTGCCGATGCAGTCCGCGCCGGTATCGCCGCCGCCGATGACGACCACGTTCCCGTCCTTCGCGGAGATGCGGTTCTCCGGCGGGATGATCTCGCCCGCGTTCAGCCGGTTCTGCTGCGAGAGAAAATCCATGGCGAAATGGACGCCGCCGAGTTCGCGGCCGGGAATCTTCAAATCGCGCGGCACCCGCGAGCCGGTCGTCAGCACCAGGGCGTCGAAGCTGCTGCGAAGGTAGCGCGCCGAGAGGTCCAGCCCGGCCTCGACGCCGGTCTCGAACGCCACGCCTTCGGCGCGCAACTGCTCGACGCGGCGGTCAATCACCCATTTCTCGAGCTTGAAATCCGGGATGCCGTAGCGCAGCACGCCGCCGACGGCCGGGTCGCGCTCGAAGACCACCACCTGGTGGCCGCGCCGCGCCAACTGCTGCGCCGCGGAAAGCCCCGCCGGCCCCGAGCCGATGATCGCGATCTTCCGGCCCGTGCGGAACGAGGCCGGCTCCGGCCGGACCCACCCTTCGTGCCAGCCGCGCTCGATGATCTGCAGCTCGATCTGCCGGATCGAGACCGCCGGCTGGTTGATGGAGAGCGAGCAGGCGGCCTCGCAAAGCGCCGGGCAGATGCGGCCGGTGATCTCGGGCAGGTTGTTGGCCGAGTGCAGCAGGTCCAGCGCCTTGCGCCACTGGCGCCGATGGACCATCTCGTTCCAGTCCGGCACGAGCGCCTTCACCGGGCAGCCATACGCGTGGCAATAGGGAATGCCGCAGTCCATGCAGCGCGAAGCCTGCGTTTCGAGCCGTTCCGCGCCCAGGCGCTGCTCGATCTCCCTGAAGTCGCGGACCCGCTCGGCGACGGGCCGTTTGGCCGCGTCCTCGCGGGTGTGCAGAATGAATCCGACCGGGTTACCCATGATAGACTTCCTCCGTCGCGGAGACGGTCTCGCGGTCGGTGTCTTCGGCCATCCGCATCCGCTCGAGCGACTTGCGGTAATCAATCGGCATGACCTTCACGAAGAGCGGAAGGCTCGCCTCCCAGTTCTCCAGCACGCGCCGGGCGCGAAGGCTGCCGGTGTAACGCCGGTGGTTTTCGATCAGCGCGCGCAGCCGCGCCTTGTCCTCCTCCAGCCAGACGCTTTCCAGGTCCACCATGTCCAGGTTGCAGCAGGTATCGAGGACGCCCGATTCGTTGAAGACGTACGCGATGCCGCCGCTCATGCCCGCCGCAAAGTTGTAGCCGGTCGGCCCGAGCACGACCACCGTCCCGCCGGTCATGTACTCGCAACCGTGGTCGCCGAGCCCTTCGACCACCGCCTGCACGCCGCTGTTGCGGACGGCGAACCGCTCGCCCGCGAGCCCGTTGATATACACTTCGCCGGCGGTCGCGCCGTAGAGCGCCACGTTCCCGGCGATCACGTTCTCGTGCGCGATGAATCCCGCTTTCGCCGGCGGGACGAGCACGATCCGGCCGCCGGACATCCCTTTGCCGAGATAGTCGTTCGCGTCGCCCTCGACGCGGATGGCGATTCCAGGCGCCAGGAACGCGCCGAGGCTCTGGCCCGCCGAGCCCTTGAACGAAAGCTCGATGGCGCCTTCCGGCAGGCCGCGCGGTCCGAACCGCCGGACGATTTCGCCGCTGAGCGTGGCGGCCGTGGCGCGGTCCACGTTGCGGATCGGCATCTCCAGGCGCACGGACTGGCTCGCATCGAGCGCCGGCGCGGCCAGCCGGAGCAACTCGGCGTTGAGCGGCGAAATGGAAGCTAAACCGCCAAGGTCGTGAGCTTGAGGAACAGGATGCTTCCCTTCGTCGCCGTTCCGGGCGCCTGGAGCCCCTTGCGGGTCGTAAAGGATCGCGCTGAAATCGAGCCGGCTCGCTTTGCCGCCGCCGGGCGGAGCCGGAAACTCCAGCAGGTCCACGCGGCCGATCATTTCCTCCACCGTCCGGAATCCCAGTTGCGCCATCTGCTCCCGGAACTCCTGGGCGATGAAACGCAGGAAGCGCTCGACGTGCTCCGGCTTTCCGGCGAACCGCGCGCGCAGCGCGGGGTCCTGCGTGCCGATGCCGACCGAGCAGGTGTTCAGGTGGCACTTGCGGAGCATCACGCAGCCGAGCGACACGAGCACCGGCGTGCCGAAGCCGAACTCCTCCGCGCCGAGCAGCGCCGCGATGGCCAGGTCGCGCCCGGTGCGCAGTTGCCCGTCCACCTGCACGCGCACGCGGTCGCGCAGCCGGTTCGCGATGAGCGTCTGCTGCGTCTCGGCCAGCCCGAGCTCCCACGGCAGGCCCGCGTGCTTGATCGCCGTCAGCGGCGAGGCGCCCGTGCCGCCGTCGTGCCCGGAGATCAGGATCACGTCCGCCTTCGCCTTTGCCACGCCCGCGGCGATCGTCCCGACGCCGACTTCGCTGACGAGCTTGACCGAGACGCGCGCCCGCGGGTTCACGCATTTCAGGTCGTGGATCAACTGCGCGATGTCCTCGATCGAGTAAATGTCGTGGTGCGGCGGCGGCGAGATCAGCGTCACGCCCGGCGTGGTGTGCCGCACGCGCGCGATCTCCGCGCTGACCTTGTGGCCGGGCAACTGGCCGCCCTCGCCGGGCTTGGCGCCCTGCGCGATCTTGATCTGCAGCTCGTCGGCGCTCATCAGGTACTCGGT
>Ga0181524_10001761_pt1 | contig 23996 bp, 19 predicted proteins | sample PEATcosm2014_Bin_34_FD_119761 | JGI IMG/M metagenome (GOLD analysis project Ga0181524, IMG submission 119761) | Peatland microbial communities from MTU Mesocosm Facility, Houghton, MI, USA - PEATcosm2014_Bin05_60_metaG | ecosystem: Environmental > Terrestrial > Soil > Wetlands > Peat | place... | reverse complement strand
TCGACGACCGCGGTCTTGCCGACGCCCGCTTCGCCGGTGAGGATCGGATTGTTCTGGCGCCGGCGCATCAGCACGTCGACGATCTGGCGGATTTCCTCGTCGCGGCCGAGGATCGGGTCCATGTCGCCGGCCTTGGCCTTGGCGGTCAGATCCTGGCTGAAGCGATCGAGCGCCGTGGTGCCCTTGGCGCCGGGCGCCGCAGTCGTCCCTTCCGCGCTCGCGGCGGCTATCCCTGAGCCGTCCATCGGGCGCAGGTTGCCCTCCACCGATTCCGACCATATCGAGCGATGGCTCGCGGCGACCTCGTCGACCGGGATCTTGGCGAATTCCTGGGAAATGGCGATCAGCGCGCGCCTCAGCTCGATCGACTTGAGCATCGCCACCAAGAGGTGGCCGGTGCGGATCTGCGTCTCGCCGAACAGCAGCGTCGCGTAGTGCCAGCCGCGATCGAGCGCGTCCGCGACCTGGTTGGAGATGCCAGGCATTTCCGTCTCGTTCTTGCGGAAGCCGTTGACCACCGCCGTCGCGTCGGCGATCAGCTTGGCGCGGCTCAGCTTGAAATGATCGGCCGTCAAGGCGAGATCGGCGCCGTCCTTCTGCAGAAGATGCAGCATCCAATGACCGAGCTCGATGTTGCGGTTGCCGGCGCTCTTGGCCTGCCGCAGCGCCTGGATGAACGACTCGTAGCCGACGCGGTTGAGCTTGCCGGCCACCGATTCGACGCTGATGTCCGCGCCCATGATTTCGTTCCTCCCTAATTGTCGTGGGCCGTCTCGCGCTCGCGCGCCAGACGGCTGACGACGTGGAATCGTGCGTCCTTGCGGATCGTCTGGTCGGTCTTCGACCAATTGGGCGCCATCCAGCTCGTCCAGCCGAGCTTGGCGCCTCGGCCGAGACGGACCGGGGTGATTTCCCCGGCCGGAATCGCCAGCTCCATGTCCCAGTCGTATTCCTCGCCGACGTAGAGGAACACCGCGTCGCCGACCTGACGCGCGAAATCCGATCCCGGCAGAAAGCGCTCGTACTGCGCGAAATCGCGCACGAAGACGCGAACGCGGAACTTGTCGCTGACGCTGAACATGCTGGCGCCGAGCACGCAATCGCTCCCCAGTCCGCTCAGGCGCGCTCCCAGGCGCGAGCGCTCGCTCGCATCGAGCGTCAGCCAGGCGCCGACGAATTCGTCGATCTCGAAGCGAACGCCGAACAGGCCCGAAAGGAACGAGCGCAGGCGCGAGGCGCTCTTGACCCGCGGCGCGAGCAGGCCCGCATATTCCATCTTGGCGAAATCGGACAGCGAATCGGCGTCGCGGTAGAGCGGCGTCCCCACGCCGATCATCGAACCGATATAGGCGCGAAACCGGTCCTCGGCGGGCCGGTCGTTCTGCGCGATCGGACGCGCGTCCGCCCAGGCGCGAAAGAACAGCGCGATGAAGCGGCGCTGAAAGATGTCGGCGAAGCGCGGAAACGCGTCGTCGCGCTCCAGCAGCCACAGATAGCTCTCTTCGGTGGTCGTCAGCGGCAGCGCGCCTTGCGGACCGAACATGCCCAGGAAACGCGCGATCAGACGCATCCGCCCCGACGGCTCGATCACCGCGCCGTCGAGATTGGAGGCGGGAAACTCCATATACGGGTTCTGCGAGACGACGAGATATTCCTCGGCGAGCGTAGCCGCGTCGCCGAGGCGCGGCTTGTCGGCGTTCTCGCGCTCGAAGCGCCTCAGCGTGGCGAACATGTCGAAGCGCCAGGGCTCGGCGACGAGTTGGGCGCGGAAGCTCACGAGACGCCCCTCAGGCCGAGGCGCGGCGGCCAGCGCATGATCTCGCCGCGCTCGCTGGTGCGCACGACCACCTGGGTGAAGTGATTGACCGCGACATATTCGGCGAAGAAGCGATCGAGAACCGCGCCCATCAGGAAGGCGCCGGAGCCCTCATAGGCCTTGTCGTCGATCAGCACCGCGATCTCAAGGCCGCGCGCCGCCGCGGCGCCCTGGGGCTGGCGCACACGCCGAACGATCGCCCGCGAGTCCAGGCTGCGCAAGCCGCGGATCTTGCGCTCGGTGGCGGCGTCCGAGACGTCGGCGAAGAGGACGAGAATCTCGCGCAGCGACTTGGCGCCATCGCCCGCCGCGCGCTCGACGAGGCCGAGATGGTTGAGGCTGAGCATGTTGACGATGCGCCAGGCGACGTCGCCGATCGAGGCCTCTTGCGTCTTGCCGAGCATCGCGGTCATCGTCGGCTCGCGCGGACGCGTCGGCCCGGCGATGCAGCGCACGTCGAGATCGACGTCGTCGAGAAAGCGGAAATCGGCGCCGCCCTCGCCGACCGGCAGATGTTCGGTCAAATGACGGTTCGTGCACAGCGCCTGCACGCTCAATTCGGCGACGCGCGCCACCTCCTCCGGGTCCGAGCGCTCGCCCAGCGACAGGAACATGTCGGTGCCGGTGTAATCCGACTTCTGTCCGTACTTGCGCTCTTCCGCCGTGCGTCGGCGCGGCAGGCGGCGGACGGTGTAGCACAGCCCCGAGGCGCTGCGTCCGGCGGCGGCCGAATAGAGCGGTTCGACCGCGACCTTCTGCGTGACGCCGGGAATATGGGCGAAGACGTTGACGATGCGGTTCGGTTCGAAGTCGAGCGAGCGGCTGCGGTCGGGCACGACGGGGTATTCGTACTGGTTGGATTTGACCGGGATGCGATCGACCGTCTTTTCGAACAGGTTCACGGCGGGCGCCGCGTAGAGCGCGAAGAATTCCTTGCGCACCGCAGCGGCCAGGCGCGGATTGACTTCGTCGAAGGCGAGGACGACGTCGACCGTCTTGGCGGCGAGGCGCGGCGCGACCGCGCCGAGCCCGATGAGGTCGAAGCCGAGGAAGCGTCGCGGAAACACGAAATAGTCGCGCAGGAAATCGAAGCCGCGAAACAGGCGCTTGTCGTTGGGCAGCAACGCCTCGTCCTCGTCGAAGCCGATCTGGCGCAGCATGTTTTCGCCGCCCTTGACGACGACGGGATCGCCGAACGCGTCGAGAAAACGGAAATAGACGCCGCGGCAATGCGCGAACGCCTGTTCGTAGAGCGCGATCGCGTCGGCCTCTTGGCCGAGCAGGTGAACGCGCAAGTCCTTGACGCGGCACGCCGAGAAACGCAGTTCCGGGCGCTTCTCGGCCTCCTTGTCGGCCGGTTCGTCCTCGAGGCGCGCCGCGGCGCGCACGCTCAATTGCAGGCGCAGGCCGGCCGCGCTTTCGCCGCCCAGCGGCAGTCCCAGGGCCTGCAGGGGGCCCGCGCTGGTGAAATATTCGGCGCGCGCGATCTCGAACGGCCACAGCGTGATCGGCGCGGTGAGCTTGAAACGGCAGGCGATGTTGCGCTCGAGCTCGCGATAGGCGGCGTCGAAATAGGCGCCGCGCGCGATGACGCGGCCCTCGCGCAAGGCCGGATCGCCGAATTTCGGCTGGACCTGCGCGAGCAGGAACGACGGCGTCGGCGCGAGGTAGTGCGGCGCCAACTGATCGAGCAGGTTGGTGGTGAAATCGGCGAACTCGTGCTTCAGCTTGAGCTGCACCCGCGCGGCGAGGAACGCCGCGCCTTCGAGCAGGCCGGCGATCATCGGATCGAGCCGATCCGCCATCAGGCCGCCGAGCCGCTCGGCGACGCCGGGATATTCCTGCGCGAATTCGCCGGCCTGTTCGCGCAGGAGCGAAAGTTCGCGGTTGTAGAATTCGAGGAATTCCCGGTTCATCGTTTACAACCGATCGACTTTGATCTTGCCCGACTCGAACTCGACCTCGGCGATGAATTCGACGGGAACGCTGACAGGCTGGGCGCGAAGGTCGGCCTTGACGAGAAAGCGCAGCTTGAGCTCGTCGGCCGAGACACCCATGTCGCGCCTCGCCTTGATCGACTCGCGCGCCAGGCGCGGCTCGAAATCGGCGAGCGCGATCTCGATTTCCTCGGCGATCTCGACGAGGCTGTTCTCGTCGATCGAGCGCCAGGTGAGATCGGGAAAGCCGAAATTGAGGATGGAGCTGCGCACCTCGGGCGCCTCGGAGAGGTCGACCGCGGCGCCGAGGTTGGTGGTGTTGAAGAGATCGAGCAGGTCGGACGTCACCTCGCGCCGCAGGGCCGATTCCGATATCGGCGCGCGCGTCGTCACGCGCCGCGTCGCGATGACGCGCTCGCCCGCTTCGTCGCGCAGGTCGAGCCGCTGCTTGGCGTCGCGCTTGTCGTGCGCGGCGCGGAACGCATACATGAGGGGCGGCGCGAGACGGTCGTTGCGAGGCGTAGCCACGGTGCGATCCCCATTCGAGGCGTGGGAACATGCGAGCGCCGGCCACCATAACGCAAAACCGGCGCCGGGCGCCCCCTCACGACAAAACATTCGTCATGAGGTTGTAGGATTTCATGATCACCGGCCCGAGCGAGCCTTTGCTGTCCTGGGTCCAGTAGCTGTAGGCGATCTGGGCGTAGGCGAGCGAGAAGTTCTCCACCGGGACGCTGTCGCTCTTCACCTCGAGAGTATACGAAGATATTATGCAATTCTTCAATTCGATCTTGACGTAGTCCACCGGCGAGCCGCCCGCCTTGCGAACGGTTACCGTCGCCTTGAACTTCTGGCCGTTGCAGAGGTTGGCAAATAGGTTGGGCGACGACTTGTCGATATGCTTGACCATCCTGATGTCGGCGAGATTCACTTTGGCCTTGCCGCCCGCTGAAACATTGCCGCTGTTCAGCCCGGCGACGGTGAACGAGACCAATTCGATCTGGTTTTGCTTCTTCTCGTCCCGCGACTCGCCTTCGATGCTGTCGATCTGAAGAAATATGTCGCTCTGGGCCATAGCCGTTCCTCTGGGAGTCGGTGTTCGAGTCCGCCGATAACAAAATGGACCGTCGGGCGTCGCGCGCGCGGCAATTCAGCCGAGCGTGGAAAACTGGCCGTTCGACCCGCCGACCATCACCTGGGCGCCCCATCCCGCGCCCGGAATATCGATGACGATGAAACTGGGCTGGCCGGAAGCCTGGGAACTTCCGGATTGCCAGCCGGCATAGACGATCTGCGCGAGGTCGCTGAGGTCCTGAACCGACACGGCGTCCAGCGTCTTGAGCGTATCCTTGCCGATCGTGTCCAAGTTTTGCAGCACGTTCGCAACGTGGCTGCCGACCCCGAGTTTTTCGCCGGGAACGGCGACGTTGAAGGCAAACGAAATGCCGGAGGTCGAGTTGTTGATCGACCACAAGGGACCGACGACGTTGAAGGCGAAGAAAGCGGAGACGCCGACCGCGCCTCCCAACCCGAGTCCCAGCTGAAGCTCCGAAACGTTGACCTCCATCACGCTCGCGCCCGGCGCGCCGTCGAGCCGGAACGCGGCGCCCTCGAAGGACGTGGCTCCCACGACAAACAAGAATCCGCCGACTTTTACGCCTGCGCCGGCCCATGTCTGATCCAATCGTATATCCGCCATCGCACCCTCCTCAGTTCTATCGCAGTCCGGATTCCGAGATCGAGCGTCGCGTCGACCTCCTCGAGGTGAAGAGACTTATTGCTGCGGACCGTCCGACGTCTCCGATTTTCGACCGATCGAACCGATCGGCCACGCTTCGCTTCGCAAGCCTCGCGCTCGGGACTGTCAGCGGCAATAGGCGAGCGGAAATGTCGCCGGGTCGACTCCGAGCGTCGAGATCGCCTCGAGAACGATGTCGGTGGAGACGATTCCGACGTCGCCCCAGGGATTCTTGAAGGCGATGGTGTTGTCGTCGGTATTGATGCCGGTCAGCACGATCGCGTGCGAAGCGTCGGGCGGCAGCAGTCCGCTGCAGGCGTAGGCGGGAAAACGGGAATCGTAGGGGAACCCCTCCGAGGAGTGACAGAAAATCAGCGGACCGAAGGATTCCAGGCGCTGTTCGATATAGTCGGAGGTCGGCGACGACGTTTGCGTCTCGCACGCGATGCCCCACGAGTTCAGGTAGGTTTGCGTCTCCGCCCAGCTCCTGGCGGGATCGTCGACGCTGGCGAACGAGGGGTCCGTGCCGATCAGCGAAGCGATGGTGACCGAGGCGCTGCGCTTGTAGGAGAGGATCATCGCCGCGCAAGCGACCCAGCAGATCGGATTGTCGCCCTGTTCGACCATCGGCACCTGGTAGAGTATCAAGCCCATGACATCCTCCTGTGTCGGTGCGCATGGTCAGCCTTGCGCTCGCTCGCGCGCCGACGAGACGATGCGCGTTCGCGAGGGCCGCCGGGCGCCGCGACCGGCCTGAGCGGTTCGCCTCTCGACCGCGGGCGCCGAACGGCTGTTCGACGGGGCCGGTAGGCGCGCGCCGGCGATCGTCCCTCGCAGCCTCGCCCAGGTCTTGTTACGGTACGCCGGCGCGACGGTTCGCGGTCGCGCCGACGCCGTCAGTAATAAGCCGAGCTCGTGCCGAGCTGTTTCCAGACGCCGACCATCATCGTCGCGCTCGCGCCGACGCCGACGCACCATCCGCTGACGTCCTGGTCGGTGAACAGTGACGTCACCAGTCCGGCGGAAACGCCCTGCAGCGAATATCCGTAGGCGCCGGATACGGTGATGCCGGACATCGCGGCGTAGGCCAAGTCGAGGTCGTTGGCCGAAAACGGCTTGTCGCATTTCAGGTTCGTCCACAAATCCGGATTCTGGTTGTGGACGATCGACGACGGGTCCGGCGCCGTCGCGCCGCCAAGGTCGCCGCCGATGCCGAGGCCCCCGCCGATGAACAGGAACGTCGCCCGACAATTGGCCGCTCCGCTGCGGAACTCGAAGAAGATCACCTGCGCGCCGACCACGACGGCGCCGCCGATCGAGGCGACGCCGCAAGCCTGCCAATCCGACCCCACTCCGCTGTCCGTATCCGCCGACATCGGACTTCTCCTCTCGATGCCCCGACCGCTCGGCCGGTCGCGACGAACGCCGCAATGGCCGGCGACCTGCTCCGTCGCGCGAGCGCCACCCGCGATTCCGTTCCGCGTTCGCGCCGCCGCGCAAAGAAAATTGCGGGACGCCGCGTGGACGCCGGTTCGCGTCCGGCCCTATGCGCACCCCATTGCCGGGCGCCGCCGCTGGCCGCTCCTCAGGTCGACTTGTTCGCCGCGACGTCGTGCTTCTTGACGATCGCCGCGCCGGCGGTGCCGTCGGGTCGCTGCGGCACGTAGGTGAGCTCGATCGCGGCGAAATTCAGCGAAAAGGATTCTCGCACGATGCCACCCGAGCCGTCATGCTTGGCCGAGTAGGAAGACAGGAACACCTTTTCCATCTTGAACTTCGCGTATTCGTGCGGATGTTCGCCGGCCTTGCGCACGATGAGCGTCGCGCTGGGATGATGTTTGCCGTTGCAGCAGGCGATGAACAGGTTCGGCGAGGCCTTGTCGAAGAACTTCGTCAAGTGCATGTCGTGAATCATCGCTTTGCCCGAGCCAGACCCTTCGCCGTGATGCCCGGAACCCATGTTGGCGGCGCCCATGTGGAACGACTCGATTTCGATTTCGTCTTTGTGCTTGTCGTCCTGCGCCTCGCCGGTGACGCCTTCGATCTTCAGGAAAATATCGCGTGCGGCCATGACACAATCTCCCTTTCGCGGCGGCCCTGCCGCCCGTCGGCTCTTCAGGCGTCTTCGCCTGTCCCCTGCGATTTACGGTCCGCAATTTCCCGGCCTTCGCCGACGCGGACCGCCCTGGCGAATATTTTATTGCTTTTCCTGCGGGATCTTTGAAACCAGGCTCATGCCGATGTCCATGCCCTCGAGCTGGAAGTGCGGCCGCAGATAGAAATTGGCGGCGTAATAGCCGGGGTTCTCCTCGTCCGCGACCACGGTGACCTTCGCCGCCGCCAGCGGAAAGCGCGCCTTGACCTCTTCGCTGGAATTCTTCGGATCGCCGTCGACGTAGAGCGTGATCCACTCGTTGAGCCATTTCTCGAGCTGGTCTTTTTCCTTGGTCGAGCCGATCTTGTCGCGCACCATGCACTTGAGATAATGGGCGAAGCGCGACACCGCGAACATGTAGGGAATGCGCGCGGAGAGGTTGTCGGCCGCCGTCGCCTCGGGCTTGTCGTAGAGCTTGGGCTTGTAGATCGACTGCGCGCCGATGAACGCTGCCTTGTCGGTGTTCTTGCGGTGGATGATCGAAATGATGCCGGACTTGGAAAGCTCCGCCTCGCGCCGGTCGGTGATGGCGATTTCCGTCGGGCATTTCAGGTCGACGCCGCCGTCGTCGGTGGGGAAGGTGTGGGTCGGCAGGTTGATGACTTCGCCGCCCGACTGCACGCCGCGGATGCGCACCGTCCAGCCGTATTCCTTGTAGGCGCGGTTGATGTTCGCCGCCATCGCGTAGGCGGCGTTCATCCAGGCGTATTTCGCGCCCTTGTGGCCGTCGGTGTCCTCCTCGAAGGCGAATTCCTCGATCGGCTCGGACTTCGCCCCGTAGGGCAGGCGCGCCAGGACGCGCGGCATGCACAGCGCGACGTAGCGGCTGTCGACCGCGTCGCGCAGGCCCTTCCAGGCGGCGTAGTCGGGCGTGTCCATCAGCTTGCCGATGTCGCGCGGGTTCATCAGCTCGGTCCACGAGTCCATGCCCAGGAGATTGGGGTCCGCGCCGGTGATCATCGGCGCCAGCGCGGCGGAGGAGATTTTCGACAGGTCGCGCAGCAGTTGCACGTCGGTCGGCGCGTGGCTGAAGTGATAGTCGGCGATCAGGGCGCCGTAGGGCTCGCCGCCGAGCTGGCCGAATTCCTGCTCGTAGACCTTCTTGAACAAGGGGCTCTGGTCCCAGCGCGCGCCGGGATAGAGCCTGAGATTGCGATAGAGCTCCATCTTGCCGACGTTCAGGACGTGGATTTTCAGCGTCGCGTCGGTTTCCGAGTTGTAGACGAGATAGTGCAGGCCGCGCCACGCGCTTTCCAGTTGCTGGAACTCCGGCGCGTGCAGAATCTCGTTCATTTGCGCCGAGAGCTTCTCGTCGAGGCGCGCGATCATTTCCTCGATCGTGTCGATGACGTCGCTCTTGACGAGGCTCGAGTCGGCGAGCGCCTGGGTGACCAGGGTCTGCACCGCGCCCTCGACCTCGCTGGCGGCGCGCTCGCTGCGCGGCTTGAAATTCTGCTTGAGCAATGCGGCGAAATCGTCCGCTTCGGCGACGGCCGGCGCTTGACCCGCGACGCCCTTCTGTTCCTGTTGCGTGGCCATGGCGCTTCCCCTTATTCAGTCGAGCCGTCGCCCGAAGGCTTCTGGTCGAGCTTCTGCTTCATCGCCGCCATCAGTTGCGGGTCGGCGAGCAATTTCTTCAGCGAGTCCTCGGCGGCGACCTTGCCGTCCATGTAGCGCAGCAAATTGGAGAGTTGCTCGCGCGCCTGTAAGAGCTTGGCCATCGCCGGAACCTGGCGCGCCATCGCCGCCGGCGCAAAGTCTTCCATCTTGGAGAATTTCATATTGACGCCGAGCTTGTCGCCGCCCTCGCCGTCGCCGAGCTTGTTGGGCACCTTCATCGTCAAGCCGGGCTCGATCGCGGCCATGCGCTTGTCGAAGTTGTCCATGTCGATGTCGAGGAAGGCGCGATCGTTCATGTCCGGCTTGGCCACGGCGGAGTTGTTGCCGGAAAGGTCGGCCATCACGCCCATCACGAAGGGCAGCTCGACGAGCCTCTCGGCGTCGTACGGATCCTCGTAGGTGATGTGGACGCGCGGCTTGCGATTGCGCGAGATGAACTTCTGACCGGAATTGCTGTTCGAGGCCATGGCGTCGTCTCCTGTCCTTTCGCGAATTGATCCGCGTGTTTTTTTCCAAGCATAGTATATTGTGCGGCGAGCGCAATAAGCGCGCGAGCGCTGGTCCGCGCCGCGTCGGTTCGCGAGCCGACGGGCGCCCGGCTGCGATTACGGGACGAAGCCGGCCGGCCGGCGCGGCCGGGCGCGCTTGTCAAGACGCCGACCGGGCTGATAATCCCGCGAGCGAATGCGGACCGCTTTCGATCGTCCGTCGGTGAAGATGCGAAAGATTTGAACCATGAGCTCTAGGCCGGCGGCCAAGTCGGGTCGCGACATCGTCGCCTATTTCGCCGGGCATCTGGCCAATCTCGTCAACGGCAACGACGCGCTCGACGACGCCGAGGACATCGTCGTCGTCCAGCCCTTCCGGCTTTTCGAGCGGGTTCGCCGCCTCCTGGTCACGAACCGCCGATATTCGGACGGTCTGGTCGGCGTTTGGGCCTATCCGCCCCCCGACGGCGTCGAGGAAGCCGCCGATTTCTACTTCGACGCCGTGCTCGATCGGCCGATCGCGGCGCGGCGCGGCGAACCGACCTCGGCCGACAATCTGGCCGCGCTGGTGGCGAGCCGCGCCGCCGGGCCGCGCCCCGCCGCGGCGAACGGCGCCCCGCGCTCGACCTGGAAAGCGCTGGTCGGCGGCGCCACGCAGCTCAGGCGGTTCAAGCAGAGAAGCGAACTCTTCGAATTGTCCAACCGCATCTTGAAATGCCTCGACGCGGCGAACCGGCCCTACGCCGAAACGCTGCGCCTCGGGCTGTGCCCGAAGGAGTGGCTGGTCGGCGACGCCGCCGTCGGCGTCAACACGCTGAAATCCGCCAACGCGTTCCTCAAGGCGCTGAAGAGCGAAATGCGCGGCGAAACCGGACGCCGGCCGACGGGTGTGGAACTCGAAGCCGCCTTCCTCGCCGCGCCGGTCCCCGGCTGCCGGGACGCGCCGGAATTCGCCTCGGGGCTGCTCGGTTCGGCCATTCTGACGCGCCTGGCCGGCCAGGACCAAACCTTCCTGGTGTCGTTCGACGCGATCGAGGCGACCCAGGGCGCCGACCCGCCGGAGGCCGTCGACGAACCGTTGATGAGCGCCGAGGAAGCCGCGCCGTTTCTCGAGGGCGCGGTCGAGGCCGGCGCCATCGAGCCGCCCGAGCGCGATCTCCTGGCGGCGATCATGGGCGGCAGTTCGCTCGCCGAGGCGCTCGGGGCCAATCTCTTCTTGCGGCGGCGGCTGAAGAACGACTTCGGCGGCGATCTTGCCGCCTATGTCGAGGACTTGTCGGCGCGAACCGCTCGCTTCGCGGCCCGGGCGGGCGCCAGACCGTAAGCATTGCGCGACGTCTTGCGCCTCCCTCTCGAGGCGGCTAGGGCATGTTGAGGAGATCGAGATGGACCGCACGTTCGACCCTCGGGAGACCAAGCGTTTCCTGCAGACCTTGCGCGTGACGACGCAGACCGCGCTCGCGCTCGACGATCTGCAGCGCTCGCGCGCCCGGGCGCGGCCTCTCTCGACCTTCACGGCTTTGGCGGCCAAGGGAGCGGGCGAATGGCGGTTCCCCGCCGCCGGCGTGCTCAGCTCCGACGGCCTCGTCGTCGCCCATCTCCTTCACGAAGGCGAAGAGGCCAAGGTGCTCGCCCTGCAGGCGCTGGGCGCCGCCGGCCTCACGACGTTCGCGCTGCGCGGCGCGCGCCTGCGCCTGGGCGATCATTTGCAGGTCGAGGGCGTTTTCGACCGCGACGGCGCTCTGCACATCGTGCTGGACGACGAGGCCTTGCGCGACGCCGACCTTTCGCGCCTGGAGATCGAGCTCCTGGACCCGGCGCCGTGACGGCGCGCGTGTTCGTGCCTCTGGTCGGCGCGAACGGCGAAGGCGCGCAATTGTTCGAAGCGATCGCCGGCGATCTGGCGCCCGAGGCGCATCCGGCGCGGCTGCTGCCGCAAATCTCCGAGCTGTTCGATTTCGGCCTCTACGGAATCGGGCAGACGGTGCGCGAGGCGGTGACGCGCGTCGTCGCCGCGCGCCGCGCCAGGCTCTGGCTCAGCCGCCGCAACGGCCGCGTCCATTCCTGGAACCTGCGCATCTCCGATTTGCAGATCGGGCGCCTTTCCGACGAGAACGCCCGTTCGGCCGGGCTGGGCCTGACGCTCGCCGCCCTTTGCCAAGCCTTTTCGCGCGATCCCGGCATCGTCTTCGCCACCGGGGAAATCCTGCTCCCCTCGGGGCCGGACGCGCCCGCCGTCGCCATCGGACCCGTAGGCGGCCTGCGCGGCAAGCTCGCGCTGGTCGGCGACTACATCGTTCAGCATCGTCAGGCGCTCGACGGCAAGAAGATGATCGTCGTTCTGCCGGCGAGAGCGACCGACGGGCGAGCGCTCGGCGGCGCCGAGGCGGCGACGCTCGAACGCCTGCGCGAGCAAGCGGGCGCGGCCGGCGCGCGGCTGGAGTTCGTCTTCGCCGACACGCTCGACGGCGTCGAGGCGGCGCTCGGCCCCTTCGCCCTGCGCGAGATCGTCACTCCGGCGCGCGCGGCCGGGCTCGCCGCCGCGCTCGGCGTATTGGCGCTGCTCATCGGCGGCTGGATCGCGCTGATGCGCGCGCCGATCGCGCTCGCGTTCGAGCCGGTCGGCGAGCTGGCGACGACGCGGCCCGACGACGCCGCGCCGCAGCGCGCGCGCTACGATGCGGCGACCGACAAGCTCGCTCTGCTCGGGCCCTGTTTCGACGATCAGCGCCAACCCGTCGTCGTGGGCGGCGAAACGCTGGTGTTGCGGGTGAGCGCGCGCGACGCGCTGCCCTTCGCCAGCCGTGTGCGCGCGCCGCGCCTGTTCATCGCCTCGGTGTCGCGCGCCGCCGATCCGGTCATCCTCGACGCCGAGCATTTTCGCTCGCTCGTCGGCGCGCCGCGCGCCGATTCCGCCTTCGATCTGACTGCGGCGATCCCCATCGAGCCGGTCGAGGACGAAGTTCGGCTGTTCGTCGTCGCGACGCGCGATCCGTCGATCGACATCACCAGCCTGCAGGAGGCGCTGCGCCTGGATCTGAAGGGCCTCGCCGGCGCCGCGGTGCTGACCACGACGACGAGTTTCCTCGCCGATCGCCTCGGCGCCGAAATCGAATACCAGTTCAAGGTGACCAATGATCCGCACGCTTGTCCGTCCTGACGAGCCGGCGCCGGCGGGCTCGCGCCAGCGCGCGGGCCAGCGGCTCCGCTGGCTGCGCCGCCTCGCCGCGAGCGTCGGCGCTCTCCTCGCCGCGGCCGCCCTCGCTCCCGCGCCCGAAGCCGCTCCGCTGACCCTGCGCAGCGACGACGACATCGCCGCGCTCGCCGATCGCGTGCGCGCCTATGCCGGGGCGAGCCGAGTGAAATGGATCGTCGCGGCGCGCACCCAGGCCGACGCGGACGCCGCCGTCGCCGCGCTGGCGCGTCATTTCGCGCCGACGGACCGCCAGCTCGTCGAGCGCGTCAAGGCGCGGACCCTCGCCGACGCCGCCCCCGACCTCGCCGGGGCGGGCGCGCCGCTCGCCTGGATCGCGCCGCAGTTCGGCGCGACGGCGGCCGCGCCTTCGTGCTCATGGCAGGTCTGGGTGTCCGATCCGGCCTTTCCCTCGCCCGGCGACGCGCCGCTCGCGGTGCCGCTGGCGCCCAACGACCGCCTGCCGGTCGGCGCGGCGGCGACCTTTCGCGTCGGGCACTCCGGCTTGCTGCAGTCGAAACTCTACGCCTTCGACGAAACGCGGCCCGGCGCCATTCGCGACCTCGCCACCGTCCCCGACGCCGACATTCCCGTCGCGACGACGCCGGAGGGCGAAACGATCTTCCTGGCGATGGCGCGTCAGACCGCGCCGTTTCTCGAGCGGCTGAAGACCGCCCTCGCCGCCAGCGAAGGTCAGCGGCGCGATCTCGGCGAGGATTTCGCGCTGCGCGACAAGCTGCTCGGCCAGGGTCGCGGCATCGGCGCGAACATCCAGATCATTCCCCCCGGCATGGTTGCGCCCCGGAAGAAGACGACGGCCAACGGCGACTCCCCGCCGCGGCTCGACGCCGGCGGCGCGCTGATGGAGACCTGCCTCTTCGCGCTGACGCCGGCGCCGTGAACGCCGAGCGCGGGACCGTCGCTCCCGCCTTCACTCGACGAGCTTGAAGAACTCCGCCTCCACCGAAGCCGCATCCGCCCCCGCCTCGCCGACCAGCCTGGGCGCGATGTCCTTCAGCGCGGCGGAGCGAACGCCCTCGAGCGCGGCGATCGGCTTGGCCGAGGCGATCGCGACGACGATCTGCAGCGGGCCGATCGAAGAGGCGTCGGCGACGAGCGGGACGCTGAACGTCGCCGAGTCGCCGCCCGCCAGCGCTTTCGTCTCCAGCCGGTGCGCGACGCCGTCGTTGTCGACGAGGATCAGGGCGAGGCGACGGCCGGCGAGGCCGGAGACCGTCCCCGACAGCGGCTTGCCGCGCCCGACGTCGTAGCTCGCCAGCTCGATGCGCGGCGCCGCGCCGTTCGACGCCCCGAGCCGGATCACCTCCAATGCCGGGCATTCCGCGGCGGCGATGAGGCGCAAGCCCAATTGCGGCTCGACGCCGACCTCGCGCGCGAAAGCGGCGTCGAAGCGCTCGAAGGGCGCGAGCTCGACGCCGACGCCCTGAAGCGCGCTGGAGCCGGCGGCGCCGGGCAGGGGCCGAACCAGGAAGCACGCGCCGCCGTCGAACCCGGCGATGAAGGCGCTCGCCTTGTCGAGAGCGGCGGAGGTCGGGCGCGCCGGGCTCGGCTCGGCCGTCGCGACCCGAGGCGCCGGCGCGACGACGATTCTGACGGTCATGCGGGCGGAGAGCCCGGCCGCGTTCGTCGCCACGACGTCGAAGGCGAAGGCGCCCGCTTGCGTCGGCTTGCCCGAAATCTGGCTGAGGCCGGAGCCGAGATCGACGAAGGTCAGACCGTCGGGCGGGTTGGGTTCGGCGCGCAGCGCCAGCCCGCGCGCGTTCGCGCCGACGTTGAACGGCGGCAGCGCCGCGCCGTAGTCCGCGCCGGCCGTCGCGCCTTCCAGGGCGATCGACGCCTGCGAGGGCCGCGGCGCCGTCGCCGGCGGGGTCGAGGTCCGCGCCGGAGTCGGGGCCTGGGTCGGCGTCGCGGCGGCCGTCGGCTCCCCGGCCGACTGGTTGTCCACGACGACGATCGTCGCCGTCATTTGCGCCGTCAGGCCGTTGTGATTGACGGCGACGATTTGCAGGCTCGAGCGGCCCGCGCGCGTCGGCTCGCCGTCGATTTCGCCGCGGCCGCCGCCGAGATCTTTGAAGAACAGGCCGTCCGGGGGCGAGTCCGCCGTGAGCCGCAGCCCTTGGCCGCCGGGATCGGCGAAAGCGGGAAGCTCCGCGTGATAGGGCCTGCCGACCGTCGCGGGCGCCAAGGCGACGATCGCCTGCGGCGCGCGCGGCGGCATGGCGTCGACCAGGTCCTCGCTGGTGGGGACGCGCGTGGACGTGCGCGTCGGCGTCGGCGCCGGCGTCGGGGTCGCGGCGAGGGTCGGGGTCGAGGTCGGCGTCGCGATCGGGCTCGGGGTCTCGACGGGGCTCTCGGGCGCGATCGGAGGCGGCTTGGTCGGCGTCGGGGTCGGCGCCGGGGCCGGCGTCAACAAGGCGAGCGCCGCGCCGAGGCCTTGCGCGACGTCGTCGCGGAAGACGTAGATCGTGCCGCCGAGGCTCGCGATCACGATCAGCGCGCCGAGGATCGCCGCGACGCGCCCGTCGGACCGGCGGCGCGGCGGCGGCGCCTCGCGCCTGGACGCCGTCGCCGCGCCGGCGCCCGCGCCGCCGGCCTCGCCCCACGCGGCGACCGCGGCCATGCTCGCCGGGCGGTTCGCCGGCAAGGGTTGCAGCATCGCCTGAATGAGCGGCCGCATCGACGCGTCGAGGTCGCAGAGATCGGGAACGACGCGGCGCTTGTCGATGACGTCGACCTGCGAGCCGCTCATGTCGATCGGGCGCCCGCGCAACGCCTCGGCGAGGACCAGGCCGAAGCTGTAGATGTCGGACTTGAACGTCACCTCGCCGCCGGCGAGGCCGACCTGCTCGGGCGAGACGTAGTTGTACTTGCCGGCGAAGCCGTCGCCGATGATCGTGCCCTCGCCCGGCCGATGCGAGCGCGCGATGCCGAAATCGATGATCTTGGCGCGCCGCACGTCGCCATCGGGCAGGATGACGTTGTCCGAGGAAATGTCGCGGTGAACGACGCCCAGGCGGTGCGCCGCTTCGAGCGCGCCGCCGATGCGCTTCTGCAGGATCTTGACCTCGGCGAGCGGCAGCGGCCCCGAGGCGAGCCGCTTGGTCAGCGACGGGCCGTCGACGAACTCCATCGCCAGATAGGCGCGTTGCAGATCGGGGTCGACGGAAAAGACGAAATAGCGCACGATCGCCTCATGCTGGAGATTGTGCAGGGTGGACGCCTCGCGCCGGAACAGCGCCAAAGCGTCGGGATTGCGCGAAAGCTCCGGCCGGATCATCTTGATCGCGACGAGATCGTGCGTCTGGATGTTGAAGCCCTTGTAGACCTCGCCCATGCCGCCCTGAGCGATGAGGCTTTCGATCTCGTAAATGCCGTTGAGCCGCGCGCCGGGCCTGACGCTGCCGCTCGGAGCGGGCTGGAATACGGTCCTGTCTTCCACGACGCGCGCGCTCCAGACCTGAAACGATTTGCCGAACCCGCTACGCGAAAAAAAGCCCGCGCCGCCGCTCGCGATGCGGCGCGCGCGAACCGCCGCCGTGCGCCGCGTCGCCGAGCGGGCCGGCAACCCTAACGCCGAAGCGCGGCGAGGGGAACCGGATTTCCCTCGCTCGAGCGCCGGCCCATCGCAGCGCGCGATTTTCCGGCGCTTCGCCTGGGCGCAGACCGTAATCGAGACGTCAGTCAGGTCGACGCGCGGCGATCGCAAACGGCCCGGCCGAGAGCGGATCGGCGCGCCTAAGAAGGAGCCAAGCCATGTCACATGCGCCGGTTTGCGGCGTGCGCCCTGTGGGGATCGCGCCATACGTCGCCGAGTTTGACGCCGCGGCGAAGGAGCGGCATAGTTTCCCGCCGCTCGCCGTCCGCGAGCGAAAACGATGGGGACTCTCCATGCGCGCGCTCTTGACTTTGGTTGTCGGCGCGGCGGTTGGTCTTGCGGTCGCGCCCTCGGCGCTGATCGCTCCCGCTCACGCCGATCCCGCCTACACCGCCGACCGGGTGATCGATATATTCGTCAAGGACAAAGCCGCCGCCGATGCGGCCAAGGCCAACGGCAAGAGCCGTTCGATCTGCATCGGCACGGCGGCCGACTGCCCCGCGCCGCCGGCGCAATCGGCGACGCGCTTCGATCTCTTGGTCAACTTCGAGTTCAATTCGGACAGGCTCACGCAGGCCGCCAAGGACAATCTAGACCAGTTCGCCAAGGCGTTGCGCGATCCGCGGCTCAAGGGCGTGAAGTTCGAGATCGACGGCCACACCGACGCGAGCGGCGCCGAGGCCTATAATCTCGGCCTGTCGGAGCGCCGCGCCAACGCGGTCGTCGCCTATCTGGCCTCGCTGGGGCTCGATCCCGCCGACTTGATGGCCAAGGGCTTCGGCAAGACCAAGCCGCGCGTCAAGGACCCCTACAGCCCGGAGAACCGCCGGGTCGAGACCCATCTCTTGGAGTGACGGGCTCGCCCGCGGTCCTCACGACTTCTGCGGCGCGCCGAGAAGGCGCCATTGTTTGAGAGCGGGCGCGAGCTCGAGCCCGCTGCGCCCGTCGATCGGCCCGGAATAATATCCCGCGGCCTCGAGGCGCTTCTGTACGGCTTTGATCGTCTCGGCGGTCCAGGCTTGGGTCTTGCCGGTCAGTTCGGCGATGGATTCGCCGGAATCGGCGGCCACCGCGCGCAGCAGTTCGTCGGCCGCGCCGGCGGGATTCTTGGCCACGCCCCGCCCCTCGTCGAGGACGGCCGCGGCGGTGTGATAGCCCTTGGGGTAGCCGAAGCTCGCGGCGCGCAAGTAGAGATCGAGGGCGTCCGACTTCTTGCCGCCGTAGCCGTGTTCGGCGAATTCGGCCAGATCGTAAGTCGCTCTGGCCGAGCCGGCCTCCGAGGCCTGTTGCAGCAGCGCATAGGCGCGCGGCAGACTCTTTTCGATGCCTATCCCTTGCGCCAGCGCGACGGCGAGATTGATGGCGCCGTCGGCGAGCCCGCGCTGGGCCGCCTTGTCGTAGAGCGCGTAGGCAGCCTTGACGTCCTTGGGCGCGTGGTCGCCCGTCTCCAGCATCAGCCCCAGGGAGTACATGGCGCGGGCGTCGCCGGCGTCCGCCGCCTTCTTGTAGAGTCCATAGGCTTCCTCGAGGCGCCCGGCGGCGGCGGTCGCGCGCGCGAGCAGCGCCACGTAATGCGGGATGTCCGGATGGCGCTCCACGGCTTCGCCGCAGACGCCGATCGCGGCCGCGGCGTTCTGGCTGAGGTCCGCCAGATCGACCCCCGGCATGCTGGCCGTCGCATCGTCGGGGTGGGTCGCCAGGCGCTCGCACACGACGCCCGGGTCCGACGCCGCGCTTTGCGCCTCGCGCAAGCTGGCGAGCAGATCCTTGGCCTCCGCGACATGCAGGCCCGAGGGATAGCGCGCCAGATAGAGCTCGACGAGCCGGCTCTCGCGCCCGCCGCGCGCCACGCTCCACAGGAGATCGTCGACGTTCGCGCTCGCCGCCGGAGGCGGCCTGTCCGACTTGCCGACCTCGGCGAGCATCGTTCTCACGTCCGCCGCGTGCGACCCGTTGGGGTAGCGATCGATATAGAAGGAGAGCAGCCTGGGATCGCGCTGACCGCCGGCGAGCCGCCAGAGCTGGGTCTCGGGCGAAGCTTCGCTCGTCGCGTCGCCGGCGAAATAGAACTGGCGCGTCAGCGACGAGTTTTCCCAGGGGATCTGCGCCCCGCCGGTCGAAGCGATGACGTCGCGGCGCACCGCGATCATCATGCTGGAAATGTCGACGCCGGACGAGGCCATGTGCCCGAGCAGCGACTGCGCGAACGGGCTGTTGCGGCCGCCGCCGTCGAACGCGACGGCGTCGGGCTGCGTCGCGAAGGCGATCAAAAATCCCGCCGCGTTGCCGACGCGCGCCAGGCCCGCCGATCGCAGCGTGACGTTGGAATCTTTCAGCGGATTGTTGCGGCAAGCGTCGAGAAACACGAGATGGACGCCGGGGCCCTGGGACTGCGCGTCGAGCACGTCGTCGAAATGAATCGTGTGTTTCTCGATGTCGTCGACGGTGTGCAGTCGCGCGTCGACCGGAATGAGATAATTGTGGGCGGAAACCTGCAAGCCGTGGCCGCCGTAATAGAAGAGGGAAACGTCGGCCGCCGCCGCGCTCCTGCCGAAGTCGGCGATGGCGCGCTGCATTTGCGCCTGGTCGAGATCGACGCCGAGCGTCACCGCGAAGCCTAAGGACTTGAGCGCCTCGGCGACGTCCCTGGCGTCGTTCGGCGGATTGGCGAGCTCGGGGACCGCCTTGTAGGCGCCGTTGCCGATGACCAGCGCGACGCGGTTTTCCGCCAGCGCCGGCCCGACCGCGACAAGGATGAAGAGCGTTGCGACGATGCGCCGCAGGATGCCGCGCGCGCGTCGCGGCTGCGAACGGCGCTCGCCGGGCGCCCCGGTTGCTTCGATCTTGCGCTGCGCGCCCATCGGCGTGATCCCGAACCCTGCCGCCCGACTCTCGGATGCAATCGCGAGCGTCGCAAGTCAAGCTTCGAGGCGGGACCTTCGCCGGCGCGCGGACCCCTAGTTCAGAGGCCGCCGCCCTTTTCGAGCGACAGGCTCGCGACGTTCAGCGTGTCGGCGACCAGGGCGCCGCTTCGCGTTTCGCGCTGGCGCGTTTCGGCGTCTTCCGCCCGCACCAGCGTCATATCCTTGTGAATGACGGCGATCGCCGCGTTGATGGCCTGGACCGCTTGCGCCTTCGTTCGCGCGGCGCGCACGCGCCGCGCCGCTTGCGCGACGACACTGGGCAAATTGCGCAGTCGGGGCGGCAGCCGCGGCGCGATCGCGGCGAGCGCTTCGGCGTATTTGTCGAGCGCGTCGGCGACGCATTGCTGACTGGCGCACTGGCAGTCCTTTATATATTTTTGCGTCGCGGCCGAGAGATCGTTCACGGCGTCGCCGACGTCGCCGGCCTCGGGCGCAGGCGCGAGTTCGAGACCGACGCCGCAGGCGCCCGTCGTCTGCGATTGCTGATTCATGATCGCCGGCGCCGGGATGTTCGGCGTTGTCGGCGCAGGCGGCGGGGGCGGCGGGGGCGGCGCAGGCACGCCTCTGACCGGCGGCGCAAAGCTGCCCACTGCCGCATCGGCGCCCGTCGCCAGAATCGCCATGAACAGCGCCGCCGCGATCGCTCGCGCGACGAATTGAAGTGAGATCGAACGCATGCCGCCTCCCTCCGCAGGATTGCCCGCGCCGGACCGATTGCTCGGCCCGCCGGACGAATCTCACCCCTGCAGCTTACGGTCCGCGCAACGGGCGACGGACAAGTTCCAATTTTGTCATCCTAGCCTCAAACCTCGCCGTCAGTCTATTCGTATGCGGCGCGCCGATCGCGTCGCCGGATTTCGCCGCGACGGCGCGCGGCCTCGCCAATTTCCTTGCTCGCGTCCAACTTCGGGGTTACGCGAGGGCTCCCGGGAGCGTTCTGGAGCGCGGCGACACTTTCATGACCCGAGGGGGCGGCACTCTCGCACTGGCGGCCTCGCTCGCGATCTTTTGCCTTTGCGCCGCCCTCGTCGGCTGGCGCGTCGTGCGGCATCGGCCGGCGCCGGCGCCGGCGAAGATCGCCGAGCCGTCCGCGCCCGCTAGCGCGAGGCCGCCGCCCGTCGCCAAGCTCTCGACGATCATCGACCTACCCGGCGACCCGGTGCTGGTGCAGCGCGGCGCGGTCTCGGCGCCCAAAGAGCTGCGTCTCGCCATACCCGCCAGGCTCGTCGCGAACGCCCCCAGGCTCGAGGGCGAAGCCTATTACGTCAGCTCGACGTTGGTCTCGACGAACGGCGGCTACATGGGGAAATTCCCCGAATCGGGCGCGGAAGCCGACGCGCTGGCCGCCCAGCTGGCGATGAATTCCGCGCAAATGGCCGGCGCCGCGGACGCCGCGCAGATGGAGGCCGGCGCCGACGACGACGGCGGCGACGAAACGCCGGCCGACGCGCAGGACCTCATGCTGACGGGCGCCAACAGCGACCAGCTCGAGGTCGTCCCCGGCGGGGCGGACGGCCGCCCGCAGCTCAAGCAGACGATCCTCAAGACGATCGTGGCGGAAAAGATCGGCGACCTGCTGATCGCCAACGGCTATTCCGAGGACAGCTCGCGAGGGATCGAAGCGGCGGCGAAGGCGGCGTTCAACGTGCAGACCCTGCCGCCGCAGAGCGTCGCCCTGGCGGTCGGCGCGCTCGACCCGACGGGCGACTACCGCGCCACCCAACTCGCGATCTACGAGAACAACGACTATGTCGGCGCGATCGCTCTGGCCGAGAACGGCCTCTACGGCGAAGGCGCCCAGCCGACGATTCCCGCCGGGCTGCTCGACGAATCGGCCAAGACGGCCGACGCCGCCCTGCGCTTCGACCTCGCCGACGGCGTCTACAGCGCCGGCTTGCGCAACGGCATGCCCGAGCCGGTGATCCGCGAGGCGATCCAGCTCATCGGCCGCCTCGCCGATCTGAAGTCGCCGCTGCTGGCCGACGAAACCGTTCGCGCGATTTTCGCGCGCGACTATCGCGACAAGTCGAAATCCGCGGGCAAGGTCGTCTACGTCGGCCTGCGCGGCGGCGCCGGCGCGGTCGATTGCTATTCCTTCGAAACGGCCGACGGCGCGTTCCGCTGCTTCGATCCCAAGGCCGCCGCCGAGCCCAAGGCCGGCGCGCCGCCGCAGAGCCTGGGCGACAGCGGCGCAACGAGCGTCGGCGGCATTCTCGCGCCGATCAAGGGCGCGCCGGTGACCTCGCTGTTCGGCATGCGCTTCCATCCGATCCTGCACATCCTCAGACTGCACGCGGGGATCGATTTCGGCGCGGCGATCGGCTCGCAGGTGCGCGCCGCGGCGGACGGCAAGGTGGAGATCGCCGGGCCGGTGTCCGGCTTCGGCAACCATGTCCGCGTCCAGCACAAGGGCTTCGAGACGTCCTATTCGCACCTCTCGGAAATTCCCGCCGCGATCAAGCCGGGCGCCGACGTCACGCAGGGCGAGATTATCGCGCTCTCCGGCAACACCGGCCTGTCGACCGGGCCGCATCTGCATTTCGAATTCTATCTCAACGGCGTGGCGGTCGACCCGATGCCGCACATGGGAACCGAGGTGCAGGCCTCGGCGGGAAGCCTGGCGCACAGCGGCGGAGCGGCGCCGAGCCCGGTCGTCGCGGCGGGCGTCGCCCCCGCCGAAGTCGCCGCCTTCCCCGCCGCCAAGGCGATCGTCGACGCGGCGCTGGAGGAGGCGGCCAAGTGAGGCGGCCGGCGACTTCCGCCATCCGGCAATTCGACCGACGCGTCATCGCCTGCCGGTTTCTTGCATCGCGGCCGCGCGGGGAAGCGCATTGGCGCAAATCCACGACGCAGAAACCGGGCTGACCCGACGGCGCCGCCAAGCCGGCCCCTTTTGCGAAACTCGACGCTCGTAACTACAGCCCGCCAGCGGCATACCGCCGCACGAGGGGCTCTTGTGCCACGCCGGGCTTCTGGGCAACCAAATCGACACCAAATCTTAACGTTGTTTGGCGCTCCTAACGACGGCAAGGGGAGAGCGAAATTGTCGGACTTTCTCGGGACTGCAATTACGGCGCATATGGCGTGGCGGAGCCGCTTGATGACCGCACTTCAAGACCGGAGGGCTCCCGACCCGGCGGTGGTTCGATCCGACTGCAATTGCGCCCTCGGCAAATGGCTTTACAGCGACGGCAAGCAGCATTCCGGCCTCAAAGAATATGGTTCGCTTCTCGAATGTCACAAGGAATTCCATAAGGCCGCCGCGTCGGTCGTTGACCTTATCAATCTGGATCGGGTCGACGCGGCGAAAGCGTCTCTCGAAACTGGCGCATTCAAGAAGCAATCAAGAATTGCTGTTGCGGCGATAGACGACCTTCGTAACGCGCTCGCCGGTAAGCGGAGCCGGAGGCAAACGGTGCTTGACGAGACACCAATTTCGAAGAAACTGGCGTTTGGTATCGTATTGGTTATCCTTGTCGCCTTGGCCGCTTCAGGACTTCTCATTCGGCAGACCAGAACGCTGGGCATCGGGTCGCAAGAGGTCGAAACGCTTCAGGCGTTGGCGGCTCTCGGGACCGCCTCGATCGCCGTTGCTTTGGCGGCCCTGGGATGGTGGATCACGAGCGCTATCACGACTCCGATCGTCGAGCTTACTCAAACGATGCTGAAGCTCGAAAGGGGGGAGGAATCAGTCGAGGCGCCATCGATCCGGCGACGAGACGAGATCGGCGAGTTGGCCGAAGCGGTGCAGGCCTTCAAGGCCGGCGCTTTCGAGAAGCATCGGGTCGACACGGAAGCGGCCGCCCTGCGCGCCGCTGCGGAAGAGGAGCGCGAACACAACGAACGGGCTCAGCGCGAGGCGATCGAACACGAGCGGGCGATCGTCGCCGATTCCATCGGCGCGGGTCTCGCCAAGCTGGCGGCGAAGGACCTGACCTATCGGATGTCGTCGGACATACCCGAGGCCTATCGCAAGCTGCAATCGGATTTCAATGCGGCGATCGCCCAGCTCGAAGAAGCGATGCAGGGCGTGACCGGCAGCACGAGCGCGATCCAGTCGGGAACGGTGGAGATATCGACGGCGGCCGACGACCTGTCGCAGCGCACCGAGCAGCAGGCGGCGAGCCTCGAGGAGACGGCGGCGGCGCTGCACGAGATCACCGCGACGGTGGAGAAATCCGCCGAAGGCGCGAGCCATGCGCGCGAAGTCGTCGCAAACGCCAACGAAGACGCGCAGAAGAGCGCGGTCGTGGTGCGCCAAGCGGTCGAGGCGATGGACGCGATCGCCAAATCGGCTCGGCAGATCAGCCAGATCATCGGCGTGATCGACGAGATCGCGTTCCAGACCAACCTGCTCGCCCTCAACGCCGGCGTCGAGGCGGCGCGGGCGGGCGAGGCCGGACGCGGCTTCGCCGTCGTGGCATCCGAAGTGCGCGCGCTCGCGCAGCGTTCGGCCGAAGCGGCCAAAGAGATCAAGGGCCTGATTTCGGCCTCGACGACGCAGGTCGA
>Ga0181524_10001759_pt1 | contig 24022 bp, 24 predicted proteins | sample PEATcosm2014_Bin_34_FD_119761 | JGI IMG/M metagenome (GOLD analysis project Ga0181524, IMG submission 119761) | Peatland microbial communities from MTU Mesocosm Facility, Houghton, MI, USA - PEATcosm2014_Bin05_60_metaG | ecosystem: Environmental > Terrestrial > Soil > Wetlands > Peat | place... | reverse complement strand
CTGATCCGCGATGACGATGCCGGCGGCGTGGGTCGACGCGTTGGAGTAGAGTCCCTCCAGCGAACCGGCGATCTTGAACAGCCGCGCCACGCGCTCGTCCTGCTCCACGGCTTCGCGCAGCTTCTGCTCGCTGGCCAGCGCCTCCTTGAGCGTGATGGGCTTCGCCGGGTTTTGCGGGACGAGCTTGGCCAGCTTGTCCACCTGCCCCAGCGGCATTTCCAGCACCCGGCCGACGCCCCGCAACACCCCTCGCGCGAGGAAGGAGCCGAAGGTGATGATTTGCGCGACGCGGTCCGCGCCATAGCGCTCGCGCACATAATCGATGACCTCGCCGCGCCTTGTCTGGCAGAAGTCGATGTCGAAATCCGGCATTGAAATTCGCTCGGGGTTGAGAAACCGCTCGAAGAACAAACCGAAGCGCAGAGGATCGAGGTCGGTGATCGTAAGTGCATAGGCTACAAGGGATCCAGCGCCCGAGCCGCGCCCCGGCCCCACCGGAATCCCCTTGGACTTCGCGTATTTGATGAAGTCCGAGACGATCAAGAAATAGCCGGGGAAGCGCATCTTCACGATCACGTTGAGCTCGAAGTCGAGCCGCGCGACATAATCGTCCCGCGTCAGCCCGGGCGCCGGGCCGGTCGCTTCGAGCCGAGCCTCCAGCCCCTCCTCGGCCTGCCGGCGCAGTTCCCCCGCCTCGATCTCGTCGAGCGTGAGCGCGGAGTCCGCCGGCGCTTCGCGGATAAAGCGCGGCATGATCGGCGTGCGCGTGCGCGGACGGAAGCAGCAGCGCCGCGCGATCTCGACGCTGTTTTGCGTCGCCTCGGGCAGATCGGCGAACAAGGCCAGCATCTCCGCCCTGGTCCTGAAATAATGGGTGGGCGTCAGGCGCCGGCGCTCGGCGGCGCTGGTCACCGTGCCTTCGGCGACGCAGAGCAGCGCGTCATGGGCCTCGAAATCCTCCGCGCTCGCGAAGAACGGCTCGTTCGTCGCGACCAGCGGCAAGCCGCGCCGATAGGCGAAATCCAGCAGTTGCGCCTCGACGGCGCGCTCCTGCGCGAGGCCGTGGCGCTGGAGTTCGATATACAGTCGGTCGCCGAACAGCCCCTCCAACGCCTCGAGCCGGGCCAAGGCCGCGTCGCCGCGCGACTGGCCGAGCAAAACGTCGAGCGCGCCGTCGGGGCCGCCCGTGAGGACGATCAGATCGGCGCCGTCGGTGGAGAGATCCGCCAGCATGACGCATGGCGAATCGCCCGGCGCGGCGCCGAGATAGGCGCGCGAGCACAGCCGCATCAGATTGCGATAACCGGCCTGGGTTTTGGCCAGCAGCACGAGATTGGCGCGTCCGGCCTCCGCCTGCCCCAGCGCGCCGGCCTTGCAATCACGGGAATGGGCGTCGCCGAAATCCACCGCGAGCTGCACGCCGGGAATCGCCTGCACGCCGACCTTCTCGGCTTTCTCCGAAAACTCCAGCGCCGCGAACAGATTATTGGTGTCCGTCACGGCCAGCGCGGGCTGCGCGTCCTTCTCGGCCAGCTGAATCAGCCTGCCGAGCGTCAGCGCGCCCTCGCGCAGCGAAAAGGCGGTGTGGGCGTGAAGATGGATGAAGCCGGGGTCCGCGATCATGCCTCATACTAACGCGAGAGAAGCGCGCTTCGCGAGTCCGGTTCGTCCGCTATAGCCTGCCGTAAACGACGCGGGTTCCGCAGATGATGTCGTGCAAGGCTTTGCGCTCCTTGGTCCAAAGCGGCATCAGAAAGCCAAGGCCCAGCGGCAGGGCCGAAAGAAAATAGGTTAAATAGCGCAGCGCTCCGAAGGGCGCGTCGAGTCGCTCGCCGTTGGTTCTGATCACATAAATTCCGCAGATTCGCTTGCCCGGCGTCGCCTGCCAGGAGCCGGCGGAAAAATAGGCGTAATAGGCGATGATGGGCACGAATTCGACGATGCCGATCGCCGTCGAATTGGCGAGCGCCCACTCCTCGGCGCCGGCGCCGTAGATCGCCACGATCACCATGGAGAAAATCAGCGCCACGACGGTTAGCAGCAACAAGGTCAGCACGTTGTCGATGATATGCGCGCCCAATCTGATCCAGAAACTGGCGAAGTTTCGCGGCCCGGGCGCTGCGGCGAGTCGCGGCTGGCCATAGTCGGGACCGACTTCGCCCGACTTGAAGAAGTCCGGAAACGGCGCGAATTCCATGAGCGGCGTCCAGTTCGGCGCGCCGACCAGATTGACGTTCGAGCCGCGCCCGACCGCGCCGCTCTCGATCATCTCCTTGAGCTTGAACCCTTTTATCGGGCCGATGACGCCCATGCCGTCATGCAGGTAATAGAGCCGCTCCAGCGGATCGTCTGGCGATGGCGGGTTCTGGCCGGGACCGGGAAATTCGGACACTGAGCGCTTCTCCGATCCGTCGCGCCGAAATGGCGGGACGAGATTGACGGTAACGAGCAACCTTCGCGGATCGCGCGACTCGATCCGATCCGACGGCTCTTCAAGGCGGATTATATTTCGCGGCGGGCGGGTTCATGTGGCGCCGCCCCGCAGCATATAGGACGGCGCAAGGAAGCTGTCGAGCCGCGCCCGATGAACCGAGCCCGAAGCCGCGAGGCGCAAAAAGGGTTGATCAATGTAACTTGCATTTTAATTCGATGAATTGACCGTGTTCCCGCGCCTCCATGCTTGGCGGCGCGGCCCGTCGTCGCGAAAAAAGCAAGCCCGGCCGCGAAATTCTCGACCGGGCTTGCTTTCAATCATTTTACCGTCGCGGCGCCGGGGTCTTTCCATTTCTCGTCGAAACGGAAAGACGTTCGACGCCAGCGCTCTGACGCATATCTCGGGCGAACGGGCGTTCCCGTTCGCTCGCAAAGAAAATAAAGTTCTTAGGAAGCCGGCGTGAAGGCCTTCGCGGCGGTCTCGATCGGCTTGAAAACTTCCTTCGCGAGGGCGGTATACAACTCGCCCAGCTTGGTGGCCTCGGCGACGAAATCCTCGTAGGAGGACTTGGCGAACTCGGACTGAAGCGCGACCGCTTCGTCGATTTTCTTGACGCCGACCAGCTTCTCGGCCAGTTCGCGGGTCTTCTCGAAAGACTTCTTGGAGTAGTCGGTCGTCTCGGTGGCGATGCCCTGCAGGCCCTTGGTGAACGCGGCCGTGGCCGCGGAAACCGCTTCGAATTGATCCTTGCCGATCTGCTGAACGCTGTCGAAATTGGCGACCATTTGGAACGTCCTTGTATTTGCGGCGCGATCCTTGGACTAAAGCCGCCCCTTGGCGGAGGACAGGCGCACACTGTTTACGAGCTATCTATACCGCAACGCACAATAAATAGTCAAGCGCCATGTTGCGTTGCAAAACATTACAAAAATCTGTTCGCGCGCCTTAACCGCCGGGTAACCGAGTTCCCGTAACTTCTTGGACTGTGATGTTTTGGTGACGGTTCCCGCCCTGGATCCGCCGCCAAGGCTGGGCGTAGGTCTGTTGACGGACGAGTAAAATGACCAATTTGGGTTTCAGCGTGCGCTTGTGGCGTCTTTCATCCGTCTTCCTCGGGCTCCTTATCGGCGTCGCCCTCTGCCTGGGGCTGGCGACCACTTCCGAGGCCCGCGGGCGCCACCATGGACGGCATGCTCACGAACATCGACGCTCAATAACCATTTACGTCTCGCATCATCATCATCGCGGCGCGCGTCACGCCTATCAGCGCCGCCATGGACGTCATCATTATGCGCGGGCCGAGTCCTCCGGCGGCGGGATGACGACCCCGCGCGGCGTGGCCGCCATCGTCGTCGACGGCAACAGCGGCCGCACGCTGTTCGGGGTGAATGAGAATCAGCCGCGGCACCCGGCCTCCGTCACCAAGGTGATGACTCTCTATCTTCTGTTCGAGCAGCTCGAAATGGGTCGCTTGCGTCTCGACTCGCCGCTGATGATCTCGCAGCACGCCGCCGCGCAGGCTCCCTCGAAGCTCGGCCTGCGGCCCGGCGAGACGATCGAGGTTGAACACGCGATCAAGGCCGTCGTCACGAAATCCGCCAACGACATCGCCGTCGCCATCGCCGAAAATATCGGCGGCGACGAAGACAGCTTCGCGCGGATGATGACGAGCAAGGCCCATGCGCTGGGCATGCACGCCACGCATTTCGCCAACGCCTCGGGCCTGCCAAACAGCGAGCAAATCACCACGGCGCACGACCTGGCCGTGCTGGGGCGGGCGATTCAGGATCGCTTCCCCCACTACTACCGCTATTTCTCGACCCACACCTTCGCCTATCGCGGTTCGATGATGCGCAACCACAACCATCTGCTTGGCCGCGTCGAGGGCATGGACGGAATCAAGACCGGCTACACCGCCGCGTCCGGCTTCAATCTGCTCACCTCGGTCCGCCGCAACGGACGCCACATCGTGGCCGTCGTGCTCGGCGGCGCGACCGCCGGCGCGCGCGACCGCTATATGGCCAATCTGATCGAGGATCACATCGAGGACGGCGCCGGCGTGCGCACGGCCGCCGCGATCACCGAGGACCAGCCGGCCGAGCGAGTCGCCGCGATCGAACCCGCTCCCGCCCCCGCGCCCGTCGCCGAAAGAGAGGTCGAAACCAACGCCGCCCAGAACGAAGACGAGGCGGAGCAGCCTCAGCCGGCGTCGCGCGCGCGCGGACGGGCGCCTGTCCCAACGGCCGCCGTCGGCGAGGAGAAGGCGCGGCCGGCTTTCGTGTCGGGAGGAAAGAAGCAGGCCGAGGACGCGCCCATCGGCGATCGCAAACAGCGCGGCGGCGAGCGCCTTCGCGCCGCGGCGGTCGACGGGTCGACGTCGGTGGCTGGCGGCAAGGCCGTCCGTCGCGAGAGCGTCGCCACGACGACGCCTTCGGCGCTGAAACACAGCGACTCGGAGGGAGCGCAACTCGCGAAATTCGACGGCGGGCGTCCCGCGCACACAGGCTGGATGATCCAACTCGGCGCCACCGACGACGCCGGGAAGGCCACGGAACTGCTCACGCGCGCGCGCTCCTCCGGGCATGCGGTGCCGGCGGGCGCCAAGGCCTTCACCGAGAAGGTGCGGAAAGGCAACGAAACGCTCTATCGCGCGCGCTTCGCCGGCCTCGAGGAAGAGTCCGCCGAGTCCGCCTGCAAGACTCTGAAACGTTCGGGCTTCTCCTGCTTCGCAACCAAGAACTAAGGGCGCGCCAAAATGGCCTTCGTCACGGAAAACAACGAATTCTCGCACGCCCGCGATTGGTTCGGCGCCGCGCGCCACAAGAGGAGGGCCATCGCCTTCTCATCCATGATGGCGTCGCATCAGGACGTCCTTCGCTTCATTCACGCGGGCGGCGAGGTCCGTCGTCCCGCCGTGGTCTGGATGCAGCTTCTTCATCAGATCGCGATGCGCCCGCGCTATTTCACTCACCGGCGCGCCTTTTTTGAGGCCCAAAATTTCATAGGCCTCGTCCTCCGAAATCGAGCCCGGTCGTCGGGGCTCGGACGTGGAGCCAAAGCCGCTCCGCGCGTTTCGGTCACCCTGTCCTGCGCCACGCCATCCGGCAAAGCGGCGGTCGAGATAAGCTTCTAGCAGGCGCGCGCCTTCGGGGTCGTCGGCGAGGCAAAGCTTGTGCAGTTCTAGAAGCTGGGGCCGCGTCAATTGATCGAGTTGCTTGCCTTCGTCGGGACCGGCCAGAATCACGCCGCGAATGGCGCCGCTGGACCGGTCAAGCTCCATCTCGATCATCGCCGAACGCACGCGCGAGACGCCCGAAGCGCCCCATCCCGCTGGGCGAAAGCAGCCAAAGGAGCCGCCGCGAAGGCCAAGCAGCCACAAACCCGCTCCGCCCAGCGCCAGTCCGAGTCCGATCGCGCCGCGGGCCAACAGCAGACCGCCGAGCCCCAGCGCCAGGAAGCCGGCCCAGCCCTTGAGCAGTCGCGCGAGAAACGCCGGCGAAGCCTGCGTGAAGCTCCTCAGCACGTAAAACGTCAACACGACCACCAAAATTCCGACGATGACGGGCATGAACCTGTCTTCCTTGCTTCAGCGTTCCGCGTTGTGTCGTTCAAGCAAACCACGCGCTCCCTCGGGCTTCGATCCGTGATCCCGGCGCGGCGTCGACGTGATATCTACAGCTGCGACAGCAACAAGCGAGCGGCGTCCTCGCCCCGCGCCGCCCTTTTTTCCAACTCCAGCCTTCCTCCGGCGGCGTAGGCCGCGGCGGCCTTCAGCAGTTCCGCGAGCCTGCGCGCCGCGCTCGCGTCGAAGGCGGCGTAAGCGCCCCCGGTGAGACGCGCGATCTCGCGATAGGCGCTTTGCGCGACGGGATTGGAGCCCTCCTGAAACATAAACGCCTTGACGCCCAAAAGCCCCAGTTCGCCGGCGACGGCGCCAAGATCGTCGACGCTTTCCTCCATCGCGTCGCCGATGAAGATCAGCGCGCCGACCGGCCGAATTCGGGTTTCGTCGCGCGCGTGGCGCAGCACCTTGCCGATCTGGGTTTGGCCGGCGCGGCAGTCGATCCTCGACATCAGCGCGGCGAGCCCCTGCCCGCCCGAAACGAAACGCGAGGCGCGGCACTCGGAAAAGCCGCGAAAATACACGAGCTGCACGTCGAGCCCGCCCTGGGCCGCCGTGGTCGCGAACATTTCGCCCTGGATCGACTGGGCGAGATCCCAGGTCGGCCGCCGGCTCATGGTCGCGTCGAGAGCGAACACCAGCCGCCCCCGCCCCTCGCCGTCTCGCGCCGGGGCGAGATCGCGAACCTCCGCGAGGAACGCGTCCACCGCGCCGCCCGGCGCCGTCCTGGCTTGCTGCGCGATATTGGGTTTGTCGCTCACGGCCGTCCATGTCGTCTGTTGAAACCGCTATAGCAAATCGGGCGGCGGCGCTGTCATTGCAAGGGCGCGACGCGCGCTTCGTCGCGCAAGCCGGCGTAGAATAGTGTGGATCGAGCGCGCCGGCGAGACAATTTCGCGCGCTCACCGCGCCGGCGGCGCGTACATCAGCCCGCCCTTCGACCACAGCGCGTTCTGCCGGCGCTCCATCGCCAAGGGCGAAGCCTGTCCGAGATCGCGCTCGAACACCTCGCCGTAATTGCCGACCTTCTTGACGACTCGATAGGCCCAATCGGCATGGAGGCCGAGCCCCTCGCCGAAATCGCCGTCGACGCCGAGCAGGCGGCGGATGTCCGGGCTTTCGGATCGCAGGGACTCGTCGGCGTTGGCGGAATTTACGCCCAACTCCTCGGCGTCGAGCATGGCGAAATGCGTCCAGCGCACGATGTTGAACCATTGGTCGTCGCCCTGCCGAACGATCGGCCCCGCCGGGGCCTTGGTGATGAGTTCGGGCAACACCGCATGATCGCCGGGCCGCGCGAGCTTGGCCCGCGCGACGTGCAGGGCCGCGATGTCGGCCGAAACCAAGTCGCACTGCCCAGCGTCGTACGCCTTCACGGCCTCGTCGAGCGACGGGAACAAGCGCGATTTGTAGTCGGCGGCGCGCGCGCGAAAAAAATCGGCCAGATCGAGTTCGAGCGAGGTTCCCTGTTGCAGGCAGACCGTCACATCGGCGAGCTCGCGCGCCTTGGGCTGTTCGGGTTTGCGGCGCGCGAGAAAACCCTGGCCGCCGTAAAAGGTGATCGTCGCATAGAGCAGTTGCTGGCCGGCGTCGCGCGCCTCGGTCCAGGGCGCGCCGCGCGGAAGCAGATCGACGGCGCCCGACTGCAGGGCGGCGAGGCGCTCCTTGGCCGTAAGCGGCGCGATGCGGATTTTGTCGGGGTCGTCGAACGTCGCCGTCGCCAGCGCGCGGCAGAAGTCGATGTCGAAGCCGCTCCAAACGCCCGCCGCGTCCTGCTGGGCGAATCCCGGCGACGGCGCCGCGACGCCGCAGACGACCGCGCCGCGCTTTTCAATCTGCTGCAAGGTCGACGCCTTCGGCTCGGGCTGCGCGAGCGCGCGGGGCGCCGGCGCGGCGCAGGTCAGCAACAGCGCGAAACCAATGAAAATACAGCGGAGCGTCACGTCGAACTCGGCATAGTCGCGGGGGTGGTTTAGGGTGGAGAAAGCAGCGCGGGGAGCGCTGGCGGGCTTAGGGGCGACGATGAGCGATTCTACGAAGGAAACAAGGCGGAAAAAGAGTAGCCGCACGCATCTCGTGCACGCCGGGCGAAAACCCTTCGACCAACATGGCTTCATCAACACGCCGATCTATCGGGGATCGACCGTTCTGTTTCCCACCGTCGCCGATTTCGAGGGCCATCGCCAGCCCTATACTTACGCGACCAAGGGCACGCCGACCATACGCGCGCTGGAGCAAGCCTGGAGCGAAATCGCCGGCGCCGAACTCACAGTGCTGACGCCCACGGGCCTCGCCGCGATCACGCTCGCCCTGATGACCGCGACCAAGGCGGGCGACCATGTGCTCGTCAGCGATTCCGCCTATCAGCCGACGCGCATTTTTTGCGACGGCGTGTTGAAGCGGTTCGGCGTCGAGACGCAATATTACGATCCGCGCCTAGGGGCCGGCGTCGCCGATCTGATGCGCGAGAACACCAGCGCGGTTCTGACCGAATCGCCGGGGTCGCTGAGCATGGAGGTGCAGGACGTTCCGGCCATCGCCGCGGCGGCGCGGGCGCGGGGCGTCTGCGTCATCCTCGACAACACCTGGGCGACGCCGCTGTTTTTCCCGCCGCACGCCCATGGCGTCGATCTCAATATCGAGGCCGGCACCAAATATCTCTCCGGCCACGCCGATCTCATGCTGGGGCTGGTCTCCGCCAACCCGGCCTGGGCGAAGCGTCTGCGCGCGACCTATGACGCCTTCGCGATGTGCGCCGGGCCGGAGGACGCCTTTCTGGCGCTACGCGGCCTGCGCACGATGGAGCTGCGGATGCGCGAGCAGGAGCGCTCGGGACTGGAGCTCGCGCGATGGTTTCTCGCACGGCCCGAGGTCGCTCAGGTGCTGCACCCCGCCCTGCCCTCGCACCCCGACCACGCGCTGTGGAAGCGCGATTTTTCCGGCGCGGCAGGACTGTTTTCGGTCATCCTCAAGCCGGTCGCCAAGCCCGCGGTCGCGGCCTTCCTCGACGCGCTGGAGCTATTCGGGATCGGCTATTCCTGGGGCGGCTATGAGAGCCTGGTCATCCCCTTCGACTGCCGCCATGCCCGCACCGCGACGACTTGGGCGCCGGGCGGCCCGGCGTTGCGCTTTTCGGTCGGGCTGGAGGATGTGGCGGATTTGCGGGCGGATATCGAGGCGGGGTTTGAGAGGATGCGGGAGAGCGGGAACGGATAAGCGCCCGGCGGCGCCCGCGCGGTCGACATACAAAGCCTTCATGAAAAACCGGTTCTTGCATGCAAATCCCGTCGGCGTCGCCGCGATGGTCGTGATCGCCTTCGCCAATGTCGAAATCGAGCCCGAGTATCCGCCGATCGCGAACGACGCGAGTTCCGCGCCGTCGCTTCGAGTGGAAGCAGAATGTTGTTTTGAGAGGGCCACCGGCTCGCTCTCCCCACCCGCTCACCCCGGCGACAGCTTCCCCTCGCCAAACGCGAGGATAAGCGCCTTCAACTCGGTCTCCAGGACTTCCTCGGCGGCGTCGGTGTAGGCGAACCATTGCGTCACGCGCTGGCCCTGCTCGGGCCAGTGTTTGGCCTGACGCACCACCTGCATCGGGAACACATCGACGCGGCAAAGGATGACCGCGCCGTTCTTGAGGCGTTTTTGGTAGTGGAACGAGCCGATCTTCGTTTTCTCGATCTTGCCTGTCAGCCCCGCTTCCTCCTGCGCCTCGATCGCCGCCGTCATATAGGGTTTGCGGCCCTTCATCGGCCAGCCCTTGGGGATGACCCAACGCCGCGTGTCGCGCGACGAGGCGAGCAGGATTTCGACGCCCTCGCCCAGGATTCGCCAGGGCAAGGCCGCATATTGCCGGCGCGGCTCGCCGCCCGCCCGTCGCGACGTCTTGCCCGCGAGCTTGAAATATTTCATGCGAACCGCCTCGTCTGCGCGAAGAAAAGCGCCGCGATCAGCGCCGCCATCGGCATGGTGACGACCCAGGCGATCACGATGTCGCGGGCGGCGCTGCAGCGCACCGCCGACACCCGACGCGCCGCGCCGACGCCGACAAGCGCGCCGGTGATCGTATGCTTGGTCGAAACCGGCGCGCCGAGCGCGGTCGCCGTGAATAGGGTGATCGCCCCGCCCGCCTCCGCGCAAAAACTCTGCGTCGGAGTCAGTCGGGTGATTTTGGAGCCCATGGTGTGCACGATGCGCCGCCTCCCCGAACAATGTTCCGAGTCCCATCGCGATCTGGCAAGCGAGGGCCACCCATAGGGGCACGCTGAACTTGGCCGCCCCCTTCGCATGGCTGTAAAGCGGCGCCGAGATGACGCCCATGGTCTTTTGCGCGTCGTTGCCGCCGTGCCCCAGCGAATAGAGCGAAGCGGACAGAAATCGCGGTCAGCGAAAGCTGGCGTCGACCTTGAGCGGGGTCTGGCGGACGAACAACCAGGACACGGCCAGCACCAGCGCGAGCGCCAGAAAGAAACCCAGCGCCGGAGAGAGCACGATCGTCAATGCCGGCTTGATGAACCCGCTCCCCCGCCTTGGCGGCGCCGGCGCTGACGCGGCCTCTTCTTTTGGCGGCGACGTGTCATAATATTGTCATAAATCCCCCCGGACCGGGCTTAACGGGTTAATCAATGTAAGTAAAGCCGCGACCCTCGGCGACAAAAGGTCCGAGGCGGACGGCAAAACGCGAAATAGGACAACCGACGCGGACGCGCGGCTTCGTGTCGGCGCGCGTCCGCTTGAGAAGTCTAGCTCGCTTTTTGCGCGAATATCGCCCGATGAATAATTCCGCCGAGCAATCCGCCGCCCAGCGGCGCCGCCCAGAAGACCCAGAGCTGCTGCAAGGCCCAGCCGCCGACGAACAGCGCCTGCCCGGTGGAACGCGCGGGGTTGACCGAGGTGTTGTCGACCGGAATCGAGATGAGGTGGATCAAGGTCAGCGCGAGCCCGATGGCGATGGGCGCGAAGCCGGCCGGCACGCGGCTCTCCGTCGAGCCGAGTATGATCAGCAAGAAGAACCCCGTCAAAATGGTCTCGATCAGGATCGCCGAAAGGCGCGTATAGCCCGCCGGCGAATGTTCGTCGAAGCCGTTGGCCGCGAAGCCGCCATCGAGAGAGAAGTCTATGTTCCCCGAAGCGATCAGGAAAAGCGCGCCCGCGGCGACCGCCGCGCCCACGACCTGAATGAAGATATAGGGGACGAGATCCTTCCAGGAGAAGCGACCCGCGACGGCCAGCCCGAGCGACACCGCCGGGTTGAAATGGCCGCCGGATATCGGTCCGAAGGCGTAAACGCCAGTCAGCACCGTCAGGCCGAAGGCCAGGGCGACCCCCGCGAATCCGATCCCCAGTTGGGGATAGGCCGCCGAAATCACCGCGCTGCCGCAGCCGCCGAACACCAGCCAAAATGTTCCGAAAAACTCCGCCGCCAATCTGCGGCCTAAGCCATATTCCATAAGTAGCCTCCCTATTTAGCGTCTATTCAAGGATTAACGCGCGACGAATCCATCGAAGCGCGAAATGAGATTATAGCAGTGATTCAAGAGAAAATGGCGGCGAAGGAAAACCGCTCCCGGTTGAAATAATTCTTCGCATGAATTTTGGCGACCCGGCGAGATTCGAACCCGCGGCCCTCTGCTTCGAAGGAAGTTAAATGGGCCGGACGCAACAGGACAAATACAGACGCCGCGTCGTCAATTTCCCTATGTGTCGCCATGCATATTCGGTTGCTGTCGCGTATTGTCCCAGGCGCGGAGCAACACTCCAAGACAGAGCAATATCGTCACCCTGGCGCTACCCGCGGGGCGAAGCCATCGCAAAAGCTCTCATAATCAAGACCATCGAAACGCCAAAGCCTGGACCCGCGCGGCGGGAAATTCCGGACGGGATTGTCCATGGCCTTTACTTTAGTCATGCGGCCGAGCGGCGCGGCGTCATGGGCTGTGCGCCACCGCCGCCAGGGGGCGCATCCGTCATGGCCGCCCCTTTCTTCCAGCGCCAAAACTCCGCGGCGCCGCTAGCTCCTCGTCGGATGCGGCGTGCCGATGTACGGGAACTCCTCGAGAATATCGGTGTGCGGTTTAAGTCCGCTGGGGGGAATATCGCCCTTCGAGAGGAACGCGAGCCGGTGATCGATCACATCGTCGGTGAAAACGCGGCCATTGGGGTATTTCGCGGGCAGCGAAGGATCGTAGCAAAGCATGTCGGGCAGGATGCGGTCCTTGTCGATCGCCGCGATTGCTTCTTCTCGCGTATAGTTGCCTGTATGCCCCATCAGATGGACGAACTGATCGAGCCAGCGCTTGCGGTCGTTGACCGGCTCGCTGGCGTTGTATTCTTCTTTAGTCTCGTCGGTGTTAAAGAAGCTGCTGACGCTCGGGTGGCCAGCGCGATCGACATGGAGGAGCTTGCCGTCGCGTCGCACGCTGCATCGTCCCCAAACGCGGACCTCGGGCTTGGCCCCTATCTCAATCGTCGGCAGCTCGATCACTATCGAGAAGACATTTGCTTCCGTATTCGAATCCACTCCGGTCCATGGTGACTTGCCGCCGAGGTGAGGCGCGGTGAAGTTCCTGCCGCCCTTGGTGTCGAACAGATTCTTGATTCCGTCGAAGTCAAAAAAGAAGGTGTCGCCGCGACTGCCGGCGAAGAACGTGTAAGCGCCGGATTTGACGATGTTAGGCTTGGCGCCGAAGGAGACCTCGGCGGCGGTGATAATCTTGGTCCCGACAGCTTCGACCGAGCGGGCTTCCGCGCCCTTCGCCACGAAGACGCTCGCGGTCTGCCTGCCGTTTTGCGGCGTCGAGAACACGTAACTGATCGCGATGTCCGTCAGGCAATCTCCGTCGTTGTCGATATTAAGGCGGTAGATGGCGTCGGGATGGAGCGCGTCCGCGGTCGGATTTGCATTGAGGATTAGTACGGTCCTCGACGAATCCGCGGGCGCCTGGAACACGTAGAGGTCGCAGAGGTCGAGCCTTTGGTCACCGAGGGGCGGGCCGAGGTTCAGTCCTGTAAAATGATTCGACATTTTGTCTCTCCTTTTGGTTGAGCGGGATTCCCGGATGACCACCGATCTGGCGTGGATACTTGGACCTTTCCGGTCGCCCTTTAAGGAAGGACACCACGCCCACCAAATCTCTTAAGTCGTTGCGAGGGACGAAGCTCAAACCTAGTCAAAGCCAAAAGTAGCGCGGAGCAAATCCCCATTGTTCAACGCGGATTCTTTGTCATCAAAGGCTTCGAGGGCTTTACGATATTGCGCTTCGGCCAACATAGCGACGCATGCAATAGCGCAATCCTTCTCTCCTTTCCGCGCGGCGCGCCGCGTTCTCAACGCCTCTTCCTGCTTTGAGCCTAGCCTGGCGGGCGGTTGGACGCGGGGCCGCGAGAAACCATGCCGGCGCTGGTCGCGCTGGCGAAGACAACCCTCGCAATGCGATCAGGCCGCCTCTTCAATGGCCATGGCGTCAGCTTTCGCTTTGTAAGCGGCGGTCTTGAAGAGAACACGAATCTCGAAGGCTCGCTCGTTGAGGCGCTTCGACGCTTCCGGGCCGAAAATGACCTCCCCGCGCTTCTTGTCGTCGCGCTGGCCGCTGGCAAGAACCCGCAAGTCGGCGCCGCCAATCTCGACGATCTTATCGAAAATCGCCGCGTGCTGCCAGGGGATGTCAATGTAACGCCAGTCTTGTGGGATAGTCCCATCGGCGCGCATCGCTTCCGTGGTCGCCATTTCCGCCGCGGAAAGGAGAAAAGGATCAGGTTTTAGCATGTGCGATTGCTCCTCCGGACAATAGGACGAGACGCTGAATAATGCCTCGGTTCATCGCCGAATTCTGACGGCGAAATGGTTAACGCGGGAATCTGGCGGAACTATGCTTTCAGACGTGAGAGCAACTTCGCGGCGGGAATGGTTCGCCCTTCCTCGACCTCGCGCCCGCGTCGCCGCCGTTCTCCGCGATGAACTCGACGCCGGCGGATTCCAGCGCGGTGGAAGCTGGTTAAGCGTTCATGGCGCGCATTTGGCTCTGGGGTGGGCGGAAAGAAACAGCCGTAAGACATGGAACACGTCCGCGGCTCGCTCCTGCGCTCCGAGTTCCATCAAACGCCAGAAATCGCCGATGATCAGGCAGCACACGGCTTTCTCGCCCCGTTTGAGGTTAAACAGGTAGCTGCTTAGCAATGATTTATGTCGGGCGGAGGGAATAGCGCATAAAAGCAATTCATCCGGCGCAAGTCCCAGGAAATCGGCGCACTGAGTCATGGTAATCATAGCGCACACTCCATGCAAATACCCCCAAGGGCATTTTGTCATATCTCGGTTCTATATTTATGACGGCTTGAGCAATGCCATGAGGACTTAGCGTTGCTGCAGCGCACTCAAATTGCGTTGCGCCGCACCATAATATATACCTTGAAAACAAGGCGGAAGCGTGACCGTAGTGCGGAAGCTCTCGAGGAACCCGCCGCTTTTCCGTTGGCGGTCCGTCAAGCGCCGCTCATTCTTCAAGCAAGCGAACGGTTGAATAACCAGACGCCACGAAGCGGCTCGAGCGCGGATGTAGCGGCGGCCGTTTTCGTTGGGGGGGCGCGCCTTACGGCGCAAATCCTCGCAGGGAATTTGGGCCGCATTTGTGCCATTGCATATCGCGCTGGGCTTGGCCTTTCTTCCCCCAGCAATAGCCTTTGTCATCGAGCGCCTTCGCGAGTTTAACCCGTGACTTGCAAGCCTCCGCGGTCGTGAATTCCTCGGGAGAGCCGCCGCGACACATGACGTCGAGGTCATGTTCAGCCGAAATCATCGCTTTCAACGAGTCATCGCGCCCAAATGCAGGAACCGTATAGCCCAGCGCCGCCACGACCAAGAGCGAAAGCCCAAGACCTTGCTTCCTTCGATGGCGCTGACGTGTTTTGGTCATTGGCCGACTTTCCCGCGCCATGGGTTTCACGTCAAGACACGGCTTTGACTCCGGGCTCATGGCTGGCGTCGCGCGTTCGGGCCGCGCGGCCGGAAAGGCGGAGCGGACGCCCAAAAGGATTCGGAAAGGCCGAGATTTACGCCGGCGGCGCCTCGGGGTTGCAGGCCGGCGATTGTAGGTGGGAGGCAACGACGGCGACGCTGTGTCGCGCCAATGTGCAGCGGAACCTCGCTGATTGTTGCCCGCACAGCTACCCGAACGGAGTTTCCGACGAACGGTCGGCGGCAAAATGCACCAGGGCTATTTGACTTTGATGGCGACCCCGGCAGGATTCGAACCTGCGACCTTCTGCTTCGAAGGCAGTTGCTCTATCCAGCTGAGCTACGGAGCCGAAAGAAACCCGCGGCGGACGCGGGCCAAAAGAATTTCCGCGCGCCGCCAATTACATATAGCGTGGCGGACTTGGCGACCCCGGCAGGATTCGAACCTGCGACCTACTGCTTAGAAGGCAGTTGCTCTATCCAGCTGAGCTACGGGGTCGAAATCGCGTCCGTCGTCAATGGGTCCAGAGGCCGACGCGGTTGGTCTTGAAATTATCGGCATAGGACGCGATGCGGCGCCAAGCGGTCGCCGGCTTGGGCTCCTCGACGCGATAGGGAAGCGCGTTGCGCTCGGCGTAAGCGATCGCCTCTTCCTTGGAATCGAAGGTGAGCTTGATTTGCGACTTCATATCCGACGACGACGTCCAGCCCATCAAGGGATCGGCGGCGCGGGCGGATTCGGCTTCGTAGCGCAGAACCCATTGATGCTTGACGTCCGGAGCCGATTGCGTGGCGCTCGCGGCGGGACAAAATATGCGTGCGGTCATGTGGCCTCGCGTTCATCTTTTTGTTTGCGTCCCGCGGACGCGACAACGACCGCGGCGGTCTTGTGATTTGGTCGGGGCAGCAGGATTCGAACCTGCGACCTGAAGTACCCAAAACTTCCGCGCTACCGGGCTGCGCTATACCCCGATGGGCGACCACGCGATGCGCAAGCCGCTTGTTGCTCCCGAGCGAACTTCGCTACCACGCTCGCGCCCCTCCCACAAGCGACGCGAGCGGGTCTTTTAGGGGTTGAAGCTCGGGTGCCGAACCTGGTCGCCGACATCGAGCCCCATCGCGCGCGCGGCGCCGGCGTTAAGCTCGATCACCGCGAAGGCCGGCGGTCCAGAGGAAATGATGGTTTCCGACATCGGGACCGCGTCCCGCGCGACGCTTGTCACTCTGCCCTTGCGAGAGACGAAGATCATGTCTAGCGGGATATATGTGTTCTTCATCCACATGCTGACAGGCTGTTCGCTTGGGAACATGAACAGCATGCCGTGGTTTCGCGGCATCGAGCGGCGATACATCAATCCGGTCTCGCGCGCCCGCTCCGTGCGCGCCACCTCGATCTCGACCCTATGCGCGCCCGTCGCCGTGACGAACTCCACAGACTCGGCGCCGGCGCCCGCCCCTCGCCCAATCGTCAGGGCGACAAAAAAAACGACAAGCCGCGCGGTCCATGAAAACCAGGAATGTCGAGCCGCTCCGCTCACGCCCTTCATGTTCCGCGATCTCCAGCGCCGCGATGGAATTTCGGCGTCAATGCGACGCGGGGCCCTTGGCGTCGAGAGGCCGCACTTCCGCCGCCATGAGCCCCTTCGGACCGTCGCCGTAGCGCACCAGGACGCTGTCGCCCGGCTTCAGCTCGGCAAGTCCATAACGGCGGACGGTTTCCATGTGCAGAAAAATGTCCTCGGTCCCCTCCCCCCGCGTCAGGAAGCCGAAGCCTTTGATTCGATTGAACCATTTGACGATGGCGATTTCATAGCCGCCGATGGGGGTCACCTGGACGTGCGTGCGTCCGGCCAAGGACTGCGAGGGGTGCACGGCGGTCGTCTCGTCCATCGCGACGATGCGAAACACTTGCAGGCCCTTGGCGCGCAACTGCGCCTCGCAGACGACGCGGGCGCCTTCCTGCGCGGTTTGGTAACCGCAGCGGCGCAGCGTCGTCACATGCAACAGTATATCCGCCGAGCCGTCGTCCGGCACGATGAACCCGTAGCCCTTGGCGACGTCGAACCATTTGATCGCGCCAGCCACTTCGAAAAGATCAAGTCCAGCCTCGTCGCCGTCCGAACCCGCGGACGAAACGCCAAACTCATCCTGAAAACCAGATTTAGCTCCCAACTGACCAACCCCCCTGCTGATCCAGAGCAAGACGATTCAGGCCACGGCGCCATAGCCCATCCCGAATCGACGCCGCGTCGATGAATCACTAAGGTAAAGATACCATTCACGGCGCTGCATCCAACCGAGTTTTTTCATTATTCACGCTTTGTTGTGGACAGATCGCCCGAAATTTGCGCGATTGGCGGCGGTGCGATAAACGCCTCGGGGAGCGGCGCGACGGATTGCGCCGCCCTTTGCCGTCGCGCCGACGAAGAACGCGAGCCAATCAATGTCGCGAGTTGCGCTTGCGCGAATTCAAGGCGTCGTCAGTCGCGCGATTGACGTGCGCCAAACATGAACGCCCAAGCAAAAGCTGGAGCCCGCCATGACCGTTCCGCCGAACGCCGTATCGTCTCTTTCTCGGTCGCAAGCACAGGATGCGTGTTCCGACGGCGCCTCGACCGATTTGGTCGCGCTCGCGGCGGCGCGCGAAAACGAGCGTTTCGCGCTTCACTCCAAATATCTCAACGAAATGTGGGTGCGCGTCCTGAAGACGATCGGCTACGACGTCGGTTTTACGCGCGGCGTTGGGGCCTATCTTTATGACCGCGCGGGCGACCGGTATCTCGATCTTTTGAGCGGTTACGGCGTCTTCGCGATTGGACGCAATCATCCGAAGATTCGCGACGCGCTGATCGGCGTGCTGAACAGCGAGATGGCCAATCTGGCCCAATTCGACGTTTCCGCTCTCGCGGGCGTCCTCGCCGAACGGCTGCTCGAATACACGCCTTGGCTGGAGAAGGCCTTTTTCGCCAATTCGGGCGCCGAGGCGGTCGAAGCCGCGATCAAATTCGCGCGCCACGCGACGGGCCGATCGGCAATCGTCCATTGTTCGCATTCCTTCCACGGCCTCAGTTATGGCGCGCTTTCGCTCAACGGCGACGCGATCTTCAAGAAGGGGTTCGGACCGCTCCTCTCCGACGTGCGCGAGGTGCCCTTCGACGATCTCGCCGCGCTCGAGGAGGCGCTGCGCGGTCGCGACGTCGCGGCGTTTTTCATCGAGCCGATTCAGGGCAAGGGCGTCAACATTCCACATGACGACTACCTCAAGGGAGTCGCCGAACTCTGCCGTAAATATGGGACGCTTTTCGTCGCCGACGAAATTCAGACCGGGGTCGGACGCACCGGCAAATTCCTGGCGATCGACCACTACGCGGTCGAACCCGACATGGTCCTTCTCGCCAAGGCGCTGTCCGGCGGTCATATTCCGGTCGGCGTCGTGCTGACGCGCAAATGGATCTTCGACAATGTCTTCGATCGCATGGACCGCGCCGTCGTGCATGGCTCGACCTTCTCGAAGAACGACATGGCCATGGCGGCCGGCCTCGCGACACTCGACGTGCTGAAGCAGGAGCGAATGATCGAGAACGCCGCCGCGAAGGGCGAAAGGCTCCTTGCCGCCTTCCGCAAGATGGCGCGGGGCTATGAGCTCATTTCCGACGTTCGCGGCAAAGGACTGATGATCGGCGTCGAATTCGGGCCGCCGAAGTCGCTGATGCTGAAGGCCACCTGGAATTTGCTCGAGACGGCCAATTCAGGTCTCTTCGGCCAACTGATCTGCATCCCGCTGTTCAAGGACCACAAGCTGCTGACGCAAGTCGCGGGACACGGCAATCCGACGATCAAGCTGCTGCCCGCCTTGACCCTGAACGACGCGGATTGCGACTGGATCGAAGCGTCGTTCGACGCGGTGATCGCCGACGCGCATAAGGCCCCTTCGGCGGTCTGGTCGCTCGGCAAGACGCTGGCCGAACACGCGATCAAGGCGCGCATGGGCGGCTGAGGTCGGGCCGCCGCGTTAATCATCCCGAAGAATAAACCGACCTGGCCCAATGGGCGCGGGATTAATGGAGCATTAATTGCCCTTTGTTGTCGAGGCGCCGCTCGGGCGTCCCGAAATCGCGCGACTTCCGCCGTTCGGGCCGGGAGGCGCCCCGATACGACACGAAAGGGCAAGGACATGCGTCTCAATTCGAAACTGAAGGCCGCCTGCTTGGCCGGCGTGGCGGTGGTCGCGACGCTCGCCGCCGGCGAGGCGCTCGCGGGGGGGCGCGGCGGCGGACACGGCGGCTTTGGCGGCGGCTGGCATGGCGGCGGCTGGGGTGGCGGCGGCCATGCCATTGGTCGACCCGCGGCCGGCGGCCGGTGGGGCGGCGGCGGCTTCCACCGCGGTTATGGCGGCTACGCCGGCCATCCCGGTTACGGCCATGGCGTTTATGGCGTTTACGGTCGGTATGGCCGCGGCCGTTATGGCGTCGGCGACTACTGGGGCGGCTATTACGGCGGAGGCGGCGTCTATTACGGCGACTCGGGCTATGGCTATGGCGACGAATACGCTTCCGGCGCTCCGACGGCCTATAGCGCCTTGACCTATGCGCCCAGCTATTACCAGACGCCAATCTACGACCAGAGCTACGAGCGGATCTATCAGGTTCCGACCACCGTCTATCAGCCGGCCGTGCGCACGAGCTACGTGCCGGTGACGACCTATCAGGCGCAACAGCACATCATCTATCTCCCGACGACGCAATATCGCACGGTTCACAGGCGCTGCGACTGCGAAACGGGTTATTGAGAACGCAAAAGCCCTCGGTCGCGGCGACCGAGGGCTCTACGATCCCGAACCGGCGCGACGCGGGCGCCGTCAGCCTTTCGGCGTGACTTCTTTAGTGTAGTCCTCGATCAACTGGCGAGAGATCGCTCCCGGCGTGAATTTATAGGGACCGGCTTCGGCGACGGGAGTGACTTCCGCGCCCGTGCCGCAGATGAAACATTCCTCGAAAGTGGCGAGTTCCTCGGGCATGATGCGCCGTTCGACAAGAGGAATCGCGCGCCGCTTGGCCAGCTCGATCACCGTGCGGCGGGTGATGCCGTCGAGAAAACAATCGGCGATCGGCGTGTGGAGCGCGCCGTCCTTCACGAAGAATATGTTGGCGCCCGTGCATTCGGCGACGCGGCCCTGCCAATCGAGCATCAGTGCGTCGGCGTAGCCGCGCCGCTCCGCCCGATGTTTCGAGATGGTGCAGATCATATAGAGGCCGGCGGCCTTCGCCAGGGACGGCGCCGTTTGGGGGTCGGGCCGGCGGTAGTCGGCGATGTCGAGGCGGATGCCCTTCATCTTGGTTTCGACGTCGAACATGCTCGGCCAATCCCAGACCGCGATGGCGACATTGATCGTCGAATTTTGCGCCGCCACCGCCATCATTTCGCTGCCGCGCCAGGCCACGGGACGCACATAGCAGTTTTTCAGGCCGTTGGCCTTCACCGTCGCGTCCTTGGCGGCGTCGATCTCCTCGACGCTATAGGGAATCTCGAAGTCGAGAATTCGCGCCGAGCGGCGGAAACGTTCGGAATGCTCGCGCGACTTGAAAATCACGCCGCCATAAGCGCGCTCGCCCTCGAAGACGCTGGAGCCGTAATGCAGTCCATGCGAGAGCACATGCAGCTTCGCTTCGCGCCAAGGAACAAGCGCGCCATTGTACCAGATGTGGCCGTCGCGCTGATCGAAGGGCGGCAGGGACATTTTTTATCTCCGAAAAAGCGCGCCTTGGCCAAGATCGATCCGGCGCGACGCGTTGGTGGGCGGCGCCATACCTACTGCCGAAGCCGGAAAAGCGAGCCGGAAGGCTCGCTTTTCCGGCTTCCAATTTGGCTGAGGCAACCTGCTAGAGCACTAGCCATCGCTCGAAAATATGTCAATATAGCTGACGTAACCCGCGCGCCCGCCGGTTCGCCCCGGCGTGGTCGCCGTTCGAGCGCTGTTTTGTTGGAGCTTCGCGCCTTGATCGCGCGGACGATGAGGGAGCGAGACCCCGCGTGAACGAGGCGTCGCCAGCAAATTCCGCCGCCGCCGCGGACTGGCGCTCCGGCGGCGATCCGCCGGAGCGGGATTTCGCGCCGGAACGCGACGACGCGATTTTCGACATGATGGAGCTGTTTTTTTTCGCCTATAGAGACTTCGTGAAGGACGCGGACCGCCTGTTGGAGAAATATGAATTCGGCCGCGCGCACCACAGGGTGCTGCATTTCGTCGACAGGCGTCCCGGCCTCGCCATCGCGGCGCTGCTCGACATTCTGAAGATCACCAAGCAAAGCCTCAACCGCGTGCTCAAGCAATTGCTCGACGGCGGCTTCGTCGAGGCGCGCGAGGGCGCCAACGATAGGCGCCAACGACTTCTGTATACAAGCCCCAAGGGCGCGGCGCTGGCGCGGGAGTTGGCCCGCCTGCAATCGGCCCGCTTCGTGCGCGTCTTGAGCGGTCTCTCCCCAGACGCGCGAGGCTCGGCGACGGAATTCCTGCTGGCGATGATCGACGAAGACGACCGCGCCTGCGTCAGGGCGCATCTCCTCATCGCGGCGACGGCGCGCCCCGCCGGCGAGGAGGCGCCGCCGTGACGCAACTCGCCGCTCCAGAGGCCGACGCGGCCCATATTCTCCTGGTCGACGACGACAAGAGGATCCGCGCTCTGCTGTCCCGATTTCTGATTGGCGAAGGCTATCGAGTCAGCGCCGCCGCCAGCGCCGCCGAGGCGACCGCGCGGCTGCGCGACCTGCTGTTCGACTTGATTGTTCTCGACGTGATGATGCCGGGAGAAAGCGGCGTGCAATTCGCCGCGCGGCTGCGCGACGGCGCCTCGCCGCTCCGCGACGCGCCGATATTGATGCTTACCGCCTTGTCGGAAACCAAGAACCGTGTCGAGGGACTAGAGGCCGGCGTGGACGACTATCTCGCCAAGCCCTTCGAGCCGCGAGAGCTCGCCTTGCGCATCGCCAGCATACTGCGACGCACGCGCGGGCGGGAAGCTGGGCGCCGGGGCCCGGTCGGCTTTGGCGATTTTCGGTTCGATGTCGAAAAAGGCGTGCTCACGCGCGGCGAACAGCCGGTCCATCTGACGACGCGCGAGCGCGAGCTGTTGCGCTTGCTGGCGGGAGGCGGCGTGGTCTCGCGTCGGACGCTGGCGCCCCGCGCCAGTGCCGACTCCGAGGCGAACGAGCGCAGCGTCGATGTCGAGATCGCCCGCCTGCGCCGTAAGATTGACGGCGGCTCCCATTGCCTTCAGACAGTGCGGGGACAAGGTTATCGCCTGATCGTCGATGGCGAGGGAAACAACACGTTCGAACACAGGGCGCCGCCATGAGCATGGGACTTCTCGACGCGTTCACCGCGCTGCGCCGCTTGTGGCGCCAGTTCGCCGGCTGGCTGCATGAGCGCATGCCCAAGGGGCTTTACGCCCGCGCGCTGCTGATCCTGATCCTGCCCATCGTTCTGCTGCAATCGGCCGTGGCCTATGTCTACATGGAGCGGCACTGGGAGGCGATCACCGACCGGCTCTCGGCCGCCGTGGCGCGCGACGTGGCGGCGGTCGCGGATGTGTACTCCAGTTTTCCACAGGATACGGGGCACGACATTCTCTCGCGCATCGCGGCGGTCGATCTGCACATGCAAGTGACGGTGCTCGGCAAGCAGCCCCTGCCGGCCCCGACGCCAAAGCCGTTTTTCTCGCTGCTCGACCACACGCTCACCCGCGAACTCACGCGCCACCTGACGCACCCCTTCTGGATCGACACGACCAAGGGCTCCAACCTTGTCGAGATTAGAGTTCAACTCGACGACACGACGTTGCAAATACTGACGACGCGCACGCAGGCCTATGCGTCCAACTCGCATATCTTCTTCATCTGGACCACGGTCGCCTCCGTGGTCATTCTAGCGATCGCCACCTCGTTCCTGCGCAACCAGATCCGGCCGATCCTGCGGTTGGCGCGGGCCGCCGAAGAGTTCGGCAAGGGCCGCGACGTGGCCTTCAGCCCGCGCGGCGCGCGCGAGGTGCGCCAGGCCGGAGCCGCCTTCGTCGAGATGAAGCGGCGGGTCGAGCGCGCGATCGAGCAGCGCACGACGATGCTCAACGGCGTCAGTCACGATCTGCGCACCATCATCACCCGCTTCAAGCTCTCGCTGGCGCTGATGGCGCCAAGCAACGAGGCGGCCGAAATGCGCAAGGACGTCGAGGAAATGGAGCATATGGTCGAGGCCTATCTCGCCTTCGCGCGGGGCGACGGCGGCGAGACGCCGGTCAAGACCGATATTGGCGCAATTATCAAGGATTTACAGATAGATACACAAAAGATGGGGATCGACGCGCGGCTGGCGTTGAGCGGCGATCCGGTCGTGGTCGCGCGCCCGGCGTCGATCAAGCGCCTCCTCGCCAATCTCGTCGGCAACGCGCAACGCTATGGCAAGCGCATCGATTTCACCGCGATCAACGACGGCAAGACGATGACAATTCATATCGACGACAATGGACCGGGAATTCCGGTCGATCGTCTCGAGGACGCGTTCCGGCCGTTCTACCGCCTCGATGAATCGCGCAACCAGGACCACGGCAATTCCGGTCTCGGCCTCGCCATCGCCCGCGACATCGCCCGCACGCACGGCGGCGATCTGACGCTGGCGCGAAGCGAGCTGGGCGGGTTGCGGGCGACGGTGACGCTGCCGGTGTGAGCGGCCTCACGCGCTGGCGTGAGGATGCCCATGTTCGTCGTGGTCGTGGCGCTCGTGTTCGTCGTCGTGGCGCTCATGCGCGCGGCCGGAGCGATGGCCGAAGCCGTCGAATAACCGATGCGCCAGCGAGCGGAACGGCTCGGTCAAGCGCGCGAGATCCTCGGCCCGGTCGATGAATTTTTCCCCCCGATCCAGCTCGCGGTCAAGCGCCGTCAGCGCATGCGAATGCTCGCCGGGGCGATCGTCGCGCCCGGCCTCCAGCACGCGCTTCCAGGCATAGGCCAGACCTTGCAGCTT
>Ga0181524_10001758_pt1 | contig 24025 bp, 19 predicted proteins | sample PEATcosm2014_Bin_34_FD_119761 | JGI IMG/M metagenome (GOLD analysis project Ga0181524, IMG submission 119761) | Peatland microbial communities from MTU Mesocosm Facility, Houghton, MI, USA - PEATcosm2014_Bin05_60_metaG | ecosystem: Environmental > Terrestrial > Soil > Wetlands > Peat | place... | reverse complement strand
TGCTCATTGCTGAACCGGGCCTCCAACTCCGCCAAGGTCCGCGGATAATCCTCCTCCGATATCCCGCCCATTGGCCAAAACACTACAGGTTGTGGTCACCTGAGTCAAATGGATACCCATCTTCGGCAAAACCAAGCCACTCATCGTGGATGATTTCAAGCCCTTCGAAAAGGCTTTCGGTACTGATCCGCACGGCAAGGCGAAGCGCAAGGATGAAGGGGAGGAAGGGCGATTCCGTTTCTTCACTCGCGAGCAAATCGCGACCCGCAATGACAATCTTGATATCGCTTGGTTAAGGGATACGAGCGGCGATCCCGAAGATGAAATGACGGAGCCGGAGGAACTCGCTGCGGCAATCGCCGGGCACTTGCGCGCAGCCTTGAACGACATTGAAAATCTCGCAAAGGAGGCGCGACTCGACACTGTCGCAAGGCCAGAATGAGTCCTTTGCCACATCAATGGAAGTTTGCTCGCCTCAATCAATTAGGTCGTTGGATTGGTGGCGGAACGCCTAGCAAGGCTAATCCCGGCTTTTGGGTGGTGAAAGGCATTCCTTGGGTCTCCCCGAAAGATATGAAGAAGCTGTACCTGGATGATGCTGAGGACCATATCACCGAGACAGCAGTTGAGCAGTCATCCACCAATGTTGTTGCGGAAGGCTCAGTGCTCGTGGTGACGCGAAGTGGCATCCTGAGCCGCACCTTGCCGGTCGCGAAGGCACTCCGACCCCTGGCCATCAACCAAGATATGAAGGCGTTAATCCCCCACAAGGGGGTCAGCTCAGACTATGTTCTTCATGCTCTAAGGGCGATGGAACCCCGTATTCTCCAAGAATGTAGCAAGAGCGGTACCACTGTCGCCAATCTCGATACTGATCGCTTCCTTAACTTCCAAATTCCTCTTCCTCCGCTTCAGGTCCAGCGTTGCGTCGTAGCCAAGCTGGAAAACCTGTTCGGCCGATCAAAGAGCGCTCACGAAGAACTGACTCGCATCCCCTGCCTCGTACGACGCTACAAACAAGCCATTCTCGCCGCCGCCTTCCGGGGCGACCTGACGGCAAATTGGCGAATAGTGAATGACATTTCGCTCGATCACGATTGGTCGTCAACAACGCTTGGAGACCTTTGTAAGGATGTTCGCTATGGGACGGCTGAGAAGTGCTTCTACCAACCGAAAGATACGCCCGTTCTGCGCATACCAAATGTCGTCAAAGGACGTATCGATACAAATGATCTGAAATACGGCCGATTCAATAAGAAGGAAATAGAGAACCTTGCCCTTAGGAGTGGTGATCTCTTGGTCATCCGATCAAACGGAAGCCTCGATCTCGTGGGTCGAACAGCTCTCGCCACTGATGAGGTTGTTGGATACCTCTATGCAGGATACTTAATCCGTTTACGCCTCGATTCTGACCGTATAAGCCCCGCGTTCGCCCAATTGGCATTCGAAGAGCCTGAGATTCGGCAAAGAATTGAGAACTTCGCTAAGTCCACCAGCGGCGTAAACAATATCAACGGTCAACAGCTGAAAGCGCTCAAATTGCCCATACCGCCGCTGCAAGAACAGCGTGAGATTATCCGACGCGTCGAGAGCGCGTTCACTCACGTAGATCACACTAGTGCCAAAGCTGAACGAGCAACTCGCTTGCTCGATCGCCTCGACCAAGCGACTCTCGCCAAGGCTTTTCGGGGCGGACCCAAAGCCCTATTCGGCGAATGCCTATCACCTTAAGACTGCCAACTGGTTCAAGTCTCATTGCAGCAGCGATCCCGAGCCCGAACTACACCTTCTGCCCCAGGAAGGCAACGAGAGACGGCAGGGGAAGGGGCATGGAATATCATGGAGAGGATTTTGATTTAAGTAGGTCATTCGCGTGATTACAGAATCAGACTTGCGCAAGCACATACAAGCTTTCGCCGCCAGTATCAGCCGCCAACAACTCGGGCTCGCGCGCTACAGGCCGGAAAAATGGGGACAACCGACGAGATGCTTCGAGAACGTCGATCGCAAGGTTCAAGAAGACACCGGCCGAGCGCAATTTGGGTGGATGTTTCATCATCGCCAGGTCATCGATATCCCAGAGTCAGACTATCTGATCGCCGTGCACCATGCGGTTTGGAATGCTCCTAACGGCTATTTGATCGACGTAACGCCGTTTCATCCCGACATGCGGCATCGTCCCGTTGCACCGGGAGGGGACGTACTATTCCTGGTCGATGACAGCGCAGTGCCATTCAGGACTGATCGGTTGATGGCCCCGCTGCCATCGAAGTTCAGCCCATGGGCAATGGTGAAAAGCTGCTCAGCCACGTGCAGCGGCTGAGCCGAGAAGAAGAGCAAAACTGCCGTCTGATCTACGAGGGCAAGTCTTTTTCGTAAAGTAATCACAGCTAAGAGAAGAATGAAGACGTGCTCGCATCACAATCCCTCGTCAAGATGCTCTCCAAGAACCGGCCACCCTGAACCTCTGAGGTGCCCGGCGTAGAAGGAGCTTGAAAGTGAAGCCTCTGTGGTTTGTAGTTTGGGAAGCGCCCTCGCGGCCACTCTCCTGATCAAACGGCTCAGAATGGCGAAATCAAGAATCTTCGATGCCGTCCGCAGCATCGACGTGAGCGGGAAGTTACGCACCGAAAGCACCTTTGCTTATCTCAACCGCTCGACACGCCCAGGCAGCGCCGCGAGCCGTGCGCTCCTGGAGACTTGGCTGTCCCGCGTTCCAGCCGCCGAGCACGCGGATTTTTGTTCTCGGTTTCGTTCCGGCGATAATGTCCAATTTACCTCGGCACTTCAGGAGCTAACCCTGCATGAACTCCTGCGGCGACAGGGATGCAAACTGCGCTTCCACCCTAAAGTGTCCGGTACGACCAAGCAGCCGGATTTTAACGTCCGACAGCCCAAGGGCCCCGAGTTTCTTCTCGAAGCTTGTACGTCGACGGAGATTGCGAGCGGCCCTGAAAGCAGCCCGCGCGCCGACCGTATCCGAGACTTCCTGCAGGGTGTCGACCTGCAAGGCTATCTGCTTGGCATCGATGAGCTGAAAGAAGGAAGCAAAGACCTGCAGCAGAAGCTTCTCGCCAGGCATATCGACGACGGCATCAAGGCCGCGGCCGCCGGCTATGCGGACAAGAGCATTTCAATTCCACTGCTCACTACCGATGACGGCTGGCGTATCAAACTGACCGCGTTTCCAACTGCGCGGTACGGAACCCGTACCGGGACTGTGATGCAGGAGGCCTGGGGCCGCACATGGGATGGTCCTTCCTATCCGTTGCGCGATTCCCTGAAAAAGAAAGCTGGACGCTATGGCAACCAGCTCGCTATGCCGTATGTGATCGCGGTCAATTCCTCCAACGTAATGATCACCGATCGCGACTTCGAAGAAACGTTATTTGGTGCGCGCCCGGATATCGTAGTCACGGACAGTCGGCTCAAGCGAGGTTTCTGGGGAACGGCGACTGCTCCAAATCATCGCCGGGTCAGCGCCGTTCTGTTTACGAAAAACTTGTGTGAGCCGACCCTGCTAATCGGCCAGGTCTATGCCTGCCTCTTCTTAAATCCCTGGCCGGAGCAGCCTTATGAAGGAGTGCTCACGAAACTGCCTACGTTCAGATTTGAAGACGGAACTTTGCGCGAACATGCCGGTGCGCCGCGGCACAAATTGCTGAAGCTGCGCCTGAGCGACAGCGCGCTGTGGAATAAATAAGCCCTTATCGCTTGCCGCTCTTCAAATTCCGTTCCCCGATCCGACGAATCTTAACAAGGGCAATAAATCATAGAGCATGAGGTAAGGTCACTAGGCCAATGTGGACGTTTGTCGGTTCCTGGAACCACAGCATACTCTGGTTCACCATCGGTCTCGACGCATGGTGAAAATGAGCTCGGGCGACTTGCCAAGATTCCAACAAAGAAGTTGATGCTGCCATCAGGTTCAAATTGGATGTTTTGTGCGTAACTTTGTCCATCAGCGTCACGCGTACACACACCGACAGTTCCGTTTGGCCAATACACACGGAAGCCGTTCAACTTGTCAAGTTTTATCACAAAAAACTTGAGAGAGAGCAAGCGCGATCAAGTTGGGGGAGAGTATGTCGCCCAGTTGCCATCCTTTGCCAGAAGGTCTCGCAAGTTGCGATCGATTTGCTGCTGTGCGTCCTCTGGCGTCACGGACCATATCTGGCTCAACACTTGAAGGGCATTTTCGACCTGCCACGGCATAACGGCTGCTCCGTTTAATTGAGCGAAAGGCCCATCTGATTCGGTCAACACGCGCTCGCGCGGCATCCGCGCCGCAAGTCCTCGGCCCTTCTCGCTCGCGAGCATCGCCGGGCCGACGCTGAACCAGCAGCCGAGATTTATAACGCGATCAAGATCGCGGAAACTGCCTGAGAACCAATGCAAGACCGGCGTTCCGGCCTCGGGAACCTTTTTGAGGTAATCCACCACCGGTCCGCTTGCGCGGCGGCTGTGGATCGACATTACGCGTCCGCCAGCTTTCGCACATTTCGCCAGGATATGCTCGAACACTGCGACTTGATCCTTCCAGGACCGCCGGAATTCGGGCGCACCATCAAGCCCGATTTCTCCCACATATCGTGCATTAGGCAAAAGCGTGTCGAAAAGAGCAAGTTCGCCTTTCCTATCGTCAGCAAGCTGCGGATGCAGACCGAGCGCTGTACGAATTCGTGGCGACCCGGCGGCCAGCGCGGACGTTCCATTCCATGCGGAAGGTGTCGTCGTAACGGATAGGATATACATGCCGAGGCGGTCGCATTCCTGCCGCACGGCATGGTGATTGGGATACAAATCCAAATGGCAGTGAAAATCGATCACTTGACACCATAGGACTTAAACAGTGCCCGCAGCTCTTCCAGGCCTCGCCCCACCATCGCCTGAAGGGGAGCCACGTCGCCCAATAATGTCGTGCTGAGCGTGGTCCCCAGCCATCTCTCCAGGCCGTCTGCGTCTACTTCGGCCAAGGCCATCGCGACAGAACGGACATCGTCAAATCCGGCGTGATCGTTATCGTTGCGCCCAAGGTCTTTAAACACGTATCCCGTCGTGTCCTTCATGCCTGCGCCAATGAACGCGCCGCGGCGGACGAGGCAAGGCACACAACGGCCGCAGTGCTTATGGCCATGGATCAGAAAGCGGCCGCAACTTGTTGTTCGACAAGCATTCGCCAGCAAGAGCTTCTTGTCGGCGCATTCCTTCAACATCTCGCCCTTCGTTTTGAGTTGATAGGGATTTTCCATTCGGACGCGCAGTCCGGCGGTGTCGAACAACTCATGCACGAGGCGGAAGAAAACCGGATGCGTGGTCCGTGTGCTGAGGCTTCCGATCCGCAGATCGGTCAGCGGCGGATTAATGGAAATGAACCCGTTCTCGCAGACATACAAGGTCGCCTCGCCGCCAGCGTGATATCGCTTCAGCATTGTCGCGGCTAGGACGCCGTAAGCGAGAAAGATTAGCGATCGCGCCCGTTGCGTCGACGGCGTCTCTGGGTTCGGGACGTCCGCATTATGGTTTATCTGCAAGTGCCGGAGACCGCCGCCCATCAATTTTGCGAACGTGCGCTGGTTCTCCGCATCGCCAACCACGGTCTGGCTTACCGCGAAGGGCCGTTTCCCGCCCGCCACAAGATCCAAATTCCCGATGAAGCTATCCAGCCCGCCGGAAAGGAGGCTGACGCACTGCTCTCCCGGCTCGCTGGGATTGCTCGGCGGTTTCGGCGAATAACCGCCGGCAATAAAGCTGACGTTCCATACGTCCGTCGTGAGAAAACCAAGAAGTCGATTGACCAACTCCCCCTGGGTATTCCAGAACGCGGGATCGGCGACTGCCACCTCCAGCTCGAATTGCCGCGTCCAGCCGTCGGAGCTCTTTGTCCGATGACCCGCGAGGTCGGCAGTAATCACCGCGAGAGCAAGCGAAAGGAAGTCCCAGGCCCTGGCAGCCGGATGCAACTTGGTGCGGGCAATCTCTTCCTTTATGGCCGCGCCGGCGCTTCCGCGGGTCGGCCTGTCTGCTCGCGAATACAGGACCACATCTAGCGCATCTTTACTGCCTTTGAACTTATAATCGCTGAGGGCACAGATGAGCTTCATCGTCTGTATTCCTCGAATACCTTGAAGGTTTCGTCCAGGGCGGCACGGACGACCTGGTTGACGTGCCCGGTCGTTACGCGTTGGCCAGCGCCGCGCAATTTTCTGAACGCGGCAGCCACATTTTGCTTAATGTATTCCTTGACCTCTTTCAAACACGAAAGGGCGACCGTTGCGGTTGGCGCCTTCGCCTGGATCGCTTTCCCGATATCCAGCATGGCGCGCTGGTACACGTCTATGGCCACGTAGCGCTCGATCGCCGTTCCACGCTGGTCCTCCGTCAGGTTGAGAAGGTCCGCCTCAGGGAACATCGTAAGCAATTCGGAAAGAGCATCCTTAATCGCATAGCGGCTTGCCTCTGCATCCTGCGTACCATCCGCCGGGCGAACCGCCTCGACAATCGCATCCATCACCTCACGAGCCGAGCGCCCAGCGAGGAGCGCCGGGTCCAGAGGACTTCCTGGCGCTGTTGCCTGTCCTCCGGCAACGCTTGACAATGCGCCGTAAAGATTGCCCGCAGTGGATGCCGTACCGCCAAATCGTTTGACTGTGTTTTCGCGACCGCCGTAGCCCTTGCGCACATAATCGCGGAGGCCCCGACGCATCTTGCGTCCGCCGGCGCCCCCAACAGCGCCACCGCCGCCACCGCCGGCGAATTTACCGAAATTCAAGCGCGCTCCTAAGAAACGTTTTGCCGGAGCCATCGGAGATGGCTGTGCTTGCGCGGGTTGCTGCGGCTGGGGAGACGCTGGCGCAGATCCATTCTGACCGTCGCCGTCTGCCGGCCCCGCGCCCTGTCCATCAACCGGCGGAACCGGCGAAACAGGGGGCGGCGGCATAGGCGGGACAGGCGGAACCCAGGGCGGCACCAGCGGGACACCGCCGCCTGGGCCGTTACTGGACGCGGACGTTCCCATCATCCCTCCGCTGAGCTATCGCCTTTTTCACCGGCGTTGAAACCCCCGGCGACCTGTCCCACTTTTCGAAAACGCTGCTAGCCCAAGGTTGATCGCCGATCTTTGGTACGATGCTTGGCCTAATCTGCGCGGCGGGAAGGTCTGACAGGAAAGCGGCCAGCCGCTGCCCCTGCGGCGGGTCAGCAGCCGCAGTCACGAGACAAGCTTCGAGAATAGGCGGCACACCCCATTCCTGCTCCTGCCGCGCCTGATTGAGGAGCCGATCCATGACAACGGTGATTTCTGTCCGCGGAATTTTCGAGAGCCGGTCCTTCAGACCCGCTGCCACATCAGGATGCTTAAGCAAAGCGGCCAACAATTCCGCGGCTTCCGAAGAGAGACGGTCCTGCGGGCTTATCAAAGGCGCATGCTCCCGGCTCACGTAGAGCACGCCCCGAAGGTCGTGATCTGCAATCTTCGGCGGCAGGGTCAGCCACTCCTTGACGAACGGATCGTCCCAAAGCTCAGGCAAGTGCACGTCTTGTCCCTCGTTCGCTTTCTCCTCCCACTCGGCCAAGAACGCAGGCTTACCATTAGCGCTCTCGCTGACCGCTTTGGTCAGCGCAACATAGGCCTTTGGATTCCCGACCCGTTCAAATAGCAGCATCTTTGCGAGGACGGCTTCATCCACGCCGACGCCTTGCGCATTGGAGATCGCCATCCGGATCGCCAACGCATTCAGAAACCGCTTAATCAGGCGAGGATTTCCGGCAATTCCCGACGCCGTGGTCATCAGGTGCGCGAGCCGGTCTGCCGTATCGAATTTTCCGATGAGCTCGTTGTCGAATTTGTCGTGCAGGGATTTCATAAAGGCACTGTCCGCCCGCTTCCCTTGCCATGTTTGCCCGAGCTGTTTGCAGATGCCCGCCCGGATTTCTTCCTTTACCTTGACGTCGAGATCGCTATTTTCCACGTACAGCAGCATCATGTAGGCACGCACTTCCTGCGTACCCAAGGGAGGGACACGGATCGGCACCTGGATGAGCTTGTCGAAATAGTTGATGGCGAGTTCGTCGGTTACGTCCGGGAAGTGGCGCCGGACCGCATATTTAATCATTGCGTCGTCCGCCGCAATTACAAAAGCCGTATTCTGCAGGAACAGGACCAAGCGGATCGCCTCAAGCGTGGAGATCGTGGTTTCCGGCAAGCAACGGTCGAGATCATCGATCAGGACGACCAGCGTTACCTCCATCGCCTCAAGCGTTTTCTCGAAGCTGTCCCGGAGGGCTTGTATTTCCTGCGGGGGAGACGATTTCTTCTTCGGATCAAGTAGCCCCGTTGCCGTTTCCTTCACTTCGCCGGCGACTTTGATAGCCTTTTCCGGCGTCTCGGTGGTTACATCTCCACCGAGGAAAGTCTTTCCAAGCCCGTATAGTTCGCCAAGTAACCCCACCGGCGGCAATCCGGCATGAAGGGCCACTGCAGAACCAGCCACCAGTTTCATCAGCCGGAACCAACGAATGCGCTCGACAAATTCCTTGGCCTTTTCGATGCCTTTCTTGCGATGCTCAGCCTCTTTGGTGAGCTTCTCGCCGATGACGTCCATAAGCGCGGCGCGTGCATCGTCATAACCCTGATAGAGCCACGCGTTGAACTCGACGAAAATAAACTTGCCGTCTTCCTTTTCCTTCTTCTCTTTCCAGGTTCGGCCCTCCAGGGACTGGTGCACCAGTTTGATCATCGAGGACTTGCCGACGCCCCAGGCTCCCGAGACTCCGATCGAAATCGGTCGCCCCCTGGCTTGGACAATAATCTCGGCGACCGTATCGGCGACGCCGGTGAAATTCAGAAAGTCCCGATCTGTTTCGTTATCCGGCCACATACCCTTTTTTCATCTCGAAACGCATCTCTAACACATCGGCCTTGCCCGCGACAATGTGCCCGCGCTATCAACCCAATGCCGCGCGCAGTCTTTCCGCCACCGCCTGCTCGCGCTGATACTTATCGCGGGCCAAGGTCCGTTCATCTTCTGTCAGGTCTTCGAGAAACCTGACCCCCCGGACGCAATCGGCAGTGAGTCTCTCACGGTCGATGACCACGGCGCGATTGAGGAACTGGTAATAGGTCGGTGTACTGCGACACGATACGCCTCTATTTCGCCCGCCGTATGAACTGCCAGCGGAGCCTACCACCTAACAGGCCACCAAAAACAAAAGGAGCCCACGGCCTCGCCGTAGCCCCCTCAGACGTACGCAAGCTTGCTCTCGATGTGCGGTTAGTTCAATCGAAAAACGAATCTACGCCCCCAAACCGTGAGTGTCAAGTTCCAGGTTTTGGAGTGTCCAGGTTTTGGAGCGCGCGGAGGAGTCTAACGCTCATCGGTGTGGCCCATGGTTCTTCCTGGCAAACGGGTCACGTCAAGAACCTACTACCGTTCCCCTTAGAGATTAGTTGAAGTTCGACTTCTCTTCACCGGAGGAAAGACATGAAACTCCGTCTCAATGAATACTGCCCCATCCATAGATCGCTCCGCTGCTGCGGTCGCGAACCAACGCATTATGCGCGCAGCCTGCAGCCCGGTGTTCGACGTATTGACGATCCACATCACCCAAGGGGCTATCGGGAACTCAGGTCACCGGCGGAAATGCGGAAACTTCTGAAGCGGAAAGTCGCCGAGCAGAACAGCATCTGCGCAATCTGCCACCATGAGTTCACGGACTACAACGACGTCGCGCCGGACCACAAAGACCCCAAGGGAATGGGAGGGGCCTGGAGAGATGATCATCCGGACAACATCCAGGCAACACACTGGTGGTGTAATGGGGAAAAAGGATCGACCAGAATGCATGATGACTGACGGCCGATCAGTCGCCCAGGATTCTGAACAAGCGCAGAATTGCCTTTTCCCAGCCTTCAGTGTGCAAACGGTGTGTCTGATTCGAGGTCAGGCATTCCGCCTGACTCTTTGAATCGGGCATCAATCTTTTGGATGTAGCGATAAGCCCCAGCGTTCAGTTGTCGTAACACAGACGTGGGTCCTGGTCGTTCAGCTTCGCCGGGCAGAACGTCATCGTTCGTTGGAGCGACGATCAGGTATTTTACCCACACCGCATCTTTGAAGGTTTCGTCCCTCACGAGCATTTTCTGAAACGGGGATAGTCGGTGCCAACCCACCACCGATCCCGCAATCGCTGAATCGGCCACCGGTCCCCCCTCGTGCCGCCCACGTTTCGCGGAGCAGAAATTCTAATACTACCTGTCAAGGGGGCAGGATTAGGTAGAAGTTCCGGGTTATTCTTGGGCAATAGGGAGAGTTACTGAGTAGAAATGCTAAGGTATTCCCCATGCCAACTCGTGAAGAACTGGAGAGGGAGTTTGGGCGACTCGGGATTGACTTCAGAAATCCGGGTTTCTGTGAGACGCCTGCCTTCCTCGAAGCGGAAGGGCGGAATCCCAGACTGCTCTTCACGTATGCGCAGTACATCGATACACTGACGTTCACCCCCGAATATCTGGAACACGCTCGAAGAGTAGTTCGAGACACAGCCGATTTCCTTCATCGAGAACTAGATGCCGATGGTCGTCGGGGAGCCTGCGTCGATATTTCCCAGACTGTGCAGCGGTTCTTGGAGCCTCAGGGCATCTGGGTATACATGGTGGCTGGGGGGCTCAGAATTCAGTATCCGGCTGCGTCCGGTGTCGGCACGAGATGGTTTTGGCCGTTGATGCACCCGCGCAACCGTGCCCGGACGGGTGCGGTCACTGGTCATGCATGGGTATGCGCTCCACCATTCAAGGTGATTGACTTGAGCTTTGCTATCCAACCGTACTCGCCCAATGAGCAGCGATACCTGAACGGCTATGTTTTGGCCGAGGAATGTGAAGGTCCCCCTGAGGCAACCACCGTGAACGACCTGATGGACAATGAGGTCAGGCAGGAACTCACACTTGCGTTGGGGCGTCTCCCAAATATGACTGATCTGCCCCGAGTAGCTCCGGACCTGCGGGATTTCATGGCTGACTTTCCGTCGTGCAAAATCACGAAGGATGAAGTCCATTTGAAATACATCCCTACGCGCATTTCAGCCCCGGATCGTCCTCTGGAGGGAATGAGGAATCTTGAATTACGGGGTCGCTACCCAGCACAGCTTTACGAGGAGTTTCAGAGAGCGAGGAACGTCAACGGTTGAGAATAGCCCAGCTTTGACGGCCGATCAGTCTACCTCCTCTCCGACAGCACGCGGGATTCCGGTCGTTGGCGGGTGGCCCAGATCTCAATGAACAAGACAGAGCGCGAAAATGGGTACCCCAGGTCTCGATTTTGAGACCTGGGATAGCACTAACCCTTATAGCGCCACAATTCCAGGATCAGATGCACGGGGAAATACATGGCTCCATCGGCGTTTATCGGTACTGTTGTAGGGGTGTGCTCGCGGTGATGAGGATCTCTCTATTCGCCTGTTGTGTTGCCGGAGCAAGTAATTTTCGTGTTGGGGACGACCAATCCGTATACTTTTCTTGGGTATCAAAGTCTTTGAGGAGTTGGATATCATCGACAAGCCTCCATGCGATGGCGGCTAGACGCTGCCTGAAAGAGGGGTCCTATGCCTGTGACACACGCAGACACTAAATGCATGGACGAGCGACTCAAGGCACTTAAATCGCTTCAGCAGGTAATCTGTGTGGCCGCTGCAGCGGTGCTAGCGTTTGCTGTGACCACGGATCGATCCAAGGATTATCGAGCTGCGCTCGACGAACTTAAAGTTTTCAGGAAAGTCGATCTGAAGAATTACCCCGTGTATGTGAAGCGACATTTTGCCAGTCAAGAAGAGGCGAACCGTGATCTTCTGGTGAAGGCTGCTAAGCAAGCACATCTGACAGTCCGCAGTTCTACGGTGTTCTCCGAGCCATTTGTGATGGATTATCCACCCCTAGGAGCCTATACTCGTTTGCGCGATTTCGAGGACTTTGTCACTGCTCAACATACGGTGGGTATTTATCTGGTGAATGATGAGCGAGAGGTTCTCGCGCGGCTCACTGAGCAGTTAAATCAAAAAGCACAACAGCCGGCCCCACCTACACAGCCGGTTCCCACGAAACCGGTTCCTCTGACAGTGACCGGTGTGTACGCGAACTTCGGCAGCGGTATGTCGATCAATAATGTGATGATTGCTGATCCTGTTGTGCTTCACAACAGCCCCAACGTAGAGAGCCTCCAATTTCTCCTTTTCAACGGGCTACCAATGCCCCCATCGGCGAATTTTTCAGTGAGTTGTACGTTCAAGCCGAGCGACAATCTGCATCTCGCACTTGATTGGCTCAAGTCAGATGAAAACGGAAAGAATCTGGTCGATCCAAGATCCGGTGTCGTCTTTCCCAGACTCAAGCCATTTTGGGAACGAATTGCAGATATGGGAACAGAGAATGCGACCCTGTTCTTGCAAGAGCGCATCGAGGCGACCACGCACGGCTCGCTGAGTCTGTTCGGGGTATCTGTGGATCGCGACCTTATTCTCTTGGCAGGGCCAGCGGCCCTTTCTGCACTGATGCTTTTTTTCTTGCTCCATCTGAGGCAAATGAACACCGGAGAATCATGGGGCGAAGGCGAGGTCAAATCCAGTAAAGACTATCCATGGATCGCTTGTTTTCGGGACCGACTCAGCGGGGCGGTGACTTATGGTTGTCTCATTGGCCTGCCTATCGGATCGAGCCTGCTTCTCCTCTTCAAGCACGGTGAACTAGCGGATGACACGACGTGGTGGGGCGCGGGTCTAACTCTACTCCTAATCGTCGTTGGAGGCTTCGCGACTCATGCAATTCACAAGTTTCGCGAGCACCTGCGAGGTGGAGACACTAGCGGCGAAACTGGGCCAAGCGATCGGGTAAAAGCCAAATGACAAAGTGGATCAACGCCTACTCGTCAATTACTAATTGACCAACAACCCTGAATTCCTTGAGTGCGACGAAGAAAACGGTACCGCGAAGGCGGCATGGCGGCGGGAATCCGGAAGCCGGTGCTGGATAAGGATCTCCCGATGCTAGCGCGTCTATCGTTACCAATTCTCCCCTTCGGCAAAATCCGCGCGTCCGCCCGCGAATCCATGAGACCATGCCGGTTGATTTGGCTTACAAGGTGATTCACGCGGTCAAGAACGCAGTTGCTACAGAGCAAGGTGTTCTCGATGTTAGGGTGAAGGTCCCGACCAGACCGGGGACCTTGAGGCGAATCGATCAGCCGGCGAATAGATTCATCGCCGAAAATTTGCGCCCGATCTTCAGAGTCGACCGTAGAACAGCAACTCCTCCAGTTCGTAGGCGTGCGGCGCTCCAAGACTCACAAGCTTACTCACTACTCGCTCGATCTCCGGCATGACCGCATCGGAAAATGCTTCGGGCGCCTCCTGGAAGATGGTGACCAGAATCGAGCAAATCCTTTGTCCGAACTCCCATTCGATCCAGAACCGATCGCTGTCAGGAAAGCGGTCCAGCCATGTGCCGGCACATGCGGCCACGAAGGGCACCTGCTCTGCATGCGGAGCGACCTCCATGAAGTTCAAGTACATGATCGCGAGGTAAGGACTCGTGCAGACTTTCACAAACGCTTCGAGCGAAGGAAGGAATACGTCTGCTCGCTCTATGAAGGAAGCAGGCAAATAGCACTTCGATTGCCGAAAGCCTTCGTCGTTAAAACAGAGTGTCGCCAATGCTGGAGCAAGGTGCATCTCCACACTCAGCTCATCGCGATCTTTGTTCCACCCGAAGAGACTGGTCTGCTGCAGCCTCCCCATCAAATAACCACGGACCTGCACAGCCTGGGAAGCGGTGAGAGCGCCCCTCTCAAAGTACGCTCGATCCACACTCAGAAGAAATGTGGAGAGACAAGCGTAATAGGATTTGTCCGGTAAGCCAGCGAACAGACTGTCCAGTGTATTCGCCAGCGCTTCATCGCTTTGCCCGGTGAGGGACCGCGCTTCGAGTTCAAAGTAAACCTCATTCCACTCTCGCGGTGCGTGGTTGCTTCGATCGTCGTCTTCAAGACCAGCGCCGTTTGCGTCCCGTGTCCAGGCGCGATAGTTTGATACGATCTCACCGGGCCACGTATAGGCAGAAGGATCAAAGTGAGGCTTCGCCTGTTTTAGCCAGATGGCTGCAGCTTGCCAGTCCGCATGTTTGGACGGTCTGGATCGGGGGTGTTCGTCACCCTCTTCGGCCACTTCACGAAATGGGAAGGCCGGCCACTCGGGAGCGGGTAAGAAGCCATCAAGCCAATCAGCGACTTTGTTCATCTCTGTTTCGATGGCCTTCTCGTGGTCTTTCAGGCGCTTTTCCTTCCCTGCATCCGAAAGAAACCAGCCATAATCGAGCTTGACGGCCGCCAGAAACGCGCACCGTAAAACACCGGGGACGATCAGCGGATTGATAGCCGAGAGAAGATCGAGTACAGCACCGAACCCGTGGGCTGCAGCGTACCCGCCCCGGATGGTGAATCGAAGCAGCGACCTAAGATCGCCCGGACGAGGGTTCTTCTGCAATAGCAGGCTTTGGCCGACGAATGCGATCGCCCATGGATTCATCGCCAGGCCGGTCCTCATTACGAAGCTTGCATCGGACTCTCCTACGAATATCCTCGAGAAGATACTGCGGATCCAGTCTCCATGCTCCTTGATCAGTTCTGGCGCTCCATCCCGAACGATGAGCAGAGCAGCAGTGACGACGGAGTCTTTCGTCGAAGAATCTCTGCCGCCTATATCGAATCCAGGAGGCTTATCCAGTGTTGATTCGTGGCGACTGGCCCAGGCTCGCGCCTGATCGAGAATCTCCGGAGTGCAGGGCGTATTGCTGGCCAGCATGGATTGGATCGCTAACCCGAGCATGTTCTCGTCGATGGTTGGCTTCGCCTTCTCTCGCAGCGGCCCCATCTGCTTGGCCTCATTGGGAGGCTCTTGGTACATGATGACTGGACGCTCACTCCCGTCGGACTGTGGCATGGTTCTTCCTACCCAGTTGTCCGGGTTGATGGCGTTCAACGCGTGAAGCGCCATCCGACGAGGGTCGCCGAGGTCAGAATTCGCATCCGGAGGCCCGAGCCGCTCCGATGCTCGTTGAAGCAGCGAGCGCAGTGTCTCGTTGGCCTCTTTGGGCCCAAAAGTATACTCCGACAGAACTTTGTAAAGGTTGGTCTTTCGGGCTGGGCGCTCCGTAAGGCTCTGAAGCGTGGCCCTGCCGATCGGATCTTTCTGGATCTCCTTGAGGCCGAGAAGATCGGGTATCTTCACGTTGTCATGATGATCTCTGGACATCTCCAGACAGAGCAGCTCCGGCGACGCGAACAATGGAATTCCCGCAAGAGCAGACTGCGGCCAGTGGGAGAGAACAATGTCAGTTGCCACCAGCAGGACGGCGCAGGACATAGAGGGCGACGCAAGAACGTCGGATAGTACCACCTCTACAGTTTCTCCCGCTTCGATCCGCTGGTGTGCCCACGCTTCAAGCGCCATGAGGCATGAAACCACTGTGGCGGAGGCGGAGCCGAAGTCTCTGGACCAGTAGTAAAAATCCTGCCATGGAAAACTCTTGTCGCTACCACCCCACACGATAAGGACCGCCCATGCGTCCGTCTGGTCTTCCCTGTAGAAACGGATCTCATACTCTACTAGGTGCCGGATGAGTCTTAATCCCTCCTCTGGGCTTGCCAGGAGCAGTTCGAGGAATGGACCCTGGGCCGGTGAAGCAGGCTGAAACTTGACGTCCGTATCCTCAAATGCCCTCTCGGGCAGAGGACCGTGTCGTTCACGCTTCCGGCTATTTGGCCTAATGAGAGTCTCTATCGTGAAGTCAACGAGTTCCTTCGGAGCGGTCCGGGCCAGGTCGCCACGAAACGTCAGGATGGAGGCCCGCGTTTCGCGTGCGTGGGTGCGCCCGTGGAACGACTTCAGATAGTCCGAAGCTAACTGCGGAGTCCGATTGCAGAAGAAAAGAAATGAGGTCCTCAATTCGCCCTCGAGGACATTGAGCTGATACTCCTTGAGTTTTCCGTCGAAGATACGATTCACGAACCCGTATGGATTTACCTCGTGTTCGGTATCGATGAGCATCAGCCAGCTATATAGATGGGGCAGGATCATCGGCGCCAAGCCGTCACCGCCCACGGTGCCCATCAGGTAAGCACTGTAGAGCTTGGCGACCTCCGGGACGGCGACAGCCGGGATATGCTCATGGATCACCACCAGGATCACTATCAAATGCATCGCGGAACTGTTTCGCGGCACTCTGAGCTGAGGGGGTATCCCGTTTAACTCGAGTCCGCGTGCCTTTGCGCGCTTTCCAAAGGATTCGAACTCGACGGCCAGCACGTAACGGATGAGCCTACGCAGCAGGTCAGCGTCTTCTGCCAACAAAACGGGTGTCGCGGTTTTCAGAATCCGTACCGAAATTTCAGACCGTACCAGAGACAGCAAAACGGCCCGACGCCACGTATCGTGTGCTCCACCCTGGTTGACTGGCAACAATATGGTCAGCCAGAGGGCGGCGTCGACAGCGTCTTCGATAGATACTCTGGCAGCAAGTTCTATGCCACGCTCAAGGTCAGACGGTGCCCTTCTTGCAAGCGACATCTTTGTTATCAACCCAGGGTCGCCGGCCAACAGGTTCGCCACGGCCCATTCCCGAAGCACGTCATGTCGAAACACAACTCGATCGTGTTGCAACTCTCGAAGAGTTCCGCTCTTGATCAGGCTGTTGAGTGGGCCAGCCAATTCTGCACGTCCATCGTAGGGCACAATCGACGCGAGATAGTGTTCGGCCATGCGATACAGAACGCGACGTCGATCGCGGAGCAGGCTGTCATTTTGTCCGTCAGCATGGGTCCACCACTGCTTTGCCATCTCCGCCTCAGTTGCAGGCCATGGCAGGTCCTCATCGCGGCTTACAAGGCGTGACAACCGGAACAGGTTCCGCACGATTGGTTTTGCGGGATGGGAATCAGAGAGCAGTTGCGAAAGACGCGTTGCTCCCTCGCGTAACTCTGCCACCTCGCTATCGTCGAGGTCTGGAATAAAGACAGGCGCAGCCTTTCCCAGGATTGCCAACTCCTCTTTGGGGAGCCAGTTCGGTTCGGTGAGCGCGAAATCGGAGCGGGCGGTGGCAATCACGGTTATGCCGGGGACAGAAGCCGCAGTGCGGACAAAATCTATGACCGTCTTCTGCACGTCTGGAGCAAAGAAATCCAGATTGTCGATGAATAGAATCGCAGAACCGCTGAGGGACAAGTCCGTCAGCAGCTCGCGGCAAGTTCCGTCATATCCAATGGAGTCGCGAAACCTACCCCAACCGCCCGGAGTGGTCCTGTTCGGGCTGAAGACAAGGAGTGGGGATTCTGTGCCGAGCTCTTCCGCGAAGTGCCGGAGGACCCCGGATTTTCCGACGCCGGCATCGCCGCGTATCTCGACGTACCGTTTGCTCTCGATAGCCTTGTGTACCCCCTCAATCCGCTTTTCTCGCAGGAGTCGGACACCAGAGATCTTGTCTTCGATATCGAGGAGAGCGTCCCGTGAGTCCTCGGCCAGCTTGGCCATGGCGTGCAGATTGATGCGATGGCCCGCCAGCGGGTAGCTCTTTTTCAACTCATCGATCAGGGAATCTCGCGACCGTTCCCCGCCATTCAAGGCAATTTGCAGAGCAAGGTCGGTCAGTGTCGTCCAGAGTTTGCCTGCCTGATCCGCATGGGACGGATGCAAAGCTCGGATCGCCCTCTCTTGCATGAGTTCGATCGAGGCGGAACCGGTGGCCGTGAAATCGTAAACCAGGATCTGCATCCTTCGAAGCAGCCGCCACACCGATTCGTCGTCGGAACTACTGCCGGCGTCGGCTAGGTTCTGCCGGAAGGTATTGACGAACGTGCGCATCGCTTCGTTGCCGGCTTTGGGACGAGCCAGCCGGGCGTGGAAGGCCTCGGAGGTCTCGAAGTTTCGAGCCCAGGTCAGAACGTCCTGGTACGATCTCTCGATCCTCTCGGTTGTGCGGGCGATAGCGATTGCCAGTTGGTGGTTACTTCTCCAGAAACCCGCGGTTTCGGATGCCTTTTTAATCTGAAGTGCAACCTTGGCAAAGACTCCGTCCTTTGGCGCAAAGGTGATGGCACGCTTGACCTGCACCTCAAGCGTGGCCGCGTTCCCCGCCTGGTCATGGGCTTTGACGATGACATCGTCGAGCGGATTGCCTTCGTCTGCCCGTTGAAACTGGATGGTATGGATCTTGCAGCCGGGCAAGCCACGCGCATGAACGTCCAGCAACATCGACAGGAGGTAGCTTCCTCCTACCTGTCCTTCGAAGTGAGGACCCGCCGGTCCGCTGGATGCTGGGCTCGTCATAATCTTGCTAGTGACATCCATTATCGCAGCGAAGGGGTGTTCACCCCTGGCTTGGCGATCTCCCATACACTCTCTGACTCAATTTAGTACCGATAAGTCTTAGGGCTAAGTCGGCTTTCCGTGACGGATGATTGCTGACCACGAGGGCGTTTCCCAGTACACTTCCGGTTCCGTTGTCTAGTCCTGTACTGCATAAATAGGTAAATCCTTGCGGGACCGTAGGATGAAGGTCTCGCATCATCCGTATGACGCCCTAGGGGAAGCAATCACCGCACCTTGGGGTACACTAACAGTCCCTCGCCGCAAGCGCCTTCCCCGCATTGAATGGGCTGGAAAACGCACACCAAAGTACGTTCCGGTAAACTTGGTCGAGAGGGTCGGTCGGTCGTGTCGTTTAAATCGCAATTTTCGGCGTCGCAAGACAAAGCGCACAACCGTAACATCGCGACGAAAATCCATGAGGAGATGGCGAAGCTCCGCGCGGGCGTAGATGCATCGCCCACGACACCACGGCGCTGGGTCTGGGAATTGATCCAGAACGCCAAGGACGTGAATATCGACGGAAAGGTCCGCGTTCGCATCGAAGCCGACTTGGACGGCTCGGATGCACACGTCACCTTCAAGCACAACGGTGGGGCGTTCTCACCGGAGAATATTCGTTTCCTTATTGAGCAGGTATCGTCGAAGGACCGGACGAATGACAGCGACGGGCGGCCCACGACGACGGGAAAGTTCGGCACGGGGTTTCTCGCCACTCACCTCCTCTCCGAACGCGTCCTTGTCAGGGGTGTTGCGGAGGGACGAGGCTTCGCGCCGAGGAAGTTCAAGCTGTCGCTCGATCGCAGCGGCGCTGAGTTGCAAGACATCATCGATGCCGTACAAGCGTACAAGCCGCGAAAGACTCCATCCTAGACCTAGACGACCAACCGGAGCATACAGGATACGTCCCCGGCAAATTCAATACTGCCTTTCGCTATGAACTCGCCGACAAGACCGGCAGGAAGGTAGCGAGCGCTGGTTTGGCAGACCTCGATGTCTGCCTGCCCTACACGCTCGCGTTCGTGCGGGAGATCGAGAGCATCGAGTACCCGAACCGTAGGTTGAGCCTGCAAGACCCTGACGACGAACGGGTAGACGGCGAGGTACAAATCCATTCCGTGACCGCCGCGGACCCCGAAGGGTTCGCCGATCCTGAGGTCTCCTCGATCGCGGTACTGAGCAGCGACCTGACGACGATCGCCATACCGGTGAAGCAGACAAGCGACGGTGTGCGCATCCTCCCGCTCGGCCCTGACGTGCCTCGATTGTTCTGCGATTTTCCGCTCCTAGGCAGCGAGGCTTTCCCGTTCCCGGTGATCATCAACAATCCGACGTTCAATCCGACCGAACCACGGGACGGCGTATTCCTCACCAGAACCGACCGCCCCTTTCCTCAGATCGACCACAACAAACGCATCATCGAGCAAGCGCTCGGGCTCTACCTCTCGCTGCTCGAATACGCGTCGGACAACGACTGGCAACATCTCCATCTCCTCGCTGCGGTAAAGCCGGTTCCCGCGGAGTTCGCCCGGCTCGATCAGAACTGGTACATGACCGCGATCCTCAAGCCGATGCGGGACACGCTCCTGCGCACGAAGATCGTGCGGACGGCCGCGGGCACGCTAGCTTCCATCCATACGCCTGGCGGTAAGAACAACATCTGGTTTCCGACCGGTGCCACCGAAAAAATCCGACGTGCCATTTGGCAATGCTGCAAGACGTGGATTCCCGAACAGCTGCCAGCAGTGTCGGACGTCGAAGTCTGGCATGACATCATCTGGCAGGAGTGCAACAAACTCACACTGGACCAGGTCGCCGTGTTCATAGAGGAAGACGGCACCATCGAAAAACTGGCGTCCGAACTCCAGGAGAAGGATGTCCACGAATGGCTCATGGAGTTTTACGCCACGTTGAAACTGGACGAGACCGTCTTCCAGGCGGTGATCAACAAACGCCGCATTTTTCCGAACCAGAACGGGACATTTAAGCGGAAAGCTGACCTCTTCCGTGACGCTGGCGATATTGACGCCACGCTCACGGAAGTCCTCACGTTATTGGGGATGGACCTGCGCGATCAGCTGCTGGACACGAAGATCACGACGCACCTTGATGATCTGTCCAAGAGGGACGGCGCGTTCGTGGTCAAGGAGATCACTGCGACGATTGAGAAGAACCTCAATGATAGGGCTGCCACGAAACGCTTGCGCCCAGCACTTGCCAAGCTGCTGCGGTGGTTCCGTGAACACACGTCGCGCGCAAAGAAGCTCTTCCCGATCCTATACGACCAGAAGCATCTGCTTTATGACGACGAGGAAATCCAAGACAACATCGAGCGCGCCGAGGAGCTAAACGAGCTACTCACCGAATACAACGTGAAGAACGTTACTGAGCTTCGAGCAGTCATCGAGAAGCACGCCACGACCCCGCAGCTCTTGCCCGTGACGCAGCAGATCATCGCCAGCCTGGGGATTACTTCTGTGGAAGAGTGGACGAAAGCGCTCGAAGACAGGAACCTGGCTGCCCTGTTCTCTCACCAGTCCACACCCACGACCGACATGTTCGTGTATGCGCAATCGTTGATCAAGAACGCCAAAGCCCGCGTGAAGGCCCACTTACTGACGCTCGCAGAGTACGACCTCTCCGAGATGGACGAGACGGCACTCACCGTCCTCGCGGGAGTCAAGAAGGATGGACGGGATGTGAACATCGTTGTCAGGCCCGCGTACGACGGCACGGTGATCATCTACTACCAGTCGGAAAAAGACGTCCTGGACTACGAAGACCACGAACTTTGGGTAGACACGGGTAAGGATGTTCGGCGCATCACGTTCGGCCACATCCTCAAGACAACTGCGATTCGACGGTTCCCGATATAAGGCGCTATGGAGATCACGCAACACATCCTGGACCGCATCGGCCAGCCCGAATCCGAGCAACTGGAATACAAGGCGGTGCTACCGCCCGCCGCGACCGTCGCACAACTGATCGGCTCATTCGCGAATACCAACGGCGGAGGCATCGTCCTCGGCGTGGTCGAAAACGGCAAAGAGGTTCTCATCAACGGCCTCAGCGACGAATTCCGCGCGGTACAGATCACGCGCAAGGCAATCGATTTGCTCTCGCCCCCGCCAGCGGTGAGTTACGACTACGTCGTGCATCAGGGCAAGCGCCTCTTCGTTATCGACGTCAAGAAGTCGGACGCGGAAGTCTCGCTTGGCGGCAAGGTCTATGTCCGGGTTGGCAAGCAGACTACGCTCAAGCAGGCAGGTCCTGTCAAAGCGATCCGCGATGCCGGCATTGGCCGCCTGTCGAAGGAACTGGAGGAGGATCGTAGATCCTGCACTGCCGCCAGAGCGAAGCTCCTCGACCACTACGAGAGCGTGCTCCGCATCCTCGATGACCTTGCCAAGCTCCTGTATCCCAAGGGTTCGAGCGTCCCGACCGACAACCCTGAAGGCAAGATGCTCATGCGCATCCTCTTCTCCTCGTGCGCCGACACGTTCGAGACGTTCATGTCGGACCTCTTGTATGAGATCTACCTAGCGAAGCCCCAGACACTCAAATCTGAGGCAACAGTGACCGTCAAGGAAGTCCCAGACTGCTCCGACATGCAAGAGTTCATCACCCGCTACGCCAAGGAGAAGCTCAAGAAGCTCCAACGCGGGAGCGTCAGAGGCTTCATCGCGGACAACAACGCTATAAAGTCACTGAACGTGTTCGATGCGACGCGCATCCAGGAGGTCGAGAAGATCCTGCAGATTCGACACCTCTACACGCATCAGAATGGCATCGTGGACGACAGGTTCCGGAAATCGTTCCCCCTCACGAAGGTCAATGACGAATACCGCATGACGCTCGAAGAATTCCTGAACCGCTTCGAGTACCTTGCACAAGCCATCGAAGCCCTCGACGAGGCAGCGCGCAAGGACTTTAAGCTCGCAGTCTTTTCGTAGAACTTGCGAAGGCGCTTTCGCTGGGTCAACGTGCCGTACCTCTACGCCGATGTCGGAATCTGCCGTTCGATAGTTCGATATAAGCTTCACGGGGGGCCCTTAGATTGGGCAGACTCCTTGACCCAACTCTCGAAGTAGCCGCTCTCAAAGGGCTTCACGTTCTGGAACCCTGCATCCTTGAACTGTTTCGCGATTCGCTGCCCCTGACTGCCCGACGCTATGGTGACTTCAGCGGCACGGCTGGGAGCTTTCAGCAGTAAATCACAAGCACGCTCATCGACGGGCAACAGACTGTAGCCGCACAGCACTAGCCTGTCAGCACACTTCAATGCGTAGGCAGCTTGCGACCAGAGCGAGTCGAAGAACTCCTTGTGCTCTGGCCCAAATGACGTGCTGTACTGAAATACCTTCGTCCGACCCGGCAAGATGAGACTGGGAAAGCCACCACCACCGGGGAAGGTTCCCTTCATGTCGTCATACCCAAGAAACTTGAGAAAATCGGTCGCGATGCAGGGGCACGTCCCAAGAGAACTGAACCCGCTAATCGCGAATGCACCCGACGTTGCGCCGTTGAATATCGACACGAGCCAGTTCATGCTGCCGTGGAGTTTCAATATGACGACGGCTGACGGCTGTGCACAATTTCCAATCTGAAAGCCGTAACCCTGCGACACATCCCACTTGCCGACGCGCTTCAGTTCGCGTTCAAGTGAGTCGTCGTAGTTGAACGTGATGATGACATCTCCGGGTTGAACGATGTTTTCGGCAAACTGTTCGTATGCAGGAGCAGGGTTGGCATGTATCTCGATGAACCATTGCGGCAGAACTTCGGCGAGCTTGCTGCGCTGGTGAACAGCAATCGTGCGTCGCTCGCGATCTGCGAGTTCTTTCGCACCTTCCAGTGACGTAATGATGTCGTCGAGAGCCGTTATCACGTCTTCGACGTTGGGTGAATCGCCGAAAGTTTCCTTGATGGCTTCGGCTGTGTCGCGATACCTGTCTCGCGTTGACATCCACGCGAGCATCTCTGCTCCCATCGTGGACGCAAGCGGGTAGCCGACATGCTTCGAGGCGCCAGCGCCCAACACGTAGACGGTCTTCATGCGGTAACTCTAGAGTTTCACAAAACGCGCAATGTCTGAAATGTCGCCGACTTCTAACTGAAGATGATCTAGATTTTTAGCTTCGCGGTCAGGAATCCATGCAAACCTAACTTCTTTCTGATACCAGAATCGAAAATTCTTTGAGCAAAACAAATCAAGCTCACCCTTCGGTGGCCGAAATGGGTCGATGTATTCAACGCTTCGGAAGATGCCATGCCACCAAGATGGAAGAGCTTCCTTCGCCGCTCCGAACATGCGCTTGGCTAATTCCCTATAGTCAGTGACCACGATGCAAGAATCGGCATCAAAGTCGTCGAACAGTCGCAAGTCTAGTTGCCCTGTCAGGCAACTCACATAGTAGTCGGTCTTAAGCTGGGACGTGACTTTAATGTTCCCTAGCGGCTCTCCATAGCCTTTGAACTTTCCAGTTTTGCCATCCCATGCGTTTGACAACCTGATTTGGCCCCACCGCGATACTTACATTTGGCCCCACCTATAGTAATAAGGATGTCCGGTCTGTTCGGCAAAGTTCATGTCTCCAGCCGGGATGGAGTGCAGAGGAAG